>Ga0114951_10004072_pt1 | contig 14553 bp, 12 predicted proteins | sample AM7aDNAmetaG_FD_88677 | JGI IMG/M metagenome (GOLD analysis project Ga0114951, IMG submission 88677) | Freshwater microbial communities from Finland to study Microbial Dark Matter (Phase II) - AM7a DNA metaG | ecosystem: Environmental > Aquatic > Freshwater > Lake | place: Finland: Lake Alinen...
GTAATTAGTTTATAATCACCATGTCCGCCGCCTTTCACCGCCTGAAAATAATCAGCCTGACTGGGCTGAATAGTTCCCAAACCGGGACCACCACGCATAACATTTACTATCAGACAAGGCAGTTCGCCGGCTGCAATATAGGAAATACCTTCCTGCATAAGGCTAACGCCTGGGCTTGATGAACTTGTCATGGATTTTTTTCCGCAGGAAGCAGCACCGTAAACCATGTTTATGGACGATGTTTCGCTTTCGGCCTGAAGCACCACCATACCGGTTGAGTTCCATGGTTCTTCATCCATTAGCGTTTCCATTATTTCGGACTGCGGTGTGATAGGATAACCAAAATACCCGTCGCATCCGCAACGAATAGCAGCATGGGCAATGGCTTCATTGCCTTTCATCAATCTGACTTCTTCGTGTGTATGTTTTTTTGAATCACTCATTTTGTTAGTTTTTAATACAATGGTTTTGCTTTAAACCCTTACTTTATAAACAGTTATACATGCATCGGGACATACATAAGCACAGGCAGCGCAACCAACACAATCATCCGGATTTTCCATCATACTGAAATTATATCCTTTTGAATTTGCTTCTTTGTTTAGAATCAAAACGTCGGAGGGGCATGCTACAACGCAAAGATTACAGCCTTTGCAACGTTCGGTATTAACTACCACGGCTCCTTTTACTTTCGCCATTATTCTTTCTTTTTTAAATTTGTCTTGCAAATGTAAGTAAATTTGACTGAAAATGTGTTTTGTAGTTGGTCTTTTTACACGGTTTTTAGCTGTAATAATAACTACTTTGAAACAGTTATTTGTAATGATTTACAATAGTAAGTATTCTCTTTTTTCTTCTTACAAATTGTAACTATTTTAACCGCAAAACGATTTTTGAGTTAGGATTTTTTTTCTTTAGTAAATTGTTATTTTATTCTAAAAAGTATTGTCAGTATATCAGAATTAAAAAAATGTACGTCTTAAAAACATCTGAGCAAACAAATAGTTAGTTAATGTTCCCAGCTCTTAAACGGATGTACGCACAAATATGAGTTATTATAACATTTACTTTGAGTTACTTCTTCGCCTAACCAATCTGGTTTACTGAACGTTGCATCTTCAGTTTCCAATTCCAGTTCGGCAACAGTTAAACCTTCATTTTCTCCATAAAATTCGTCCACCTCATAAGTTTGTCCATCAAATACCACTTCATACCGTGTTTTGTCGATTATTATGGGTTGACATAGCTGAAGCAAGTCTTGTGCTTCTTTCAATGGAATTTCTTTTTCCCACTCATAACGACTCAGACCTGATTCACTTCGCATTCCTTTAATGGTCAGGTAGCCCTTATCGCTTTTCGTGCGCACACGCACTGTACGACCCGATTCTGTTGATAAATAACCCTGAGAAATTCGGAAACTTTTATTTGCTAGGTGCTTGTATTCTCCTTTTACAAGGAATTTTCGTTCGATTTCTAATGGCATAATTTTTTTTTAATTAGCGGTTACAAACTCCAATATACGGGCAATACTGACATACTTTGAGGTTTTCGGTTTGAGAAAATGGTATTTCAGGATTGAAAATTTCTTCAAGACAAGCCGTTAAATAGTTGCGGAATTCTTCTTCATAACTTGCAAAATCAGTTACTTTTTCTTTTAATTCTTTGTTGTTCAATGCCGTATCAAAATCATCTTTAAAAACGTCACGAATATAATAAATACCCGGAGTTATAGGCTTCCCTTCTGATTTTTCTTTGTAAAAAATACCGTACAAAAAGGTTTGCAAAACAAATTTAGGACGGTTTTCTTTGTTGTGCTCAAACACCTCTTCTAGGTTCTTAAAATCAAGTTTTCCACTACCTGTTTTATAGTCGAGAATGCGTAACCGCCCGTCTTTTTCGTCAATTCGGTCGATAAAACCCTTCAGATTTACATTCATTTTACCGTCCTGTATTGGATATTGAATGTTACATCGTTCTTCGGAAGTTATATAACGAAAAGGTGCATGATTTTTATCTACTTTCAAAACCTGTAAAATGTATTTTCGAAGTACGCTGGCAATAAGCAGATTATTTCCTTCCAGCGGAATCAGTGTACCGGTTTTTCGTTTGAAATACTCCGAGTTGAAAGCTTTAAGTATTTCATTATCAATGTTCAGCGTGTTTTTTATCAATAGCTCAAAATCATCTGTTTGTGTCATTTGACCTTTATAGGGCAGATAGAGATTTTCCATGACTTTATGAAAAATACTACCAAACATGCTGGCTTCAACCGTTTCCAAAACTTCATCGGCTTGTTCTACAATTTCCACTTTGGTAAGGTTAAACTGCAACGGACAATCAATGTAGGTGTTGATTGAGCTTGCCGAAAGGGAAGGACTTTTTTCTTCACGGGAACTAAACTGAAGCAGTTTTTGCATTATTGCCGGTGTTTTCTCCACCTGAATTGGTTGTGCACTTCCAAAACCAATATCAAACGATATGCTTTTCTTGGTGGTTTGCACACCGTAATGATATTCCAACTGATACAGAAAGCGGCTCATTTCACCCGTTTGCATACCTTCAGTACGTGAATCGTAAAGAAAGAAAATGCGTTTCGCCCGGTGAATTAGTCGATAGAAGTTATAAGCAGTAATCGCATCCTGATGCTCGGTGGTAGGCAGTTCAAAACCACGGCGCAAATTATAGGGAATAAAGCTGTTAGAACTGCTTTTTTGTGGATAAACCCCCTCGTTGAACGATGTTATAATTAAGTTTTCAAAATCCAGACCGCGGGTTTCAAGCACACCCATAACCTGCAACCCATCAAGTGGTTCACCAATAAATGGAATTGTTATTCCTGCTGTAAGCTGACGTGTGAGGCGAACCAGCGTAACCATATTCAAATCTACATCTACCGGTTTCGCTTTCATAATATCAGCCATTCGGTTTATAGTCACGTAGTATTGATACAGAAAATCACATTCTAGTTGGTAGTTATGAGTTTCGTCCGAAGCTTGCTGCCAACCGTTTTGAAGACTGCGCAGTATTTTAAGCAGATAGGGCAGAAAAGTTTGTGTATCGGTTTGAGGAATAAAAATTGTTGCAAGCAATTCGTTTGTATTCAGTTCATTGGCATCAATATAGATCCAGTTATTTTTAGAAATTTCATGAGTCAAACGATTAGCTTCTTTGCTGCAAAGCAGTGAGATATATTGATGATTCAGAATGTTGGAAACCGTTTGATGGTAAAATGAAATTCGCTCACCCGATACCCTCATTCGACGTTGTAACTCAAAAATATGTTCAATTAAACCCGAAACCGGAGTAGATTTCAACGGAAATCCCATTGTTATATTTACTTTTTCTATTTGCTTCGGCAGCGAGTGGAGTAGGGGAATCAGCAAACTTTCGTCCGGAAGTACCACAGCAGTATCTACCCAGTCAGTAGTTGGTAGTTTATAGTCAGTAGTTTCTGAACCTGATACTTTTGGTGGATAAAGATTTTCCAGTATTTTATATACCTGTTTGGCTTGTCCTACAGCCGATGGAACAGCAATAAGTTCAATTTTTTTCTCGGTAAGCAGCTCAACAACTGGCTCAATGGGATATCTCGAAGGAAATATATGGATGTTTTCGGCATAAAAACGGGAAGCAGGATTGTCCGAATCACGAAGTTCTTCGGCCTCATAGTCCCAGTAAAAATCTGCCTGTTCACGTTTCTGGAGTTCAGCCATTAGGGTATGTTCACTGGGATTCAAGGCATTAAACCCCACAAAAACAAATTGTTTTCCAGCGTATTCAGGAATTTCTTCTTTTGTACGTAGGCGGTCGGCCACATCGCGACAAATCATGCCTTCAGTAGCAGTGTTTTCAGCCAGTAATTCAGCCCGGAATTGTTCATAAACAGGTAGTAGTATTTTCCACGTTGCCACAAAATCTTCCTGTGTTTTGCCTTCGGTTACCGGTACAAAGTTGCTCCAGAACTGGCGAATTGCTTCAATCTGTTTTTCAGTAAACACATTGAAAAGCTGATCGATCTGTTTTAATTCGGTGATATTGGTGAATAACTGCTTGGCATCTACACGGTATTTATCCACATCGTCGAAATCGGACAACAGCATTTCACCCCAAAACACAAATGAATCAAAAGTCTCGTCGCTGCCACTCATTTCCTTGTAAATACTGTAGAGTCTGAAAAGTGAACTCAGCCGGTCGACAGTTTGCAGGGGTGATGCCAGTGAAAAACAATCGTTTATAGTGAGAATTTCAGGCGAGAACAAGGGTTTTCCGGCAATTTCAGAAAGGTAACGTTGAAAAAACAATCCTGCGCGCCGATTTGGAAATACAAAACTCAGTGAACTTATATCACTCTGATAATGAGAATATAATGTTTGTGCTATGCGGTAAAGAAATGAGTTCATGTGAAACAGGCTAACGATTTACAAAGTTACGATTTACAATTGGATTTGACAATTGCTTCTTAGGTCGTAGTTATTTCATTTTCTTTTGAATCCTGTTCTCTTTCTAACTGTTCTTTTATTTTAATATGTAATTTCTCCATAAACAGATCTTCATCCAAATTCAGATCATCTTCATCGAAATTGTAAGTGATAATAGTGTCAATATGGTCACAGCGCTCAATATACATCTCATAATCTTCATTTATATTGGTAGCATAAACTATCCAACCCTCGTAATCCAGGTCTTCAAGTGCTTTGAAGTACTTAAAAACCACTGTTTGTACAATGTCGAAATACTCTTTACGTCGTTTTTCTGTTCTGAGATAGTACTCAGTTTCCTCAACACATGATTCTTCGGCTACTTCACGTATAATTTCTTCGCTTATATGTTCTTTGATAAATGGATTATTGTCGGCAAATGTATAATCGGGTACGGGTGGTTCAGGTCGTTTTCCATACCTTTCTGCCCAAAAATCTAATTCAGGGTATTTTTCCCGGAGATTTACACCCTCTGTCTGGTCGTCAACAAGTTCGTGAGAACTGACTAACAAGTATTTCCCGGCAGAGTTTGCTATCCAGTTGATATATTCAACCAGTTTTGGGCGTATTTCACCAATGACTGATGGATATTGCTTTTCAATCAGCCTCCTCACTTTAGGTGCAATTTCAGCCATAGCGGGACAGTAAACGCTTTCGTAGAAAAATTCCACATCTTGTGGTACTTCTACAAATATACTCGTCAGAGGGCGTGATTCCCGCACGAAAAACTCACTGTTTTCGTCGTACCATTCTTCCATCTCTGTTAACTCATCATCATCAAAAAACTCATCATTATCATCATCTTCTTCAAACATAAAATTTCGGTTTAAAAGTTTTTGCAAATATACTACTCTATAATTTAATTATAAAATAATCTGATATACTTTTTTCAACAAAAAATCCGATTCAACCATTGTTTAGTTTAACCGGAAATGTTCAAAAGTTTTATAATTCTTACTCAGATAATTAATTGTTAAACCAATTTTTAATTCATTCCCTGATACAAGATTTTAATAATGCCAGAAAAAAAAATCAAATTGTTTTATTCTCATATCCGTTGATTAAGCGGACAATGTTGGGAAGGTGCATGAGGATAATCAGTGTTGCGCAAAGAAGAAAATACCAAAACTGATAAGAAGATTTGTGAATCAGGAATTCGCTGACAGGCAGCGTTACAGATAAGCAAATTGAGCCCAGTGAAACATACTTCGTTTTCCATTTGACCAGAAAATAAACTAAAACCGCCACCAAAACCGGTATCGGACTCAGTAAAATGGAAGCACCAAGGGTGGTGTTCACTCCCTTTCCACCTTTAAATTTCAGGAAAATACTGAAGTTATGACCCAGAATGGCAGCCAATGCTATCATATAAACATAGGTGTCAGGATAAGTATAGAAGTTGCAGTATTGTAACGATAATATTGCTCCCACCGGTAGAAGCCCTTTCAGCATATCGCAAAGTTGAGTGATTAATGCAACCTTAGAACCTGCAACCCGTTTTACATTGGTGGAGCCTATATTACCACTTCCCTGCTCACGGATATTTATTCCGGTAAATTTTCTGGTAAAAATGTAACCAAAAGGAATTGACCCGAGAATATAAGTCAAAACAATCAACAATACTTCAAATGCTGTTTTCATTTAAGATAAAGATACAGTACAAACAAAACGGAATATACGCCCAGATAAAATCTATAAAAGTTTCTGAATTTAAGATAGGAATAATTGTCGGGATAGGTATTTCCAGCCAATGCTTTGATTTCTTTGAGAAACACCGGTTTGATATTGATAACCCAACTATCAGTTTCGTAAACAATTTTACGGAATTTACTGCGATAAATACTCATAGGCAAACCCCATGCTGCAAAAAGAATAAACCAGATATTATTGATAATGAATGTCATAGTGTAATTTATTTCTTTGGAAACCAAGGGAGAAACGAACTTGTCTGCCGAACATATTCTGCATATTCGGGTTTTTGGGTTTTCAATGATTTTTCGAGCAAAGCCACTCCTGACACCTTAATAATGAGCAAAGTCATAATTACTGACCCTGCCACCAAACTATAGCTTCCGGATGAAAGGCACAACAAAGCATAACCCCACCAAACAGCCGAATCACCAAAATAATTGGGGTGACGGGTGTAATGCCAGAAGCCGGTATTCAGTACTTTGCCTTTATTAACAGGATTGTTTTTAAACTTTGCCAACTGCATATCGCCTCCGGCTTCGAATACAAATCCGATAAGCCATACAAACACGGCTACATAATCAATCAGATTCAGTGTTTGCGAAGTTGAATACTGGTTTACACCATATAAAGTCATGGAAATTATCCACATGAGCATTCCCTGCAGCAGGAAAGTCTGAAAGAAGCTAATCCACCAGTAATTTTTTTCACCGTATTTCTTACGAAATTCCTTGTAGCGAAAATCTTCGCCTTTACCGATATTTCTCCATGCCAAATAAATGGATAAGCGCAGTCCCCAAAGGTTAACCAGCACGAGAAGAATCATTTTAGTGGGAGTGAATTCTGTATTGCTGAAATAAAACGTATTAACTGCAACAAATCCTAATCCCCAAAAGAGATCTACTATACTCACATTTTTGAGTATTACACTCACTATCCATAAGGTGGACATCATGCCTAAAATCAGGAGTAAACCCTGAACATATAATGGTATCATAATTAATTTTTTAAAAATTATTATTTAAACAACAAAGACACAGCAATTGTTCCGTTGCCGGCATTCATGCCTATCACGGGCGAAATATCAACTACCGAAACAGGGCTCTTGCCCGTTAGTTCTTGCATTTGTTGAGTATAGATATCTGCCCCCGCTTCATTGTGCGCATGCAGTACCGTGTAGTTCCAGATTGTTTTTCCGGCACTGATTTTCCGGATATGTTTCATCACTTTATTTATATTGGCCCGCTGGCTAAATGCTTGCCCGAACAATACCGACTTACCATCCTCGTCCATCGACACAATGGGATTAATGTTTAGCAGGTTAGCAATAGAGCCTTTTCGTTTGGATACACGACCACCTTTAATCATGTACTTCAGGTCCTTTACGCTGACAAATATCTTGGCATTTGCTTTCCATTGCTCAACCGAATTCACAATATCAGCAGGTTCTAATCCGGCTTCGATGGACTGTGCCACCCTCAACACGAGTAAACCAAGCGAACCCGACAATGTTTTGGAATCTATTGTATAGATCGGTTTATTGAACTCGACCGAAATCTTCTCGGCTGCCTTCACACTGTTCGTATAGGTTCCGCTAAATTGCGAAGTGAGGTGAACTGATATGATGGCATCGTAGTGAGAAGCCAAATGTGAATAAAGATTCACAAAGCTATGCTCGTTTATCTGTGAAGTTTTCGGGAATTCAGCAGAACTTTCAAGCAGGTCGTAGAAATGATTGGGCGTAATGGTTACCTTGTCCAGGTAATGATTATTTCCAAAATTGATATTCAGCGGCAGGGTGTAAATCTGATAAAAGTCAATCAGTTCCTGCGACAGATCACAGGTTGAATCCGTAACCACGGCCACATTCCATTTACGGGCAGTAGCAGCCTCGTTTTGCCGTATCATATCGTCCGCTTTCTGAAAGGTGATGGTGCCGAAATCCTTCAGTTTATAGAACAGCTCGGCCGGGTCGTTGGTGTGTATATGTATGCGCGACAGACTATCCGAGCCTGCTACCACCACTGAATCGCCGTCTTTGCTCAGAAAGTGCTGAAGTTCAGCTTTCGAAACCTTCAGGTTTTTCAGTACAGCCTCAGTACAGTAACGAAACGTAATTTCTCCCTCATGCAACTCTTCATTGTGTATGGGCTCAAGGGATTCGTCGGGTTGTGCCACGAATTGTCGGATATTGTTACTTCGTATAAATTCAATAATTCCCTCTATAAATACCACAAAACCCTTCGCACCGGCATCTACCACATTGGTTTGGCGCAGCGCTTTCATTTTTTGTCTTGTAGCTTCGAGCGACTTATTCAGCGACTCCAGCGATTCCAGTAAAAATTTCCTGAAATCAGTAGATTTAGTATTCGTTTTAATTGATTCAGCCCATTCTTTGATAACCGTTATCATAGTACCTTCCACGGGATTAGCCACCGCATCGTACATATAGGGAATCGATTTGCCCACACTATCAATAAATTCCGAAACAGAGATATGACCTTTCTCGATCGTAGCGAGATTCATTCCATACAGAAACTGCGCGAAGATAATTCCCGAATTACCCCGTGCGCCCATTAATGCATTTTCAGCAATACCAGCAAGGGTGATTTTATATGATTTGTTCGGTCTGAGATTATCCAACACCGAACGGATAGTTGAAGCCAGGTTTGTACCGGTATCTTTATCGTTTACCGGAAACACATTGATTTTATTTATTTCAGCCTGTTGCTGGAGTATTCTATGCCCTCCGGCTTTAAAAGCGTAGTATAGTAACCGACCGTCGAGATGCGATATGGGTTTATCAATCATAGAAAAAAGCGTTTATCAGTACAAACATAAATAAACGTCATTATGTTTGAAGGTAAGGCTTTATTAAGTAGTATTCACTCTCCTATCTGCAAAGTTTTGACTGAGAGTAAAAGTAACTCTTTTGTTTGAAGCTTCTTTTTTGCTAAGACATATAATACACTTTTGTTTAGTGTTGAAAATTTGAACGAATCACGACCTAACATACTTCCATACAATTATTTTAAGTTCAAAAATGTAGAATTATATATATTGAAATGTAGTAAATACTTTGTTTGGAGTTTGATGTGTTAACCAATAATAGAAATTAATTAATTATAAAAGTTAATTGTGGTTAATAATGTATTCGTATTTGGTTAAAAAGAATCTTTGTGAATTATTTATCTGGGTTATTCTAAAACCGTTGAATAAACGATGGCGACTGATAAATTGACTTTGTTGTTTTGAAATAATTGAATTAACTGCCATTTAATCTAATTTCTGAATAAATAACTCATATACCAAAGAAATGTTAACTCTACTGTTTCTTTGAATATTATAGCAAAAATAACTACATTACAAAAAAAAATACTACTTCACAATTATTAAATATATCAATACAATTTGATTACATTTGACAAGTAAATATTGCTTTATAATCCCGTTATTACTTAATCTTAATCATCAATTTAATATGAAAACAAGTTTAAAAATTTCAACTTTGATTCTATGTCTTTCAATGTTCAGTATTAGTTGGGCACAACAGGTAATTGTTACGGACGATGCCAGCTATACTACTCCGGCTTCGAGTTCAGTACTGGATGTGAAATCGACTTCCAAAGGATTTCTGCCTCCAAGAATAGCTTTGAATTCAACCAAAGATGTTTCAACAATTGCTTCTCCTACAAATGGATTATTGATTTATAATACAGGTACAGCTGCTCTTACTGAAAAGGGTTTGTATTACTGGCAGGATTCTGTTTGGGTTAAACCACTTTCAACAGGTATTTCATCATCAATTAATTCTATGACAATTGCATCGGATGGTAATGTAACTTTAAATGGGTCAGCAACTTCATGGACTGATTTAGTTGTGAATCCTTCAACTGCAAGAAACAGTGGTGGGTTTGTTCCATTGTGGGCAGTTTTTGTGGCTCCCAATGTCTATACCTGGTTTTTTGAAGATGCCAAAACTCAGGAAGTTGATTTTAGTGTGCAGATGCCACACAATTATAAGGAGGGAAGTAAGATTTATCCTCATATTCACTGGTCTTCTACCTCTGCACCGGGTTCTCAGCGTGTAAGATGGGTGATGGATTATCAATGGGTAAATCTAATGGATAATTTTGCAGCAACAGGAAATACAAGTGTATATGGCACTGTGTTAGCAGTTAATAATTCAACTTCCCTAGCGGCTTTTCAGAGTGTTATTACACCTATTAATACTGGTGGTGTTGATAATGCAGGAATTGTTGGTACAGGCAAAAAAATCAGTAGCATTCTTTTATGTCATTTATACAGAGATGGTAATAATGCCAGTGATACATATTCAGGCTCTGCAGCATTACTTTCAATAGACTTTCATTACGAAATTGATAGTTTTGGAAGTAATAATGAATATACAAAATAATACCAATACTATGAAAATTAAATCAGAACATCGGATTATAATGCTCTGTGTATATATTTTCGGTGCACTATCAGTGTCAGCACAGGGTATTATTATTGGCTCATCGGCTTTTGTAAAAACTGCCGGTGCAGCATATATTGTTGTGAATAACGGAAATTTGACTAATAATGGTAACTGGACAAGCAATGGTACGGATATAGTTACCCTGTCGGGTACAGCAGCAAAGCAAATGACGGGGTCGGGTACTACAGCCTTCTATGATTTAACTCTTACCAATATGGGAGGTATTACCCAAAAGCTTAGGCAAATTAATGCTCATAATCTGAATATAAGTTCTGGTTCCGGTTTATCAATTGATACCTGTAAGGCAATGGTAGTTAGTAATATAGTGACCAATCAGGCCGGAGCTGCAGGTATTTACATTAAATCTTCAACCGACCGGGCCAATGGTTCATTAATATTTCATAATAATGTTAGCTCACCGGTTTCGGCTACTGTGGAGATGTACACTAAAGCTAGTAAGTCAACAAATTATAAATGGCAGTTTTTCGGGATTCCACTCAGGTCGGTAGCTATATCACCTACTTTTAATGGTTCTTATATTCGTAGATTTAATGAAGCCGGATGGTATGCTGGTTTCAACAGTACAAATCTGTGGATTCAGCTTTCAAACGGTGCAACTTTAACATCATTTACAGGATACGAAATTACTCAACTCAGTCCTAAAACGTTTGTATTTTCGGGTCAGCTTGAAAATAGTGATTTTTCAACCGGTAAATTACCGGTTTCTACTCCCGAAATTTCACAGTATCCCGGTCAGCATTTGTTTGGAAATCCCTACACCGGGGCAATCGACATTAAGAAAATTCAGTTTGGTTCAACAGATGCAGGAATTATTGAAAACTCGGTTTATCTCTATAATACCGGCTCGTATGCAGACTGGCAAAATGCAGGTTCAGGAAGTGTTAGTGGTACTTCGCCCGGACAATATGTTTGTATACCTCAAAATCAGGCCGGAAATGCAGGAATACCAGCTCAGATACCATCCATGCAGGCTTTTTTGGTTTATGCCAAAAGTGATAATGTGGCTGCCAATCTGGTGATTCCATACAGCAGCGTGGGAACTGTGGTAAGAAATACAGACCCTCAACGAAATAAAAGGCAGAAAACAGATTTACCTGCCTCAAAAACATATACCATGATTGATGTAGTTGGTTCAAGATATTCAGACAGAATGTGGATTTTTACTGAACCTACCTGTACTAAGGCTTTTGATAATGGATGGGATGGTTATAAATTTATAGGTTCTTCTTCGAGCGTTCCGCAAATTTGGTCGATGGAGGGTAGCGACAATTATCAGGTAAATTCTCTTAATAATATTGATAGTACTACTATTGGTTTTATTCCCGGTGAAGATACTGCTTATCAATTGGTATTTACGAATGAAAACACGCAGAATTCTTATCCTACACTCTTTTTGGTTGATTTGGTTACGAAAAATATAGTCGATGTATCGCAAAATGGATCAACATATAATTTCACCTCAAGTGTAGCTACACCGGATAATTCCAGGTTTAAATTATATAAATCATTTACTACAGCATCATTAAGCTTAGGTTTACCTACTATTATTGTGTCAGGCTCACTTTCAGCAGTACATACTTCTTATAGTGTAGCAAGTCCATCACCTTCAGTTTTTAAAGTATCAGGCAGGTTTCTTACTCATGATATAACGCTGACTGCACCTACAGGTTACGAAATTTCAACAACAAATGGTGGATTGACTAATTTTAGTACTACACAAAATCTGACTCAGTCGGGTGGGGAAGTGGTCGAAACTACTATTTATGTTCGATTAGCAGTTGGTATTGCTTCCGGAACTTATTCAGGAAATATTTCCTGTGTTTCAGCAGATGCTTCAACTGTTAATGTGCCAACAGTGTCAAGTAATGTAAATCCTGTCGTACTCACCATAACGGGTCTTACCGGAACAAATAAGTCGTACGATGGAAATAATTCGGCTGCATTTACCGGAACTCCGGCATATTCCGGATTAGTTAATGGTGAAAGTTTTTCTGTAACAGGAACTCCATTGGCTACATTTGCAGATGCTTCTGTTGGTAACAATAAAGCAATAACTATTATCGGATTTACTGCTCCTACGGGCAATTATACAGTAACTCAGCCTACATTAAATGCAACTGTCAGTGCCATTGCCGTAACAGTAAGTACCAATACAAATTGTTCTGCTTTGACCAATTTGCCGGGTACAGACCTAACAATAACGGGTGCAGAATTAACTGTAGATTCCAATGTAACCATTCATAACCTTACTGTAAGTCCTGGAGCAGAACTTACATTAAATGATACAAAAACCTTAAATGTGTCAGGTAACTTGACTGTTAAGAGTAACCTGACAGGTACGGGAACCATCGTAGATATGAACGCCAACAGTGGACTAACGGTAAGTGGTACTACAACAGTTGAACAATATTTGTCCTCTGCCCGTAACTGGTATATCAGTAGTCCGGTATCCAATGCAAGAGCAAAATCAGGTTATACTTACTATAGCCGGGATGAAGCTAATAATGTGTGGATAACCCTGAATACAGGAGATGGAGTTACCACAGGAGATTTGTTTAATGTTGGGCAGGGATATGTTGCTTATTTGGCATCAGGTACATCTACTTATAGTTTCAATGGTACTTTGAATTCGGGATCTCAACATATTACGGTTAATCGCACGGGTAATCAGGCAACGAAACCGGGATTTAATCTGGTAGGTAATCCATTCCCATCCTATGTGAATGCTGGAACAGTGGTTAATGCCTCTGCCGGTTTGGAAAAAACAATCTGGTATCGTTCACAAATTAAAAATACGTCAATTTATACTTTCGACACGTACAACACTATTGCAGGCTTGGGAATCAATAATAGTAAAAGAAATAGTTTTGTTACCGGAACAGTGCCACCTATGCAAGCATTTTGGGTACGTGTGGCTGAGTTTCAACCATCAGCTACATTGAATTTTCTCAGCAGTTATTGTACACATGCTTCTGATACGGTAAATTTACTTAAATCAAGAACCATATCACAAACTATAAATCCGGTGTTACGAATGGAAGTGTCAAATGGAGTGAATGCAGATGAAGCAGTACTTTATTCAACAAATAGTGCTTCAAATGGTTATGATAGTTATGATTCACGTAAAATGTCAAACAGTTCGGCCGCAATACCTGAGATTTATTTCCCTGTTGGTGCTGAACAATTAGCCATTAACGGAATGAAAGATATTCCATTCGGCCATGAGATAGCACTTGGATTTACAACACTCAAAGCAGAACAATTCAGCATCAGAGCTTCTCAGATTGTAAATTTTACAGCTGGTATTCAGGTTATTTTGAATGATTATCTTAATCCGGTATATCCGGTAATTACCGACTTAACGGATGGCAGAAGTTATTCTTTCAGTTCAGAAATATGTGGTGATAACACTACCCGCTTCAAGCTGGTATTCCGTGTTCCGTCAATAGTCTCAGAAGTTGGTCAGCCCGGACAAGGTTATGGCTGGATTTCAACGAATTCTCAAGGTCAGCTTGTTGTCAATAACATTAAACTACTCACAAGTGTGAATGTTTACAATGAGCTTGGGCAGAAGATTACTTCCGAAATCGTTAATTCCTCTACTTTTGTATTAAAAACGAGTTTTACACCCGGAGTTTATTTGGTAGCCTTCAATAATGCGGGTAAATGTGAGACAGTGAAAGTGGTATTAAAATAAGGTTAATATTGTATCATAAATATCTGATTAAAACACTAACTCCCCTTCGTTTCTATTGAAGGGGAGTTAGTGAATTTGATAACTTCGCATTAAGTGATCCACCATTTCGGCAAAGCAATCACCTGAGATTTTTATTAAATCTTATGATACACTTCATCGAAAGGAACTCTCATTCTGTCGCCCCAAAC
>Ga0114951_10004074_pt1 | contig 14551 bp, 12 predicted proteins | sample AM7aDNAmetaG_FD_88677 | JGI IMG/M metagenome (GOLD analysis project Ga0114951, IMG submission 88677) | Freshwater microbial communities from Finland to study Microbial Dark Matter (Phase II) - AM7a DNA metaG | ecosystem: Environmental > Aquatic > Freshwater > Lake | place: Finland: Lake Alinen...
AATCCTTGATTCAGCACGGCATCTTTTGGGTTTTGAGGATTGTAAAATACAGGGACGGTTGAACCCGTTGAATACTCTGGAGCGATGAATTTATTTCCAGAGTATGACAGAAAATAACGGTATTTTTTGGATTCAAATGACTGACCGTTCACTTGGTAAGAATAGCGGGTTTTAACGCTTTCGTAAGAAGCAGAGCTATATCCATGTCCACTGCTGCGCCGATAATTTTGGATTTCGTAGTAAAGGATTTTTCCAGTCGTTTCGGAATAATGCTTTGAACCGTATTGGCGGACAATTTGTGGAAAACAGACGAAATCCGCAATCAACAGCATCGCTGTGGCAAACAGAGCAAATCCAATCAAAGCTACGGTCGTGTTTGAAATGTTTGCGCCCCATTGATTCACTCTGGTATTAAATCGTAGCAGCGACCCCAAAATCGTATTCATTTGAGCAAAGTGTAGGTTTTGAATCTCAATCAACAACTGAAAATTTTCTTTGTGTCCTTTGCGTTCTCTTACGGCTAACATTTTCAAAATTTTTATGGCTGGATTCCTCGACGAAATTGAACCGCTGAAACACACCGCGCTGGCGGAACTCAACGCCGCGCCCGACCGCGCCGCTTTGGAACAGACCAAGGGCGCGTGGATCGGGCCGAATGGCAAGTTCACCGCGCTGATGAAACAGCTCGGCACGCTTTCCAAGGAAGAAAAACCTGCCGCCGGCAAACTCATCAACGCCGCCAAAGTCGAACTCGAAGCCGCGCTCGTTTCGCGCCGTGAGGAATTGGAACTGAAAGCCGCGCTGCCGAAAGAGCCGACGGATTTCACGCTGCCCGGACGCCGCCGCGCGCTCGGCAAATTGCATCCGCTCACGCAAGTCACCGACGACATCGTCCGCGCGTTCCGCAAAATTGGTTTTGCCGTAGCCGACGGGCCGGAGATTGAAGACGAGTATCATTGCTTCGACGCGCTGAACACGCCCGCCGACCATCCCGCGCGCGATTCACAGGACACATTTTATCTCAACACCACCGACAAGCGTCTGCTCCGCACGCACACGTCATCCGTGCAGATTCGCGTGATGGAGAAGCAAGCGCCGCCCGTTCGCATTATCGTGCCGGGCCGCGTGTATCGCCGCGACAATGCCGACGCCACGCACAATCCCACCTTCCACCAGATCGAGGGACTTTACGTGGACAAGAACGTCACTGTCGGGGACCTGAAGGGCACGGTGGAATTCGTCTTTCGCGAACTCATGGGCAACGACGTGAAGATCCGTTTCCGTCCGCATTACTTCAGCTACACCGAGCCGAGCTACGAGATTGATTTCACCAACGCACTCGTCAAAAAGATGGGCAAGGACTGGCTGGAGATCGCTGGCTGCGGCATGGTGCATCCGCAAGTTTTTGAGACCGTCGGCTATGATCCGACCGTATGGACCGGCTGGGCGTTCGGCTTCGGCATCGAACGCATTGCCATGCTCCGCTACGGCATCAACGACATCCGCCTCTTCTACGAAAACGACGTGCGGTTCTTGAAACAGTTCTAATTTGGTATGGCCGAACAGCAAAAAGGCAACTGGTATGTGTTGCTATTTGGGCTTGATTGCGAAAGCAGCCCAATGGCAATAGCTCCAGGAATTTCTGTTCGCCGGCTGTCAAATCCAATAACCATTTTTGACCTCGCTGCGGCAGGTGCAGTCGGCTTTCACCAATGGTCAATGCTTGGCCCTGTCGTAAATGGATGCAAATGTGAAATTGAAACCGCAAAAGACGCCGACATTACGCCGGGCTATGATGCGTTGAATCGTGCATGGCTGGCTTGCACTCTATTGCTGCTTCGCGGTTATGGAAAACATTTAGCCCTGTCCTGCTGCAACTATTCTTGGGATTTGATTGCAGGACATCAGCAAAGAACAAGTGATGTCTTTAAAAAACAATTAGATGAAGAGGGTGTTGAATCCGCGGTTTACAAATCTAAGAGAGATCTGCCGAAATTTGATGGAAACCTGTTAGATTTTCATACGCACTTTTTGGTTTCAAAAGAATCCGGCAAAGAAACTCTGACAGCAGAGGATGCAAATTGGTCAAACTCTAACTTTGAGCGTTTCAATAAACTCGCCGCCGAAAGCGAGAAGTTTCGTTTTGCACTTGAAGCAGCCGTGGATTGGAGATTTTCAAAAAACCCCAGAATCGCAATAGCGAGACTGTGGAGTGGAATTGAATCATTGTTTGGAATTACTTCAGAACTTGTTTTTAGGATTTCTTTAATTTGCGCATATCTTTTGGAATCACCCGGCGAAACACGGCTTGCAAAATTTCAGGCCATCAAAAAGTTATACGGTATTCGTTCAAAGGCAGTGCATGGTGATGATTTGTCCGACGAAAAATTATTTCAAGGAATGACTGATTCTTTTGAACTTTTGCGTGATTTGATTTTAGTCGTGGTTGAAAGAGGCTCAGAATTCAGCGAGACCGATCTCGAAAAAGCGATATTCCATTAACAGAATTTTCAAAATGAAAGTCACCCTTAACTGGCTCAAACAATACGTTGATTTCAACTGGTCGCCCGAGGAATTGACCGAGCGGCTCACCATGCTCGGCCTCGAAGTCGAGGGCGTGCAGAAAATCTCCGGCGCCTTCGACGGCATCGTCGTGGCGCAGGTCGTCACACGCGACAAGCATCCCGGCGCGGACAAGCTTTCGCTTTGCCGCGTCAACGACGGGACGGGCGAACGCCAGATCGTCTGCGGCGCGCAGAATTTCAAGGCCGGCGACAAGGTGCCGCTCATCCTGCCCGGCGCGTCGCTGCCGCTGAAGCCCGGCGACAAGGAGCCGTTCACCATCAAGGTCGGCAAGATTCGCGGCGTGGAATCGCATGGCATGTTGTGTTCGCATGAGGAACTCGGACTCGATCCCGAAGCCATCGGCCACAAAAAGGAAGACGGACTGCTCATCCTGCGCGAAGACGCCAAGGTCGGGCAATCGTTCGGCGAATACCTCGGCCGCAGCGGCAGCGACGTGGTGTATGATCTCGAAGTCACGCCGAACCGGCCGGACTTGAACAGCGTCATCGGCATCGCGCGGGAAATCGCGGCGCTGACGGGGAATTCTCTCAAAATCCCCAGTGTGAAGTGTTCAGTTTCAAGTGTTCAGACCGGAACACTGAACACTGAACACTTGAAACTTGAAACTGCATCGCTGGTTTCCGTTCGCATCGAAGAATCCGAATTTTGTCCACGCTACACAGCGCGCGTCATCAAAGGCGTTAAGATCGGACCGAGCCCAGCGTGGTTGCGCGACACGTTGGAGAAGGTCGGTATTCGCAGCATCAGCAACGTCGTGGACGTGACGAATTACGTGATGCTGGAAATCGGCCAGCCGCTGCATGCGTTTGACTATCATCTCATCGCCAAGGCCGCGGACGGCAAGCCGACCATCGTCGTCCGCCGCGCGGCTGCGGGCGAGAAATTCAAGACGCTCGACAATCAGGAGCGCACGCTCACGAACGAAATGCTGTTGATTGCGGACGAAACCAAAGGCATTGCGCTTGCGGGCGTCATGGGCGGCGCGAACACGGAGATCAACAATCAAACCGTGGACGTGCTCATCGAGAGCGCGTATTTCGCGCCGGTGAACATCCGTCGCACGAGCAAGCTGCTCGGCCTGCGCAGCGAATCGAGCTATCGCTTCGAGCGCGGCGCGGACGCGGGCATCAGCGACTGGGCCAGCCAGCGCGCGGCGCAATTGATTTTGGAAACTGCGGGCGGCCAGTTGGCCGAAGGCGTCGTGGACATTCAACCGAAGGCGAAAGATGAAAAGCAAATCACGCTGCACTTTGCGAAGTCGAAAGATTTGCTCGGCATTGGCATTTCGCACGCGGACCAAGTCGGTTTCTTGAACAAGCTCGGACTGAAAACCGTGGCGCAGCAGCCGGGCGAATGCACGTTCAGCATCCCGTCGTGGCGCGTGGATTTGAAACGCGAAGTGGATTTGATCGAAGAAGTCGGCCGGTTGTTTGGCATCGACAAAATTCCGAGCACGCCGCCGCGCGGGGCGCTCGGATCGAATGCGTTTGATTCGGTCTATGACCAGATCGGCGAAGTGCGCCGCATCCTTGCCGGGCTAGGCTTGAACGAGGCGCAAGGCCAAACGCTCATCTCCAGTGCGGAACTCGGAATGCGGAATGCCGAATCCGTTATGCTGGCCAACCCGCTGAGTTCAGACATGGACATGTTGCGTCCGTCGCTATTGCCGGGATTGATCCATTCGCTGCGGCACAATGTCAGCCGCAAGAATTACAACGTGGCGCTGTTTGAAATCGGCCGCGTTTTCAAAAATGAAAACGGCCAGACGAAAGAGAATCGCAGCGTCGCCATCGCCATCACCGGCCAGCGCGCCCTGCCCTTCTGGAGCGGCGAGGAACGCGACGCCAAAGTTGACAATTACGATCTGAAAGGTATGATCGAAGAAATGCTGGAGCAATTTGGTTTGCGCGGCATCGCCTTTGGCAAACGCGCGGAGAGCACGGCGTTGTTCCTCGAATCCGCCGCGGTGACGCTGGGCGGAAAATTGCCGCTCGGCGAACTCGGCCAGTTGCCGCCGACGCTCGCGAAGAAATATGATTTGCGCGACGCGGTGTTTCTCGCGGAGTTCAACTTGGATCTGCTGCTCTCCAAACGGAATCCGGCGAAGTCGTTCAAGGCATTGCCGCAATTTCCTTCCAGCCGCCGCGACGTGGCGATGCTCGTGCCGGAAACCGTGACGCACGAAACGGTTTTGTCCGCCGTGAAACAGGCGAAGGCCGCGAATCTGGAAGCCGTCGAGCTGTTCGATGTCTTCAGGGGCAAGCATGTTCCCGCCGGGCAAAAAAGCCTGGCGTATGCCTTCACATATCGCGCCGCAGACAAAACGTTGACGGATGGGGAAGTGAATTCCGCTCACGAAAAGATTGTGGCCGTGTTCAAGACGCAGCTGTCCGCGACTTTCCGCGAATAAAATACCGTGGCCATTGAAACCCTTCATTTCGAGAACGCGCGGTTTGCACAACAGTTGTTCAACCACGAACCGCGTAATCTGCAGGCGCTGGAAATTGAACTCGGCGTCAAGGCGACGGCGCGGGAAGGCTGGATAAAATTGGAGGGAACCGCGGGCGACATTGAGCGCGCCAAACATCTTTTCGGCTCGCTGGAAAATATGTTGAAATCCGGGTCGCCGGTGAAAAACCGTGATTTCACGCACGCGCTGACCGTGGTGAAGCACGAAGGCGGCACCACGCTCAAGGACATGGTCAGTGACCGCGTGCAGACGCATGAACGCAAGCCGGGCGTTACGGCGAAAACCGTCGGCCAGAAAAAATATCTCGACGCCATCCGCAAGCATGACGTGACCTTCGGCATCGGGCCAGCGGGAACTGGAAAAACCTATCTCGCGGTGGCGATGGCACTGTCGGCTTTACGCGAAGGCGGTGTTTCCCGGATTATTTTGACGCGGCCGGCGGTTGAGGCCGGCGAGGCGCTGGGGTTTTTGCCGGGCGACCTTTACGAAAAAATCACACCCTACCTGCGGCCATTGCACGACGCGTTGCATGACATGCTGCCCGCCGAGGAAATCGCCAGGCACACGGAGCGCGGGACGATTGAAATCGCGCCGCTGGCCTACATGCGCGGGCGGACGCTCAACGGCGCGTTCATTATTTTGGACGAGGCGCAAAATTCCACGACGGAACAAATGCTGATGTTTCTGACGCGGCTCGGCCACGGCTCGAAGGCGGTCATTACCGGAGATGAGACGCAGGTGGATTTGCCCGCGCATAAACACTCCGGTCTGGTCGAGGCGCATCGCGCGCTCAAGCACACGGAAGGCATCGCCATCGTGGAATTTTCCAAGCGCGACGTGGTGCGGCATCCGCTGGTGCAGCGCATCATCGGCGCCTACGAGGAACATCGCGGCAAAGCCAAAACGGAAGCGGAATGAACCTCGTCATCGCCAACCGCCAGCGGACGAAGAAAATCAATTCGCGCCGGCTCAAAGAAATCACGGAGGCACTGCTGACTGAATTGCAAATCACCGAGGCGGAACTGGGCGTCAATCTGGTCGGCGGGAGAGAAATGGCGCTGGTCAATGAGACATTTCTCCAGCACGAGGGACCAACGGATGTCATCACGTTTGATCATGCCGGAAGGCAGAAAGCGAAAAGCGGAAAGCGAAAACCTTTGCACGGTGAATTGTTCGTGTGCGTGGATATCGCGACGGCGCAGGCGAAGGAATTCAAGTCGAGCTGGCAGGTGGAGGTGGTGCGCTACATCGTCCACGGCGTTTTGCACCTCCTCGGCTACGATGACATGAAGCCCGATCTTCGGCGGGAAATGAAACGTGAGGAAAACCGGCTGGTGCGACGGCTGGAAAAAAGGTTTACGCTCGCGCAACTGTCGCAGCCGGCTAAAATGTCCGCATGAGAAAATCATTTTTCGCGCGGTGGCGGGCCAGTTTCTTCACCGGACTGGCGGTGACGCTGCCAGCCTTGCTAACACTGGCGGCGGTTAAATGGATTTTCGGCACCATTTCCAGCTTTACCGATACGCTGCTGTTTTTCCTGCCGTATTGCCTCGACCCGAAGCTTATCTACGCGAACGGCCAGGACGGCGCGATGTTCTCATATTGGAGCCTGCTGGCGCTGCTGCTAGCAGCGGTGATGATTTCGGGCGTGGGTCTGTTGGCGCGGTATTACGTTGGCAAGCGCATCATCGAATGGCTGGACACGGCAATGATGAACGTGCCACTGTTGAACAAGTTTTACGGTGCCATCAAACAGGTAAACGAGGCATTTTCAGGCAATAAAAATTCCTTCAAGACCGTCGTGCTGGTGGAGTTTCCGCGCGAAGGAATGTATTCCGTTGGCTTCATCACGAATGAACAGCACGGCGAGGTGCAGGAGAAAACCCAGAAGAACGTCGTCGCCGTATTCATCCCGACGACGCCGAACCCGACCTCAGGTTTTCTGGTGCTGCTGCCGGAAGACAAAGTTACCAAGCTCGATATGAGCGTCGCCGACGGCATCAAATACATCGTCAGCCTCGGCTCCATCGCGCCGGAGATGCTCCCGAAAAAGTGAAGGTCGAAACCGCCAGCGGCCTGATTCTGCGCACCCGTCCGCTCACGGAAACTAGCCTCATTGTCCACTGGCTTACACCGGAACTGGGCCGGCTCGCGACCGTGGCCAAAGGCGCGCGCCGGCCGAAATCTCCGTTTGCCGGCAAGCTGGATTTGTTTTACGCGGCGGATTTTTCCTTCAGCCGCAGCCGCAGCTCCGATTTGCACAATTTGCGGGAAGTGAAACTGCGCGAGACCCACGGCGCGATTCGCAAGGACATTTTGAAATTGCAGCAGGCCGGCTATGCCGCCGCCTGCATCGAACTGGCGACCGAAGCCGAAACGCCTTTGCCGGAAATCTTTGAACTGGTGCGCGGGTTTCTCAAGCAGCTTTGCGAACAAAAGCCGCGGCCGCAAAATATTTTCGCGCTGGAACTCAAGCTGCTCCGCGCACTGGGGCTGGAGCCGGATTTTTCCGAAACCCGCTTGACGCCTGGCACAAAAAAAATCGTCCAAGCGCTTTTGGAAGGTGATTGGCCCGGCAACTCGCGCCTGAAATTATCGGACGCGCAAGGCAACGAATTGCGCCAGTTTCTGCACGGGTTTTTTATTTTTCATCTGGGCCGATTGCCGCGCGGCCGGGCGGCAGCGCTGGCGGAACCCGGTTGAAAAAGATTTCGCAGCAGAAATTCTGGCTTATACTGTCAGAAATTCTGAATGAAGCCGAAATTCATCAAGCGATTTTCCGGACTGCGGATGCAACTGGTCGGCAGTGTGTTTTTGTGGATTTCGCCGGCGCTCGTCCTTACCTACATCGTCAATCAGAGCTGGTTCTGGGAATACGCACCGGAATGGATGAGGGATTACACCCTGAACGTGCCGTGGGACAGCTTCATCGTCGGCTTCCTCGCATTGATCGCCGCGTGGTATGGCGGGGAACATTTTATTTTGCGGCAAATCCGGGTGCTGTCGCGCGTGGTGCTGCGGCTGGCCGGCGGTGATTTGGAGGCGCGCACCGGTCTGAATGAAGTGCAAGGCGAACTTGGCCAGCTCGCGCAAAAATTTGACGAGCTCGCGGCGGCCTTGCAGCAGCGCGCGAAGGAACGCGATGAGGCGGACCGGAAATTGCGCGACCACGCGCACCAGCAAACCATTGTCGCCGCGCTCGGCCAGTGCGCGCTGGTCAACGACGACCTGGAAACGCTGTTCACCCAGGCAGCCATGATGACGGGACAGATGCTGGCGATTGAATATGCTGCAGTATTTCAGCGATTGCCCGACGGCCAATTGTTGATGCTGGCCGGAGCCGGATGGAAATCCGGCACCGTTGGCCAGACGCTCGCGCTCAACGAAGAGAATTCACAACTTGGATTCACGGCCCGCACTGGGGAAGTCGTGGCGGTAAATGACAGCGCGGCACAAACGCAATTCAAGCTGCCGCCGCTGTTGGCGGAACACGGCGTGGTCAGTGGCGTGACGGCGGCCATCCCCACGCGCGGCCGGCCGTTCGGCGTGCTGGCGGTTTTTTCGACGGGCAAACGCGTGTTCACACCGGACGAAGTGCAATTTCTCCTCTCGGCGGCCAACACCATTGGCATGGCAGCGGAACGGCGGCAGGCCGAGACAGCGGTGCAAAAACTCGCCGCGTTCGTGAAGGAAAATCCGAATCCCGCGCTGGAGATGACCGCCGACGGCGCCATCACTTATCTGAACGCCGCCGCGGAAAAACTCACGCAGGCCGTCGGCCGTTTGCACCCCGGCGAAATCCTGCCGGCCAAGGTCGGCGAGATTGTCGCCGAATGCCTGCGTTCCGGCGCGAGCCGCGCGAATCTGGAAACCAAAATCGCTGACCATACGATTTCCTGGTCGTTTCATCCCGTGCCTTCCAGCGGCGTGGTGCACTGCTACGGCGAGGACATCACCGCACGGTTGAATCTGGAGGAACAGCTTTTGCAGTCGCAAAAAATGGAATCCATCGGCCAGCTCGCGGCAGGCGTGGCGCATGATTTCAACAACATGCTCACCATCATCCAGGGCCACACGAGCAAATTGCTGATGGATCAAAGCCTGTCGCCGACGGTGCAGGATGCCACGCTCGCGGTCTATGGCGCGGCGGAACGCGCCGCCGGTCTGACGCGCCAGTTGCTGATGTTCAGCCGGAAAAACATCATGCAGCCGCGCCCGCTGAACTTGCGCGAGGTCGCGGCCAACCTGAATAAAATGCTGGGGCGGTTGTTGGGCGAAACCATTTCATTGAAGTTTGAATGTCCGCAGGAACCGCCGCCGATTTACGGCGACGCCGGGATGATTGACCAGGTTCTCATGAACCTCGCCATCAACGCCCACGATGCCATGCCCAACGGCGGCACGCTGACCATCAATGTCATGGAATGCTGGGTCGGTCCCGATCATCTCGAATACCATCCCGACGCGCGCATCGGCCATTTCGTGCGCCTGCAAATGACCGACACCGGCTGCGGCATGACACCCAAAATCCGCGCGCGGATTTTTGAACCGTTCTTCACCACCAAGGGCGTCGGCAAAGGCACCGGCCTCGGTCTCGCCACGGTTTTCGGCATCGTCAAGCAGCACGCCGGCTGGATTGAAGTCGCCAGCGAGGTCGGTCGCGGCACCACGTTCACCATTTATTTCCCGGCTAGTGACGAGATGCCGGTGGACGCAACGGACCAAATCAGCGCGGCCACTCCCGCTCCTTCCGGCGGCTCGGAAACCATCCTTGTCGTCGAGGATGAAATGGTTTTGCGCGAAATGGCCCGGACTTTTCTCGCCGATTGCGGCTACCAGATTTTGGAAGCCGGTTCCGGACGCGAAGCGTTGCAGGTCTGGTGGCAGCACCGGTCAAAAATCGACCTGCTCCTCACCGACATGAAAATGCCCGAAGGGATTTCCGGCATGGAACTCGCCGAGAAAATGCTGGCCGAACAGCCCGCGCTAAAAATCATCCTCACCAGCGGCTACTCCGACGATATTGTCAGTCCGGAAACCCTCAAGCGCACCAACGCCCGATTTCTGCCCAAGCCTTATTCCTACACCGACCTCACCCGGCTCGTGCGCGAATCACTTGACGAGAAAAAAGCCGCCGCGAGCTAGGCTTGCGCCAGCTTCAAAACTGCCGCCACGGCTTCCTCAAGCTTCACAAACTGCATCGCACCATTGCGTGGCTTGATTTCCACCTCGCCTTTCGCCAGCGATTTTTCACCGAGGCCGATGCGGATGGGAAAACCGACCAGTTCTGAATCTTTGAACTTCACGCCGGGCCGTTCATCACGGTCATCGAGAATCACGTCCACGCCTTTGGCGGTGAGTTCCGAATAAAATTTTTCTGCCAGTTTCATCGCTTCGCTTTCTGGTGCGACGGCCAGCGGCGTAATGCACACTTGATAGGGCGCGACGCTCAACGGCCAGATGACGCCATCCTTGTCGTTGCCCTGCTCGATGATCGCCTGCAACGTCCGCGTCACGCCGATGCCGTAGCAGCCCATGACCGACGGCTTGCGCGAGCCGTCCACGTCGAGAAACGTCGCGTTCAATTTTTCGCTGTATTTCGTGCCGAGCTTGAAAACGTGGCCGACTTCAATCGCGCGACGAATTTTCAGCGGCTTGCCACATTTGGCGCATGGCTCGCCCGCCGTCACGGTGCGCAAATCAAACCACGCAGTCACCTTGATGTCGCGCTCGATGGAGACGTTCTTCAAATGGAATCCATCCTCGTTCGCGCCGGTGGTCATGTCATTCGCGCCTTGCAGACGCTCGTCGGCATAAACTTTCACGTCCGCCGGCACATTCACAACCGCGCCAAGCGAACCCGGTTTGGCGCCAAGCAATGGAACAATTTCTTCCACCGTGGCCGGACGTGCCGCGACCGCGCCGGTTTTCGCCAACAATTTCGTCTCGTTCAACTGGTCGTCGCCACGAATCAAAATGATAATCGGTTTTGAGTCCGCGAAGTAAATCAGCGTCTTGATCTGACGGTTGGCCGGAACTTTGTAAGGCTCCTTGCTCAACGCCTCAATCGTCACGACTCCGGGCGTGGCAAACTTCTCGATAGCCGCGCCGACTTCGCGCGCCGCTGTTTTCGGAATGCCGCTCGTCGCCTTCTCGATGTTGGCCGCGTAGCCGCAGGCTTCGCAGAAGGCCACTTCGTTCTCGCCGGTTTCAGCAGGCACCATGAATTCGTGCGAATGGCTGCCGCCGATGACGCCGGTGTCGGCCTCGACGGGAAACGTCTTCAGCCCGCAGCGCGCGAAGATGCGCGTGTAGGCGTCATACATTTTTTTGTAGCTCGCCATGGCGCCTTCGTCTGTGGTGTCGAAGGAATACGCGTCTTTCATGATGAATTCCTTCGCGCGCATCAGGCCAAAACGCGGGCGAATCTCGTCGCGAAATTTCAAGCTGATCTGATAAAAATTCTTCGGGAGCTGGCGGTAGGAATTGATTTCGTTCGCCGCAAGCGTGGTGATGACTTCCTCCGCCGTGGGGCTGAGGAACCATTGGCGGCCCGAACTGTCCTTGACCTTGAAGAGCACGTTGCTGGCGGTCTCGGCACGACCGCTGGCCTCCCAGATTTCCGGCGGTTGCAGGGCCGGCATGAGCACTTCCACGGCCCCGGCGCGGTCCATTTCTTCGCGCACAATCTGCTCCACCTTGCGCAAGGCACGTAGGCCAAGCGGCAGAAATGTGTAAACGCCGCCCGCCAGCTTGCGGATGAGGCCGGCGCGCAGGAGCAGTTTATGCGAAACGATTTCCGCGTCAGCCGGGGCTTCGCGGAGGGTAGGAATCAAAGTTTTTGTCCACTTCATGTGGCGGGAAATTTAACAACAAAGGAACCAAGGAACGAAGAATTATATTTTGCAACCTAACGGATGCGGGTAACGTCAAACCTTGCATGTTTATCACCTTATGATTTTCCCCAGCTCATTTCGACTAGCTTTCGCGGTTCTCCTTCTGACTGGTGTTTCGTTGTGCGCCGAGGTTTCGCAACTCTGGGGCGTCGCCGGCGAGAAATGGACACCGGCAAGCCGGCTGCCGGATTTTTCCTTTGCCGGCTATCGGCGCGGCGAGGAACCGTATCGCATTCCGGCGGAAAGCATCTCGGTCACGGACTTCGGCGCGAAAGGCGACGGCTACACCGACGACACCGCTGCTTTCCAACGCGCGCTCCAGGCGGGCGCGGGCAAAGTCATCCATGTTCCCGCCGGGCGATTTGTCTTGAGTGACATTTTTAAAATCCGCACCTCGAACCTCGTGTTGCGCGGAGCCGGAGCTGGGCAGACTGTTTTCACCTTCACCAAAAATCTGGAAACACTGGAGCCGCGCCCGGTTAAAAATGATGGCGGCACGCCGACGATAGATTGGTCGTGGGGCGGCGGGTTTTTGATGATTGGCGACCAGGTCAAACATGGCAAGGTCACTCGCGTGACCGCTCCAGCCGAGCGTGGCGCAAACCGGCTCACCCTGGAAATGCCTTCATTCAAAGCCGGCGATGAAGTGACCCTGACGGTTTATGACACGCCGGATAAAAGCCTGCTGAAATATCTCTACCACGACCAGACCGGCAATCTCTCCGGCTTGAACCACTGGCAATGCCACCAGATTTTCCGCGTCCGCGCCGTAAACGGCAACCAAATCACCCTGGATCGCGGGCTGCGCTTCGAGGTTCGTTCCGAATGGCGAGCGACGCTGGAACCGTTCCGCCCGACTGTGACCGACGTGGGCATCGAAGGTATCACCTTTGAATTTCCCGCCGTGCCCTACGCCGGGCATTTCAAGGAAGTCGGCTGGAATCCGGTAGCCATCCACGCCTCTGCCGCGCATTGCTGGCTCAAAGATCTGGTCATTCGCAACGGCGACAATGGGCCGTTTGTCGAAGGCGCGGCGTTTTGCACGCTGGAGAACATCCGCATCACCGCCGACCCGCAACGCCGGGGCAAGGACGGCACCTGCGGACATCACGGCATCACCTTGGAAGGCCAGGATTGCCTCTGCACCAACTTCGCCATCCAGACGGAATTCATTCATGACATCACGGTGCAAAGCGCGATGGGCTGCGTGTTCGCCAGCGGGCGGGCGGTGAATCTGGACATGGATCACCACCGTTGGGCTTCCTATGAAAACCTGTTCACCGACATTGACGCGGGCTTGGGCAAGCGCCTTTTTCAATCCAGCGGCGGCGGCCAGCGCGGATTGCACACCGGGGCGGGAGAAACTTTCTGGAACATCCGCAGTTCATCACTGGTTCCGTGGCCGAAGGATTTTGGCCCCGACCTGATCAATATCATCGGCCTGCCGATGAGCGATCCGCAGACATTGGATGCAAACGGCCGCTGGCTGGAAAATTTTTCGCCGGGCCAACTACAACCGCGCGACCTTCACGCCGCCATGCTCGCCAAACGGTTGGCAATAAAAAACTGACGGGCAGGTGAAACATCCTTGGTGACCGCCGCATGAATTACTTCACCGTGTTATTGAGCGGCGCGAGGCCTTGAATCCGCACTTCCAGTCGGTCGCCGCTTTGGATGGGACCGACGCCGCTGGGCGTGCCGGTGAGAATCACGTCGCCGGGCAGCAATGTCAGGTTCGTCGAAATGAAACTGACGAGCGCGGCGGGCTTGAAGATGAGCTGACTGGTGTTTGAATTTTGCCGGAGCTGACCGTTCTGAAAAAGCTGGAGGCTCAACTCCTTCGGGTCAAGATTGGTTTCAACGAAAGGGCCGAGCGGGGTGAAGGTGTCGAACGATTTGCAGCGCGCCCATTGCGACTCGGCCTTTTGAATCGTGCGGTCGCTGATGTCCTGCGACGCAGTGTAGCCGAATATGTAGCGGTTTGCCTGTGTGGGCGAGACATTGCGGATTTTCCGACCGATGACGATGGCGAGTTCTGCCTCGAAATCCGTGCGGTGTTGCGGAAAAGGAATTTCAATCTTGCCGCCATCCGCCAGCACCGAAGTCGCGGCCTTGAACCAAAAAAGCGGTTCGCGCGGCAGTTCGCGTTTCATCTCGCGCACGTGGTCGGCATAATTCAGGCCGACGGCGATGATTTTGGATGGCACCACCGGCACCAGGGTTTTGATGCCCTTGCGCGCCGTGGGCTTGCGCTCGAAAGCCGGCGCGCTAAAGACATCGCCGCGCAGACGAAACAATTCGCCGTCCACGACCTTCGCGTAAAAAATGTCGTCGCCTTTTTGGAACCTGCCAATGGCCGCCATACGTGTGAAAGCTACAAACGCCCGGCGACAGCGGCAAGCAAAAGCCTTGTATGACTTGCCCAAAACACATTCCGCCATTACATTGCCCGCATGAGCTGGCTGACGAAACAGGAACAGTTGGTGCTGGCGGTGATTCTCGGGCTGTTGTTGACGGGAATGCTGGTGAAATTTTACCGGGAAGCACACCCGGCCGCCACCCTGGCCGTTCAGCCGGCCAAACCTTGATATGCACGAAG
>Ga0114951_10004075_pt1 | contig 14550 bp, 15 predicted proteins | sample AM7aDNAmetaG_FD_88677 | JGI IMG/M metagenome (GOLD analysis project Ga0114951, IMG submission 88677) | Freshwater microbial communities from Finland to study Microbial Dark Matter (Phase II) - AM7a DNA metaG | ecosystem: Environmental > Aquatic > Freshwater > Lake | place: Finland: Lake Alinen...
AAAACGATCTTTGAAAATAACGTTCTTTAATATTTTGTTTCTTTGCAAATCGGAAATTAACGATGCAGATTTACTTGCATTCTTATTTACCGAAAACCTGCATTTGTAATTACCGCTTACAACTTACCATTTTTTTATTTACAGACAAGAACGGGCATTTGCCCGTTGTAAGTGTTTAAGAAACACAATCATAGTTCTTGTCTGAACAATGGTAAGTCGGTACAACGGGTTTTTTAGTGATTAAAAAATCCGCATGATACTATCAACAAAGCACCTCGAAATATTTATGCAGTGCAGTCAAAAGACAGCACAAAGACGCGCGAAAGAAATCAAAGACCATTACGGGATTAAGCACATTACGGTGTACCATCTTGCAGAATACTTGGGTATTTCACCGACTCATCTTGCTTCCTATTGGGCATTTGAGGCAAGTAGACCAAATGCAGAAAAGTTAGTATTTCCCCATCTAAAGACAAAAAAGGACAAATTAGGTCAAGAACAGTAAAGAAAGGAACAGCATTTTCTCAATCTTATTCATACATGTACTTTTGTGAATAAATAGATAATAATGCCCAAGAAACCCAAAATACTGCCTGGTCTTACGAATCCCCGATCCCGAAAAAAGGTTAAAAAGCTACTGAAACTGCCTAAGATTGTTCTGGCTGAACTTGTTCAGAATTACGAGGCTTGTTTTCGGGAGGCTTCGCAAAAGCACTGATCATCTGTTCTTTCATGATTTGTTTTTCCAACTTGGCATATATCAGAGTCGTTTCAATTTTGTTGTGACCAAGGATGCTCGATATTGTGGTGATAGGGACTCCCTTTCTCAACATCCAGGTTGCAGCAGTATGGCGGAGCACATAAGTTGATAATTCCTTTGAGATACCACACCTTGCAGCCAGTAGTTTAAGGTCTCGGTTATATGCCCACAGATCCCTGCATGGTATTAATTTATCATGTCCTGCATACCGGTCAATGATCTCCACAGCTTCAGGCAGAAGGTATATGGTATACATCTCACCGGACTTTTTTCTCAAACCTTCGAGCCAAACATCTGATCCGTCTCTACGTAAGTTATTTTTGGTGAGTTGTTCAAGATCTTTATGGGTTATCCCTGTAAAAAGTTGGAAAACCGCACAATCTCTTGTAACTGATGCTGGTTTTTTTATCAATGCTTCAATCTCATTGTCGTCCAAACGCGTTCTAATCTTATGCTTTCCTTTTACACTATTGAAATTAAGATAAGGATTGGAATAGTAATCTATGATTTGTGCCTTGGTTGCCATATTGATGTAGCATTTTACCACCTGATGATGTTTGTACCTGGATGGCTGTGCTTTTAATTCCTTTGAAATGAACTGGTCAAAGGAAACAATATTAAGATAGGTTAAATCTGAAAATCGTATAATGCCATGTTGCTCCAGCCTGTCTGCAACTCTTAAATGCAGGCTCCTGGTGCCATTAGTAATATTTTTCCTGGCAGCTGCCTGAACACGCATGAAGGCCACAAATGATCCGGCATCTACTACCTCCAAAGCTATATTTACTTCATTTGCTGTGAGTCTTATGTTTTTTTCAATCAGGGTAAGTTCATGCGCCCTGATCTTTGAAATTTTTTCTGCAATCTGATTATTGAGACGTGTAGCAAATGGGCCTGTTATCTGTCTTTGTTTTGCATCCCACTCTGATGCTGTCACCTTTAATCCTGTGCCAACATACTTTTGTTTTCCATCAGGTAAAAGAATTTCAATCTGTACCAGTGCAGCACCTTGTTGGCCCTTTCGGTTCCAAACAATCTTGTAAGTAGCGTAGTTTCTCATGGTATTATTTCGGTATTAGATTGGTATTAGAAATAATGCAATATTGCATATTATTTAAAATTAATTAGTGAACTCATAAAATAATAACATGCTTTGAAACCCTTGTCAATATTGATACTACACTGCAAATCAGACAATAAAAAAAGGAGACCGTTAAGCCTCCTTAGGTGATTTTGCGGACCGGACGGGACTCGAACCCGCGACCTCCGCCGTGACAGGGCGGCATTCTAACCAGCTGAACTACCGATCCTCGAATGTGATGCAAAAGTAACCTATTTTTAGCAAACTGCAAAAATCTTTTTAAAATTCTTTATGAAAAGCGCCGGATTCAGTAACAGCGTGACAATGAACCCCTGATATGGCGGCCTCTTTCATCCATCGCAGGGTTTTGAATCGTGAGTTGGTCCCATCAATGATCATTTCTGCAGGGTGAAATACCCGCAATGCCTCTGCAATGCTGATCTTAGGGTTTCCGGAAACGATCAGCAGATCCACATCGAGGTGTTTGTTGAACCCTTTGGGTATTGCAGAGCGCAGCATGGCAATCCTGTGGCCGCTAAATTGTATGAAATTCTCAAACTTTAATACAGGAACAAAGCCATGTGCAATTTCAACCGGCCTATCGCCTTTGAGCAACCAGAAATCGCGGTGGTGCAGAATCCCATTGGCAATCATATATGCACTCGCCATCGCCCTGCTTTTTTCCGTCATTTCAGTGCCAGCCCTTGCTGCCCCGCCATAAAATAAAACCGCTTTATCCTGAACGCTGAACATGTAAAGGGCGGTGCGGTCGTCGTTGAAAACTGCAATCCCGGAGGATTGGAAACGATGAATTTTAAATTCAAGAATAAGGAGGTTCCATAGAATTGCAGATAGCAAGATGAGATAAAGGAATGAAATCCGCCGGAGGGTCAGGAATAAAAAAACCGAAGCAATAAACAGGTAAAGCAGTGCCATTTCGCCGGCAGAGATATAAATATCGCTGATGGTAGAACAAGGCAGCTGTTCTATTAAATGGATTATTGAGTTCAATGCCCAGATCATGGCGATCAGCATTTTTGCACATAACATCGAAATGACAGGAATGGTCGCTGAAAATAAAACCAGGATCCCCGTATAAATGATGAGACTCGACAATGGGACGACAAAAATATTGGTCAGCATGAAATAGTTGGGAAACCGGTGAAAAGTATACAATGTGATTGGTAATGTTGCAACCTGGGCTGCGATGGAGACGGCCAGGATCGACCAGATTTTATCCGGCAACCATGATGAGGTGACATACAAATCGTACACCGGTTTATACAGCAGGATGATCCCTGTAACCGCCAGGTAGGAGAGTTGAAACCCGACATCCGATATCAGGAACGGATCCATGGCAAGGATGAAGAGCATGGAAGCAGCAATAATGTTGTACATGTCCGGTGAACGGTTCAGCGATTTCCCGATGATTGGCAAACTCAGCATTGCCGCGGAACGCAATACACAGGGTGAGAGTCCGGTGATCATGGCATAAAACCAGATGAAAACCAGTAAAAGGAGAGCCTTTGCCATTCGTCCTAACCGGTTTCTGTTCAGGAATCCCAGGATAAATTCAAGAAAAATATAGATGATGCCAACATGCATCCCTGATACGGAGAGGATGTGCATGGCCCCGGTTGCAGCATAATCGTTGCAGAGTTCCGGATCCAAGTCGTCAACATAGCCAAGCAATAACGCGGCGGCCACTGCAAATTCCTTCCCTTCAACATGATTTTGACGAAGGATGTTCAGCAACCTGTCGCGAATCTGAAATGCCATCCTGAGGATGATCCCTGAAGCTCCCAGGTTGATCAGTCGCCAGCCATGCATACCGGCAAACACCTGGTGAGAGATACCTTTATTGTTCAGGTAACGTGAATAATTAAAAGTGTGCGGATTGGAGTTGTCCTTTATTTCGCTGAATCCGGCACGCAATAACAGGTGATCACCATAATACAATACGGCTGACCCGGGTTTGGTTTTCAGGTACCCGATGGCTTTGCCGCAAACATTTTTCCAGGAACCGGATTCCATACGAAGCCGGACATCGAGAACTACCCTGATCCCGGAATTGCTGTTCGCCGGGGGTTCGGCGACGGTTGCTATGAACAGGCCATCAGGTTTTTTGCCCAGGAAATCAGGTTTGTTTGCAGGCCGGTGCAATGAGGCTATTTCATATCCTGCGATCAACAAGAAACAGTTGAACGCAATTCCCGGTATCCACCGCCATCGGTAAGTGCCTGGAGCCTGCTGCAAAATCATTGGTAAAATCACCAATACCGATAACATTGCAGGAAGCAACCACCTTCGGTCACCGGATGATCCGAAATATCCTTCGGCAACAATACCGGCCACAAAGGGAAAAACCAGCCTGAGCAGCGGATAGGGCCTCCACGAGTTCATAACGTATTACCAATATGCTACCTGCTTAATCGGAAAAGCAAGAAAAGGTAATACGGAAATCATTCACAAAATTTCGACAAATAGTTTTTTGCTTTTTCAGAACCCATATCCGACGCCATTCTCCAGTCTTCGCATGCACCGGTTTCATTGGCCAGGTAATGCTTTGCCACACCCCTGTTTGCCAGTGCTTCCGCATCAGCCGGGTTCGACTCTACCACAAGGTCATACGCGGCAACAGCTTCCGGGTATTTTTTCAGGTACAAATAGGCCAGGGCAAGGTTCATCCTTGAATTGATATCGGCGGGATTGATGGAGAGGGCAATGGAAAAATCACCGATTGCTCCCTCATATTCCCCGGCTGACGCTTTGGCCGCGCCCCTGCTGGAAAAATAATCATACTGGGTAGTATCCAGTTTGATCGCCTCATTAAAGTCCATTATTGCCCCGGCCATATCATGCAGGTTGAAAAGACTCAGCGCCCTGTTATAAAAGGCCTCCGCAAAATCAGGTTTAAAGTCGATCGCCCTGGTAAAATCCCTGATCGCTTCCTGGTAGTCGCCCAGATCGAATTTAGCCAGCCCGCTGTTGTGGTAGGCATCGTAATAGCCAGCCTTCAGGGAAATGGCGCTGTTGTAATCACGGATGGCCCCCAGGTAATCCTTCATATAGTCTTTGGCCAATCCGCGGTTGTAATATGGTTCCGGATAGGCCGGCTTCATCAGAATCACCCTGCTGAAATCGCTGATAGCGCCGGAATAGTCCTTGAGTTCCGTGCGGACAATTCCCCGGTTGTAATAAGGCTCCGCCTCATTTGAATCGATTGCAACTGCTTTGTCAAAATCCCTGATGGCCTCCTTGAAATCACCCAATTTCGCCTTTAAAATCCCCGAATCGATCAGTTCCTTCTGCGGGGTTTTCTGTGCATGCATCGAAGTGAATGCAATGATCATCAAAGGGATGAGGATAAACGCTTTCAATGGAATCCCGGTTATTTGCAAAATTTCAAAATCAATTCCTTCGAAGCTGCCAGCCCGAAAGCATAAGCCTGTTCCCAGTCGGCACAGGCTCCATCATGATCCCCAAGGGCCTGTTTTACCCGCCCGCGGTTGTCATAGGCATCAGCATAACTGGCATTGAGGCCGATTGCTTTGCTGAAATCGGCCAGGGCGCCCTGAAAATCTTTCAGCATCAGCTTTGCAGCTCCACGGTTGTTATAGGCAGTCGGGTTGGTGGGGTCAAGTTTTAATGCTTCATCGTAATCCTGGATCGCACCATTGAAATCCTGGTTGTAATGTCGCATCATGCCTCGGTTAGTGTATATATCCGGATATTTGGGATCAAGCTTCACCACCTGATTGTAGTTTTCAAGCGCACCATTGTAATCCTGGTTCATAAAGGCAAGGGCTGCCATGTAATTAAATGCAATGGCATTGGTACGGTCTTTGCCAACAAAGATTTCAAGATCCTGTTTTGACCCTTTATAATCGCCTGTTTCATAGCGGCATAACCCTCTTATAAAATACGCTTTGACATACGATTTCTGAATGCGGAGCGCTTCGGTTTCATCGGTTATGGATGCCCCGTAGTTTCCAACCATCATGTAAGCATATCCTCGTTTTGCGTACGTATTTGCATTTTTCGAAAGATCCAGGGATTTGGTGAAGTCCACGATGGCTCCCTCATAATCACCGGTTTTCCCTTTGGCCGATCCATCGTTAAAGAAACCCTGTGCCCGAACCTCCTCCGGTTTTAATGGCCTGGAAGCGGGTGTCGCATTGAACATCTTCTCTTTTGAATATTTGTTGAGCGCCTTCTTATTCGGATCATTCGTATCAATTTTAGCAGGATTGATCCGCACAACTTTTTGCTGGCCGGAACCCTTCTGCGGGGGATTCTGTGAATAGGCCCCGGACCATAAGGAGCAAAGGAAAAGCAACAACAGGATAACCCTCAGGTATTTCATAACGGTTGAATTGATCGGAAAAACTTATTTTTTCAATAAATATTGTATCATCAGGCTGGCAACCCGTCTTGAAGCGTAACGTCCGCCCAGTTGTTGCTTCAACTCAAGGTACCCCGATTTAATGGCATCCCTCACCGGACCGGGTTCCACAACTGAACGAAGTTTATCAACCATGTTTTGACGGGTCAATTCCTGCTGAATCAGCTCAGGTACGACCATTTTATCACAGATCAGGTTAACCAGTGAAATGTATTTCACATTCACCAGCCTGCGTGCAATCTGGTAAGAAAGGAAGTTCCCCCGGTAACAAACAACCTGGGGAACTCCCATTAAAGCAGTTTCCAGCGTAGCTGTTCCCGAAGTGACCAGGGCGGCAACCGCATGGGTAAGCAGGTGGTAGGTTTGGTTTGCCACTACCCGGATATTTGTATCTTTAACAATGCCGGAATAAAAATCCACCTCAATCGAAGGGGCTCCGGCAATGATAAATTGATACCCCGGGAATGAGTCACGCACTGAAATCATGATCTTCAGCATTTTTTCGATTTCCATCCTGCGGCTTCCCGGCAGGAAAGCGATCAATGGAAGGTCGGGCAATGCATTGGAATCAAGGAATTCCCTGCGGCCCGGCAGGTACATGTCCTCGTTGATCACATCGAGCAACGGGTGCCCCTGGAAATCAACGTGGTAATCATACCGGGCATAGAATTCCTTTTCAAAAGGAAGAATGACAAACATTTTATCGACCCATTTCTTTATGGAGTTGACCCTCGAAGAGTGCCATGCCCAGAGTTGTGGTGAAATGTAATAAAACACCCGGATTCCATGTTGTGAGGCAAATTTTGCCATGCGCAGGTTAAACCCCGGGTAATCAACCAGGATCAATACATCCGGATGGTATGACACCAGGTCTTTCTCACAGGATTTGAAGTTTTTCAGGATGGCAGGAAGGTGCGAAACCACCTCTATGAAACCCATGAAGGCAAGATCGCGGTAATGCTTAACCAGCTCCGCCCCCTGTTTTTCCATGAGGTCACCGCCCCAGCAGCGGAATGTCGCATCAGGGTCCTGTACTTTGAGCTCACGGATCAGGTTGGATGCATGAAGGTCGCCCGAAGCCTCTCCGGCTATCAGATAATAGCGCATTAAAACCGGTTTCTTAGTAATTCCATCCCATGATTTGCCGTGAGGTCAAAATGAACCGGTACCACGGCCACATAATTATGTTCAACAGCCCATTGGTCGGTATCTTCACCATTGCCAATCTGCGCATAAACACCTTTCATCCAATAGTATTTCCCGCCATGCGGATCTTCGCGTTCATCGAAATCTTCCTCCCAGGTTCCTTCTGCCTGACGGCAAAGTTTAATTCCCCTGATCTTGTCAGCCGGAACATCCGGAATGTTGACATTCAGGCAAACACCTTTTGGCAGGCCCCCGGAAATCACTTCTGCTACGATCGTTTCAATAAACTTTTGGGCAGCCCCGAAGTCAGCCTTCAGGCTATAGTTGTTCAGTGAGAAACCAACAGAGGGAACACCCGCAAGGGCGCCTTCAAGAACGGCGGCCATGGTACCTGAATAGATGATGTTGATGGAGGCGTTCGATCCATGGTTGATGCCTGAAAAAAGAAAATCAGGACGGCGGCGCATGACAATTTTAAAAGCAAGTTTAACACAATCGGCAGGCGTTCCGTTGCAGTTATATTCTTCATAGTCCGTTTCAGAAGCAATGAGTTCGAGCCGCAGCGGATGGGCGATGGTCACTGCATGGGCAGTGCCGGACTGGGGGCGATCGGGAGCCACGACGACCACCCTGCCAAAGGGTCGGATATAGTTGATCAAAGCACGGATCCCGGGTGCTTTTACACCATCATCGTTGGTGATCAGTATCAGGGGTTTTTCATTCATTTTCGGCTATTTACACACAGTTAAAAAGTTCTTCAAAATTAGGAATAAATCCTGTAGCTTTGAGGGGTTATTATACAAAAACATCCCGTGTTCCGCCGCTTCGCATTCTTATTGCTTGGCTTGCCAGCGCCCATATTCGCTCAAAACCTGGTACTCAATCCGGGGTTCGAACAACATATTGGCTGTCCCGACAAGCCAGGGCAGATCAACCTGTCCGCTTTCTGGGTAAGCCCCAGCATGGCAACACCTGATTATTTCAACAGCTGTTCTCCGGGTTTGGAATATGGCACTGAATTCAACAAGAAAGGTGGCCAGGTCGCCCATGCCGGCCAGGCCTATGCAGGATTGCAGTTCTATTATCTCAACAGGAACGAATTTTCTGAATATATCCAGACAAAACTTGAAGCCGGGCTTGGGCCCGGGCAACTATACTGCATCAAAGCATTTGTCAGCCTTGGAAATTCCGATTATGCCTTCAGGGAATTGGGAGCTTTGCTTTCGGTGACAGAAATTAAATCGCAGGATGTACTGAAGTTTAAGCTCCCGTTTACCGCACTCGGGAACGGCCAATACCTACTTGACCAGGATGAGTGGATGTGCGTCAGGGGCTTATACAGGGCGAAAGGGAACGAACGGCTGCTTACAATCGGGGATTTTTCGGCGGAGGATCCCTTCTGGAATATCCACACACATTCTGCCACGGATTCATTGCTTAAATCAGCCTTTTATTTCATCGATGATATTTCACTGGAAGCAATCAGGGATTCAAGTGAGTGTGGGTGCTTAAAATGAAAAGTCAAAAGTCAAAAGTCAAAAGTCAAAAGTAAAGTTTGCAAATTAAAACTTCAGGAGTTCTTCGTACAATTCTTTCACCGGCAGCCCCATCACATTGAAGAACGAGCCTTCGATCTTGTTGATGCCGATGTACCCGATCCATTCCTGGATGCCATATCCGCCTGCTTTGTCAAAAGGCTCAAAATTATCGATATAATATTCAATCTCCTCCAGGCTTAATTCTTTGAAATATACCGATGAAAGGACATGAAAAACATGTTTCTTTTTCGTTGATTTGAGGCAGACTGCCGTAATCACATCATGTTTTCGTCCCGAAAGTTTCTGGAGCATGGCAACTGCCTCGTGGTAAGTGGAAGGTTTTCCAAGGATTTCATCGCCAAGGGAAACAATCGTATCTGCGGTGAGGATGATCGCCTTGTCATCCAGCCGGGAACCGTCGAACGAACTGGCTTTCAGTTCTGCAAGGTAAATGGCAATCTCAGCCGGGGGCAAGCCAACCGGGTAAACTTCTTTGACATGGGTTTCCCTGATCTCAAAGTCAAGGCCAAGTTCCTTTAGAAGATACTGGCGGCGGGGTGATTGCGAGGCAAGGATGATGTGCCTTCCATTTAATCTTTTATTGATCATAACAGGTCAGTTACTGATTAAAAATACTTCCATGGACAGAATCCCGGCAACCATGATCAGCTTACAGAGGCTGCTGAGAAAATGGTACTCCTGCTTTTCCCGTGCCTTAAAAAGTTTGATCAACAGAAAAACCGCACCGGACAGCACGGTGCAGTTAAAGTACCAGAAAGGCATGAGCATGTTGAGCCGGTACAATACCAACTGGGCATAGCCCAATAGCAGGATGGTGACAAGCAGGATGGCTGCAACGATGAACCGTGTATTGTTTATGCCAACCACAAGTGGCAGCGTTTTGCAACCAGCGGTTTCATCACCTTCAGCATCCTCAATGTCTTTGATTATTTCACGTATCAGCGACACCAGGAAAGCAAACATGGCGTATGCAAGGAAAACATAGGTGATAAAATGGACACCAGGGAGAACTTCCAGGAACAGCCCGGCATTCAGACGCAGCCAGAAAAACTCAAACAGCCAAACCACGAGGATGACAAAGGCAGAAAGTCCTGCAACGATGAAATTCCCCCAGAATAACACCCTTTTATACTTGGCTGAATAGATCCAGAGCAACCCGGAAATGAAAGGAAATACAAACCCGAAACTGAAAGCCTTCAGTCGCCAGGAGAGATAGAAACCAGACAATATTGCAAGGCCGTTCAGGATCATGTGGAGCTTGATGGCCGTATGACCACTGATCAGTTTGTTAACGACCAGTTTTCCAGGGCGGTTGATGCTGTCTATCTTCACATCAAAATAATCATTGATCACATAGCCGCCAACCGTGATCAAAAGCGTTACTAAAACCAGGATGAAAAAATCAGGGAAAGGAGAAATCGAATCCGGGGCATTTGCATACAGATAAGGCTGGATGAAACAATAACGCAAAAGGAACTGTGTTAAAAGGATGATCAGCACGTTCGGCAACCGGATTAATTGTGCAAGTGCCTTAATAACAAAGTACAATGAGGAGCCCATCAATTTATTTTTTGATTTACGATTTATAATTTAGCCTTACCAATGGTAAGCATCGTCGTTCATCCATTTTCCCTGTACTTTCAACACCTGTTCGATGACATCCCTCACGGCCCCTTTACCGCCATTGAAATGGGAGATGTAATCGGCGGCCGATTTAATTTCTTCGACCGCATCGGCCGGACAAGCGGATATTCCGGCTTCATTCATCACCTCCAGATCGGGGATATCATCGCCCATGAACAACACCTGCTCAGGCTTCAGGTGATTATCTTTCAGATACTTCCGGAAGACCAATTGTTTTTTATCAACCCCCATGAACACATCGGTTATCTGCAGGGCCTTCATCCTGTGAACCATTGATTCGGACCTGGCTCCGGAAATTACAGCGATCTTGTATCCTTTTTTCCAGGCAAGCTGAAGGGCATAGCCATCTTTGACACTGGATATGCGATAGGCCTCCCCTTCGTTCGTGGTGATAACGCTTCCATCGGTCAAAACCCCATCATAATCGAAAATAAAAGTATTGATGAAAGCCAGGTCTTCCTTATAATTTGCCATGCAATGATTGATGTTTGAGAATGTTTGAACTGATCAGGTTATAGATTGTAAGATAATCCGGATGATTCAGGAGCAATTCACGATGCTTTTCCAATACCCTTTTGTCACCCCTTGCTGCCGGTCCCGTTTGGGATTGTATAAGATTTCCATGAATGACATTTTGAGCCGTGTGAATAATGAGCGGCTTCAGCAGGTCGAATGGAATTTCATGGACAGCTAAAAGTTCTTCGCTAACGGCATATATGTAATTGGTGAAATTCGAGGCAAAAACGGCTCCAAGATGAAGGATCCGCCTTTGTTCACTGTTAAGGTAGTATACATGCTGTGTGAGCCCTTTCGCGAAAACCGTCAGGAGATCAACTGCAGCCTGTGAATTCCCTTCAAGACAAACAGGGACTTGCCGGAAATCAATGTTCCTGTCGGGTGCAAACGTTTGTACAGGATAAAATACACCGATGCTTGTTGACACAGGAGCAAGAATACCCATTTCCATGGTCCCCGAGGTATGTACAACAGTTTTGTCAGATAAACGAAGTTTTGCTGCCAACTCCTCCAACGCAGAATCAGAAACCGCAAGAATGTACAGATCCGCATGCAAGGTTATCTCCCTGATGTCATCCGTGAAGAAAGCGCCGGTCTTGTCAGCAAGCTTTCGTCCGGCTGCCGCATTCCGGTTGTACACCTGCGCGACCTTCAGCCCTTGTTCAACAATTGCCAACCCCAGGTGGGTAGCCAATCTCCCGGCTCCGATAAGCACTATTTCCCTGGCCTGCAAAGCCGACATCTTTAAAAATTTTGTTAAAAATACAAATATATGGTATTAACTTCGCACAATCGTTTTCGAATGCATCGATTATCAAATAAATCGTTACCCATGAATAATAAACTCCCGTTCATTACGGTCATTCTCCTGTCGACATTTCTTACCGGCTTTACCCAGAACCGTTCGATCACCTTTATCGAAAAACCCTGGTCAGCGCTCCTCTCACAGGCCAAAGATCAGAAAAAGATGATCTTCATGGATGCATACACAACCTGGTGCGGGCCATGTAAATGGATGGCTGCCAATATGTTCACCAATGACACGATCGCCGACTATTACAATAAGACATTTATTTGTGCGCATTTCGACATGGAGAAAGGGGAAGGCTTGCAATTGGCGAAAACATACCAGGTAAGAGCCTACCCGACATTGCTTTTTATCAATCCGGCCGGCGAGATGGTTCACACCCGGGTAGGCGCTCCGCAGAAAATCAGGGATTATCTTGAGATGGGTGAAATCGCCCTGACGCCGGGAGAAGGCTTTAGCGCCTGTGTGAAAAAATTCCAGGAAGGAGACCGTGATCCAAAATTCATCATGAAATACCTGGAGCGGCTCCAGGGAGCATACATGCCGGTCAATGAGCCGCTTAAACTGTATTTTAGTTCCCAGAAAGAACCTGATCTATTGAACAGGAATAACTGGGAAATGATCTACCAATATGTTACAGACATAGATTCCCCTGTGTTCGTTTATTTGCTGAAACATCAGAAAGAATATGAGAAGTTGTATACTGCAGACTCCGTCAATTCAAAAATTTTCAACGTCTTCCTGCAATCTTTATCAAATATGGCAAGGAGCAGAACATTTACAATCGAAAACTATAATTTGCTGAAGCAAAAGATCAAAGCTTCCGGGTACATGAAAGCTGACATGGTTATTTTTGCCGGTGATATCAACCTGTACCAGATGAAATCGGAGGAAAAAAAGCTTCTTGATCTTGCCTATACGGATCTGGAAAAGTATTACGCCAATGACTACATCATGCTCAATGGCATGGCATGGAAGTTTTTCGAGATGGCGACGGAAATCAAATACCTTGAAAAGGCGGCCGGATGGGCGAAAAAATCGATCGCCCTGAAGAGCACCTCGGAAAACAATGACACCTATGCCAACCTGATGTTCAAATTAGGCAATAAACCGGATGCGGTTAAATATGAAAAAGCCGCGCTTGAACTTGCGATCAAAGCAAATCTTGACCTGAAGGGGTACGAGGAAAATCTAAAGAAGTTCCAGGAATAGAAAAACCGGACACGATTTATGCCTGTGCCGTCGGCATCGGGAAGTTGAAAGGGATCTCTCCTTCAGCATCCCTGATCTCGCCGTGCGCGGCTTCATATTTCGCCACATTTTCTTTCAGGGCTTTATAAAGACGTTTCGCATGTTGCGGGGTCAGAATGATCCGAGCCTTTACTTTTGCCTTTGGAACCCCGGGCATCATCTTTACAAAATCAACGATAAACTCTGCCGGTGAGTGGGTGATGACGGCGAGGTTTGAATAAATGCCTTCACCAATTTCGTCTGAAATCTCGATGTTGATCTGGTTGAGTGGGTTTTTTTCTTGCATGATCTTTTTTTTTATTCTTCTTTTGAAGCCAGCAGGATTTCGTACTCTTCCTTGCTGCCGACAATCAGGTTTTCATATTCACGTAAACCGGTACCGGCCGGGATAAGATGCCCGACAATGACATTTTCTTTCAGCCCCATCAGGTCATCCTGACGGGCATTGATGGCTGCCTGGGTAAGTACCTTTGTGGTTTCCTGGAATGAAGCAGCCGAAATCCAGCTTTTTGTCTGCAGCGATGCGCGTGTAATCCCCTGGAGGATCTGGAACGCGGTGGCCGGTTTGGCATCCCGTGCATCAACCAGTTTTTTGTCTTTTCGTTTGAGCATCGAAATTTCATCACGGAGCTTCCGTGCACTGATGATTTGCCCGGCTTTGAGGGTTGGAGAATCGCCCGGATCTTCCACTACTTTCTTTCCATAGATCCAGTCATTTTCTTCCTGGAAATCAATTTTATTGATCAACTCCCCTTCAAGAAAGCGTGAATCACCGGGATCTTCCACTTCAACCTTGCGCATCATCTGCCGAACAATGGTTTCGAAATGTTTGTCGTTGATCTTCACCCCCTGTAACCGGTAAACTTCCTGGATTTCATTGACGATGTATTCCTGCACCTTCATCGGTCCCTTGATGGCAAGGATGTCGCTGGGTGTCAGTGCTCCGTCGGAAAGCGCGGTACCAGCCCTGACATAGTCGTTTTCCTGGGCAAGGATCTGCTTTGATGTGGGAACAAGGTACCGTTTTTCTTCACCGGTTTTAGAGGTGATGATGACTTCACGGTTGCCGCGTTTAAGTTTCTTTGCAAAGGATACCACGCCATCGATTTCAGAAACGACTGCAGGATCGGATGGGTTGCGGGCTTCAAATAATTCGGTGACACGCGGTAAACCTCCCGTGATGTCGCCTGCTTTTCCAATGGCACGCGGGATCTTCACCAGGATCTCTCCTGCTTTTATCTTGGCACCATCCTCGGTGTTTATGTGCGATCCTACCGGGATATCGTAAATCTTGATGATTTCGCCTGAAGCTGATAAAATATTGATAGCCGGATTTTTAGCTTTCTGCCGCGATTCCACAACGACTTTTTCATGATAGCC
>Ga0114951_10004076_pt1 | contig 14550 bp, 9 predicted proteins | sample AM7aDNAmetaG_FD_88677 | JGI IMG/M metagenome (GOLD analysis project Ga0114951, IMG submission 88677) | Freshwater microbial communities from Finland to study Microbial Dark Matter (Phase II) - AM7a DNA metaG | ecosystem: Environmental > Aquatic > Freshwater > Lake | place: Finland: Lake Alinen...
CCGGCAATGGCGGTGTTGATCAGCTCCCCGGTGAGAGGTTTGCGGCTTCTGCGAATATATTGAAACCGCTCAAGGTCGTCACGGGTGGGAAAGCCGATAACCTTTCGGGGCGGATAGTTGTCGAGATCCCAGAAAAAGATCTCAAGACCATTGGTATAAAAACAGAACGGTATTTCAACGCCCAACTGCCTCTGAATATGAATACAATACTGCCGCGCCTGTTCACGGCCAATGGCGGCATCGCGACTTGTTTTTTTGGCCTCAACCACGGCAATTGGCCTGCCATCCTTGCCAAGCAGCACATAATCACTGAACTGATGCCCTTCGTACCTGGTGCATGGCTCCTGCACTCCTTCAGGCAAACCGACAAGAATATCAAACTCCTCCACAACCTGGGAGGGATCGTTCACGCTCCAGCCAGCCTGTAGTAACAGCTTGTCAATCAATTCGATACGAGTTTGCTGCTCGTTTTTCATGGCATAAGGAGTGGTTGCATCATCGTGACGATACGGTGACGTTCAATATACTCCATATTTCCAGAAGTACACCGAAAGAGAGGCAGGTGTCAACGGCGATTTAACGGGTTGCAAAAAATATTCGGAGTCAGGGGCAAAATTAATAAACTTTATATGCCTGTTCTTTGTTATTTAAAGTACATTGAACTATAAAGAAAATTTCGATACAGGTAGTAACGTTTGATTTTCTTACGTTGCAATGTAAGAACAAAAGAGGAGGGGGGATGTCACTTGATCATGCAAAAAAGTTTATCACCGAAAAACTCCAGGCTGACGGGGTTTTTCGTGATCGTGTTGTGGACTTTATTTTGTACCGAAACTTTCTGGGCACCTCTGATGATCAGAAAAATGTTGAGGAGGAGGGAAAACTGAAACGTAACCAAAAAGGTGAGAATTGCCACTTTGATCCCAAGCAGAAGGGAAATGAAATTGGACCTGCAGATAGAGAGCATGGATATGAGCATTGGATTGGTTAACGCGCAGGATACATACCCGCAAGGCCCTGCCCACCACAGGGTCTTTGATAAAATCGGATTATATGCCGAGAAAAGCCTTGAGGCATTCCTTGTAGCTTATTATGGCATCGTGGCCTTTTTCCGTTATATGGTAAATGGATTGCGGCTTGTTTTCCTTAATATTTTTATCGCAACTGATATACTTCGCAGACTCAAGCATCCGAAGGTGAACGCTTAAATTACCGTCTGTCGTCTTGATCTGCGTTTTGATTTCCACAAAACTTGCCTGATCAACAGAATACAGATAAGAAAGAGCAGCAAACCGTATTCTGGCATGAATAACTTTATCCAGCAATTGATGGTTAAAGTTGTGAAAAGCACCGCCGCCTGCTTCTCCGATTGACTCTGCCCTTCTGGCTTGGATCAATTGGCCAAGAAGAGCTTTATTCTCGCGCTCAATCTGCTTATGCATGCTGATGTCTGACAGGACTACCTGGCACTCTTGGCCATCATTGCTGACGACAGCATCAAGGCGAAGGGTACGGCGATGCAAAACATCGGCATTACCGGGTAAAAGATCAGCCGAAGAAGATGATGCTCCATTACTCAGTAGCATGACCTCGCAAGATGCATGATCTCTTGTACTGAACACCTTGTGCAGCAGCGAATTAAACACCGGAAGCTCTTCGGTTGCAATAAACCGTCCGAAACGATCGCCCTTCAAGCGGGATCGATTGATGCCAAGCAGCTTTGAACCAGTCAGATTTACCTTGCGTATCGTTCCCTCCCGGTCAAGCGTCAAATAGCCAAGAGGAGCAAAGTCATAAAGTTCAGTGTAGCAATCCAGACTCTCCTCCAGCTCAGCCCTTGCCTGAAGCAGTTCATCCTGCTGCATTTCAAGCTCAATCTGGTAAACCGCCAGCTCATGAATAATCCGTTGCATTTCTTCAGGAGAGGTAGAAAAAGCCAGATGATTCTGCGGTGTCATGTTGAGGTGTTCTTCTGCCTGCTGGCGTAATAAGGCAAAATCGGCTGAAGATGTTCTTTTCTTTGTCATAAAGGGTTATTCTGCTTTCTACCAGTGTCCGGACAAGACCGGGAAGATGTGATATCAACAAATGTCATGCAGAGCTGAGAAGGTTTAGCCACACTTGGCCGGAACCAGGGAAAAACATGGATCTTCAGCCATCGGCAGCAATTGTACCCGGGTTGAAAAACGCCTATCACAACATCTTTGACCGGATGTTCAGCAGGCAAGGCGAAAAACGCAGGATGTTCTTTGAACGAAAAATCGGAACCATCTTCCCGAACAGTTTTCCAACGAAGCTCGTTCGATGTTTTACCCTGCATCTCCTCCCGTGAAAACCCTAAAATACGTTCCGCCTCTCGATTCGCCATAAGAATTATTCCTTCAGTATCCAGAAGCAAGGCGGCATCGGGTATTGCCTCAAACAAAAAGATGAAACGTTCTTCACCCTCTTTCTGAGACATTTCTGCCTCTTTGCGGTCGGTGCAGTCAACTGCAACCGTGATCACACTTATAATTTCACCTTCCTCATTTCGGTGGGGCATTGTGATAAGTTTATAATAGCGGAGAGAACCGTTTGAAGAGGTAACCGTCAAATCCCTGTGTTCGGTCTCCCCTCTTGCAAAGACTTTTCGCTTGACCTCCATCAGTTCTGCCGCATTCTGCATATCAAAAAGTTCATCATCCCGTTTTCCTATCGAATCCGAGACATTGAACTTATTATGAGGATCGTAAAGCCAAAGATAGCGAAGTTCCTTATCAACAGCCGCGACAATGATACCTGAACTTTCAATTGCAGCCCGAAAACGCTCTTCACTCTCCCTAAGACTCTCTTCAAGCTTTTTTGCAACGCTGATATCGGTAAAGGTGATCACCAGCCCGACAATCCTGTTTTCATGGGTACGGTAAGGCATGATCTTGACGGTAAACCAGCGCCCTTCAGTTGCTGAAACCTGTTTTTCACTGAACACCAAAGAGTGAAGAACCTCCCTGGCATCATCAGCCAACGCAGGATAGTGTAAATCGGTCACAATATCGGTTATTGGTCGACCTACATCGCTGGCAATCAGTTTGATAATAGATGCTGTCCGAGTAGTAAAACGGCGGATATTGAGGGCATCATCAAGGAAAAGTGTTGCGATATCCGTACTGTTCAGCAGATTTTTCATATCGTTGTTTACCTGTGACAGGTCACTCACCTTTGACTGCAGCTCCTGGTTAACCGTCTGCAGCTCCTCGTTCATGGACTGCATCTCCTCTTTGGAGGTGGTCAGTTCTTCGTTGGTGCTCTGCAGCTCTTCATTTGCCGACTGCATCTCTTCATTGGTGGATTTGAGTTCCTCATGGGAGGTCTGCATCTCTTCACGAATACTCAGAATTTCATCCCGCGCTTTGCTCAGTTCGAGCTTGAGCGATGCATGCACGTCTCCTCCGGTGTCTGCAACTGAAGGCTTATCCGACGATATGGCACTCGTAATGCTTTCAACATCCTTAAAAACAATCAACACAAGACCCCGCAGGGCATCAGGCTTTTCAAGCAGCTCAATCGTCAGATTGATCGTCGTTGTTCCTTCGTTGGATCCGATGTTCACTCCGTTTTTTGTGACAGCTCCTTTCTGATGGAGCAGACTCCCAAACAGGAGATTCAGTTCATAACGAAGCCCATCGCGAGCCATGGCAAAAATATTCCAGTTGGCTTTTCCTGCTGCAGGCTCAAGATACTTGCCTGTATGACCGCTGAAATAGACGATATCTCCCTGGTCATTGGTCAGCACTGCTGCAGGAGTGTAATGCTGCAGAAGAAACTGATCGGTGATTGACTGCAGGTTATTAGCCGTCGTGTGCGACATCGGTTGATCGGCAGCAAAAGCCTGAGAAGAGGGTTGAGTGTGGACAAACAAAAATGGTAACGCAAGGGGCTCTGGACGAATACCGTGGTTAAGCTTCCTGAAAAGCCGTATTTTAGCATCAATCGGCTTAAACAGGTTGGTCAATGAGCCTAAACTTTCAGCACTCCCCAGAAAAAGAACACCTTCAGGATTCAGACTGTAATGAAAAAGCGGCAGAAGCTTTTTCTGCAGCTCAGGTTCCAGATAGATCAGCAGGTTTCGGCAAATCAGAATGTCGAGTTTTGTGAAGGGCGGATCCATAATCACATTCTGGGGCGCAAAAACTACCGTTTCACGAATCTCCCTTGATATCCTGTAAGCATGATCATCCTTTTCAAAGAATCGCAGCAGCCGTTCCGGCGAAATGTCTGCAACGATGTTCAGGGGAAAGTATCCTGCCCGAGCCTTGTCGATGGCATCTTTATCAAGGTCTGTTGCAAATATCTGCAATCTGAAATTTCCGGAAGGTTTAACGGTTTCGATCACCTCCCTGAAAACAATTGCAAGTGAGTAGGCTTCCTCACCCGTAGAACAGCCAACAACCCAGGCCCGCAGAACACCTCCAGCCGGGTGGGCTGCAAGAAGTAATGGAATTACCTTGAGTTTCAAAACATCCCAAGCCACCGGATCACGGAAAAAACTTGTTACTCCTATCAGCAATTCTTTGAACAGCAGATCGGTCTCATTGGGGTTCTTCTGCAAAAAATGGACATAGTCAGCAATCCTTTCAATCTGATGAATACCCATGCGGCGCTCAATCCGACGATAGACAGTGCTTTTTTTATAGAGCGAAAAATCCTGACCGGTCTGAACGCGTAAAAGAATAATCACTTTTTCCAGACCGCTCAATACTCTCTCTTCAAGCGGAAGTTCCTGTTTTACTAACGGGGAAACGTGCTTGAGCCAAGCAAGGATTTTGCCCGGAAGCTCCTCAACAGGCGCAATAACATCAACCGGACTGAGATTGATTGCGCTGCGCGGCATACCATCGAACTTGGCCGATGAGGGTTCCTGCACAAAAATACCACCACCTTTCTCTTTAATCGCCCGCAAGCCAAGGCTCCCGTCAGAACCCATGCCTGAGAGAATAACACCAATACTTTGCTGTTGGAGATCGTCGGCGAGCGAGCGGAAAAAGAGATCAACGGGCAAACGAAGCCCTCGAGGTTCTACAGGATCAAGCAAATGCAAGCTTCCGTGCAGGAGCGACATGTCCTTGTTTGGAGGAATGACATACACATGGTCTGCCTCAATTTTCAGGCGATCACTGACCTGTACCACTGGTATGACAGTAACCCGCTGGCGCAATTCAACCATCATATCTTTGTAGGTCGGATCAAGATGCTGTACAATCACGAAGGCTATACCACTTTTGAGGGGAACATTTTTCAGGAAAATCTCCAGTGCCTCCAACCCTCCAGCCGATGCTCCAATACCAACTATCGGGAAAGAGGTATACACCGCGTGCAAGGCCGCAGCATCGTTTTGCTTTTTTGTTTTACGGTTACCGGATGGCTCTGCCTTCATCATGCTCCTCTGTTTAGCTACAAGTATATGAAAATTTATTCAGGCTACACCTTTTTCTTCCGTCCCAGCCTTGATTTGATGAACAAAAACTCTTCCGGCAAACTCTAACTCCCCTGCAACATCCACAATGCTCTGATGGTGCGTAAAAAGAATCACCTGGCTTTTTTCCCCAAGCTCAGCAAGCGCACCAATGGTTGCCCGTGAACGTCGGTCGTCAAAATTGACAAGAATGTCATCAACAATAAAGGGCATGGACTCGCTTGATGCTATGCGCCATTCGAGGGTGGCAAGACGCAGGGCGAGATAGAGCTGGTCGCGAGTGCCGGAGCTCATAGCGTCAACGTGCAGGCGAATGCCGTTTGGACGGAGGCCAATCAGAATAAGTTTACCGTGATCGTCACTATCGGTACGCAGACCGGTGAATGAGCCCATGGTCAGTTCAGTAAAATAGCGTGAGGCAATTTTCAGAACCGGTGCTTCATTTTCGTTTCTGTACCGTTCGGTCTCATCTCGAAGAATTTTTTCAGCGAGCTTGATACGGATGTATCGATCGGTCATGCGACGGATTTTTGTCAGGGAGTGCTGCAGGGCATCGGCCAGCTCTGCTGCTTTACCGCTGCCGTCCATCCGGTCAAGCTCGCTTCTTTTCCGGCCGATGATTTCTGATAACTGCTGTATCTCGGGGTCAAGGAGGTTGGTTATCTCCTTGTTCAGAGAATCGATACGACCGGGAAGGTCATCGGGATCAACCGCTTCAGCCTGTGCTTCGAGAGTTGCAAGCGGCGTCCCCTCAGCGATGCGGGTAAGGCGTGTTTCAAGTTCGAGGAGCCTGTTCTTGAGCATCGCGCAGCTTGTTGAGCGCTGCTCAGCATCAAGCAGCTCCTCCTGTGTGTCGCAACGGGCAGAGTGACGCATGGCTGCCAGTTTCTCCTCGCAGCTCCGCACATCAGTTTCTGTAGTGAGGAGTTCTTTTTCAAGACTCTCAAGCTCTTCATTCTCCCGGTGTACAATGGCCTGCTCCTGAATAGCTCGCCCTAGTCGAAGCTTGAGCTCCGAAACGGCTGGATGAGCCTCAAGGCCAGCAAGATCAGGGGTAATCTTCTGTATCAGACGCTCGACATCTTCCTCAAAAACCTTGATATCCCGATCAATGCCCTCGATCCTTTTCCGAAACTCATCAGCCTCTTTCAGGCGCTCAAAACTGGCCTGAAGAGTATCAAGAATATCGAGTGCCTCAGGGGGAAGAACAGTGCCTTCGAGGCCAAGCGACGTAACCGCATCACGCCAGTCAGTCCGCCATTGCTGAAGCTCATCTTCAGCCTTGAGCATGTTGCTGCGTGCGGTTTCCAGGGCGATGGAGAGATTGCGAATTCTGACATCCATCGAGTCGTGGGCCTTTTGAAGTGCCAGCATGGTGTTGAGCAGCAATCGTGCATCGTCAAGAACCGGCTCCAGCGTTTCTCCAGGAAAGGCGCACTCTCCCCTGATCGCGACAATCTCTTTCAGAAGGAACTCTCTCAACGTACTACGACGCACCACCTTTTCAGCCAGTTCTCCTGCTCTTTTTTCGGACTCTCTGACCTGGAGACGGAGAAGATCAAACGAGATCAGCCAAGCGCGCATTTCTCGTGGAGAGAGCGGTAGAAACCCGCAGGCTCTCCACTGTTCCTGCCAGTGACGGGTGGTCTCGGCTAAAGCTCCTTTGACACTTGATTCTTTATCATGAAGCAAGGCCTGCCTCTTTTCAATCTTTTCTGCTTCGGCTTTCAATGACGAATATTGCTGAACACGATCAGCCTCCCGATAGAGGCGATCAGCAATCAGGTCGGAAATGCTGACCATCTTCTCATAGGCCTCCGGCAACAAACGTTCGACATCGTAATTGCGGCTTTCGGTGGCCACATCCTCTTGCTGTATCCATTGTCTGCGCAGAAGGCGCCATCCCTGGTCGCGTCGACTGCGGCTCTTCGCCAGCTCCTCTTCGGATGGCACATCACTGGCAAAATCAAGGTGATGCAAGCGCTTCACAACCTGTGCGTGATCATGCCCAAGGGCCTCTCTTTCTGCCTGAAGCTGTCGCTCTTGGTCAACCAGTGCTCGAAACTCCTCATCAAAACGGTTGACGGTCTCCGGCAGAGGAAGGGGCAAAGGAAGCACTTGTTCGAGTGGGCCGCTCCAGAGACCAAGGCGGTTCAGGGCTGTACGGCATTCATGCTCTCCCTTTTCGCGCTCTTGTTCGAGAGTCATGATCTCCTTGTCAATATCCGCCGCACGTTCAGCAGCAAGCAGTGCGCGTGCCAGTTGCGCTGAATCAGAAACAGGCGCAAGTTTGCTTAATTCGCTGCTGGCATTCTCGAGCAATTTTTCGGCATCCTGCAATTGTTGCCGAGCATTGCGACCCCCTTGCACAATGGCTTCATAGCGTGAGCCAAGAAAATGAACCGTCTTTCGCTTTGAAAGGCCGGGACGCAGGGTTTCAATATCGTTGAGCGATAAACCGGGCTTAATCTGCCGGAGCAGCTCCGCTGCAGCCGTACGGGCGCTGATGCGCTGCCCCTCACGCAACGGGCGGTCACTTTTGCCTTTCCTGTATTCTCCAAGACGCTGATGCAGCTCCTCTATAGCGTCAGCTTCATCGAGCAAGCCCTGATTGAGAGAGTGCTCCGCCATTTTTTCACGCAGTGCCTGAAGACGTGCTTTGATCTGCTCATTCTGGAGACAGGCGGCACTCTCTTTTTGTTCAAGGCTCATGCGACGTTCGGTAAAGTCTGGAGGAAGGAGCATAACCTCTCCAAGCTCTGCGAGTTTTTCGATCAGATTTCTGCGATCCGACAGATCCGGCAATGCCTGTATCAGTCGCTCAAGCCGTCGTTTCTCCCTCTCACGTTCCTGCCTGATGAGCTGATTCTCCTCCAGCTTTTTGAGCGCCTCATCCAGGGCCTGCCGATGCTCCTCCCACTCCCGGCCTGAAAGTGCAGCCTGTTTGCATTGTATGTGCAGCTCTTTATGGCGGGCAATCGCCTCATTAATCAATCTGCTTGAGCCCTGTGGTCTGAAAAGCTGATCACCCTCCTCTTCAAGCTCATCCATGATGGGTTTCAGAGAGGCAAGCCCGGCTCCGGCGGCAAAAAGCGCCTTGCCTGCTTCCCCCTCCTGATCAAGAATACCTTGCCCACCCTGAATCAGGGTGTCATGATTAATGCCGTAAAGCGCCGTAAAAAGCTCCTTGTCAACACCATGCAGCCAAGGCAATAGCGCTGATGGCTCAAACGGTTTGTCATGCTGGTCGAAAAGATCTTTAAGATTTCTTTTCCGGCGGTAAAAGGTCAACTCGCGCCCATCACTCCCCTGCAGGCTGCCACCAACAAGAAGCTGCGGGCTCTGATGCAGAAAATTATCACCGGTACGCACGGGAAAGCCAAATAACCACGCATGAAGCGCCCTCATCGCACTGCTCTTGCCTGCCTCATTGGGCCCGTACACGATATGCAGACCGGGAATGGGTGAAGAAAAATCGAGCGCCTCATCAGTAAAATGGCTAAAAGCTTTGAGCTCGAGACGATTGATTTTCATGATGTGCCTCGCTCAATCTTGCCCATCAGCAGCTCCTTAACCTCGTCACGCAGGGCGGAAAGCTCGTCGGCATCGGGCTGAAACGGGTCGCCATCGGCAAACAGGTCTGAAGGGAGTTTACTGCGAAGTTTTTCAAATTCAGGAACAAGCGCCACAAGGCTTGACTCCTCAAACTGACGGGATTCAACCGCTTTCAGCAAGGCCCGGAGGGGTGATTCGTCTGTAAAATTCTGCAGCGGCTCATCCCTTTTACGACTCTTTATCACCACTTTTTCAATCCAGACATCACCAAGAGTGGCCGCAACAGCTCGAATCTCCTCATTCCATTGGCGGTAATTCTCATGCAGTTGACCATGCAGAGGCGTTATCCCCTCCACAATCAGACGTACCGCCAGCGGACGTCCATCTGCCTTTGCCCTCTCCTCTTCAAAACGATTGCGAACAAGATCTGAGAGAGAGTCGAGGCTGTCGCAGCCAGCAGGATCGACCCAACAGAGCGCCCAGCGAAGGACATCCAGTTCCCGCTGCTCAACTTTCGTGACGTGCCGCTCCTCTACTGAGACCAACGTACACCCCTTGGAGCCAGTCTCACGGATATGGCGCCCCTGAATATTGCCAGGAAAAACGACCCATGGATCACGGCAAATCTCTTCGCGTTGATGAATATGGCCAAGCGCCCAGTAGTGATACCCTTTTGATTTGAGCGCATCAAGGGTACAGGGAGCATAAGACGCGTGACCCACTCTCCCGTTCAGGCTGGTGTGCAGCACCCCGATATTGAAGAGCGCCGGATCGGCTTGAGGAAAGTCACGGACAAGATCATCCATTACCGAACGGGCAGAAAAACTTTGACCGTGTATGGCGACTTCGTAATGATCAAGAAAATGGGTTTCGGCCTTCCGATGCGGGAAAAGCGTGACATTGTCGGGAAGTTTCAAAGACCGGGTAATCTGGCTCGCAGCATCGTGGTTGCCTGAAACCATGATCACCGGAATACCTGCCTCACGGAGGCGACCCATACGGCTCACAAAATAGATGCCAGTGTTATAGTCTTTCCAGTCGCCATCGTAAAGGTCGCCTGCAAGCAGCAAAAAAGCAACTTTTTCATCAAGCGCCAACTGAACAAGATTGTCAAACGCCCGGCGGGCTGCAAGCCGGATCTGCTCCAGCGGAGCATCCTGATACTCTTCAAGCCCCTTTAATGGGCTATCGAGATGGATATCGGCTGCATGCAGGAAAGTAAACATAGGCCAAAGAGAGCATCAATTAAAGGAAGTTGGGCACAAACCTTTTCTATAACTGTATGCTCAATATAGGGAGAACTGTTGTTTCGCAGTCACGATTTTTTACTCTCCGTACCACTATTCACCTCCTTTGAAGCCACAGGCTCAACTGGTTTATCTTCAGCCTCGGAACTCTCTGCAACTTTGTGGAATTCATTTTCCAGATCGGCCTGAGCTTTTTTAAACTCCCTCATTCCTTTGCCCAGCCCTTTGGCAAGTTCAGGAAGTTTTGAAGGGCCGAAAAACAACAGAACAACAAACAGAATCAGCAGCAACTCTTGTCCACCCAATCCAAACATGGCAATTTCTCCCGGTTATATAAGAGTGTTGTAAATTCAACAATAAAAACGACATATAATCAGAAAAGCCCTAAAAAAGGGCTTTTCTGAAAAGCAATTCAAGACCGTATAGACACCTTATCATCACCTGTTTCACCCATTCACCACGCTTTGTCAATACGGCATCAAAAAGGAAGACTTAGCTTATTTCTTTGCGTCGTCTTTCTTTTCTTCAGCTTTCTTTACTTCAGCTTTTTTAGCAGCTTTCTTCTTAGTAGCCTTCTTTTTTGCTGCTGCTGCAGGTGCCTTTTCAGCCTTTACCTCAACCTTTGCTGGAGCTGCAGGTGCTGCTGCATCTGCAGCAAAAGAAACACCACCAAAAAAACCGGTCATTGCAAGAGAAACCACAATACCTGCGATAAGATTCTTTTTCATAAGTTATTTTACTTTTATTTTTAATGGAAACATTTTTAAATAAACCGAAGTAATTCACTTCTCCATAATTAGTACGCACTCTGCAGGAATTTCTTTCAAATAATTTCTTGATTTTATAAATATTTTCACGAGTGCCATTTTTTGGCAGTAAGCCTTCAGCCTCATGCACAGCGACAAAATCAAACAGAAAAGGCACAACCATAATGACACCTCTTGTCATTTATTTCAAAACATGCGATATGGTTGCGTCCATTGCCAGGTAATTTGCGATGAAAAGGGCCGCCCTGTTGATTTTATTCATCAAGAGGTCAATGCCGGTTATGAAAAGGTTACCGGTCTTCAGAATGTTATTGGACGCACAGCATCGGAGATATTCCCGAATATAAAGAATTCACATCCAGAGTTTATCCAGAAACACTTAAGGGTAGCTGAAACCGGGATTCCTGATCGGTTTGAAATTCACCTTGAACCACTGCATAAATCCTTTGATATCTCTGTCTATAGTATGCAGAAGGGCTATTTTACGGTAATAATTGACGACATTTCCGAACGCAAAGAGGCAGAAAAGGAACTCAGAAAAAGTGAGAAACGGTTCAGGACGCTTTTTAATAGTCATTCGGCAATCCAGGCTATTCTTGATCCCGATACAGGAAAAATTCTTGATGTTAATCAGAAGGCATCAGACTGGTATGGATGGTCAGTTGAAGAACTCAAGCAGATGTACACAAGGGATATTAATACTCTGGCGCCTGATGCCATAATAAGTAACCTGAAAACCGTACCACTCCGGAAGCAAAATAAATTTACAGGTTGCCACCGGAGGGCCGATGGATCAATTCGGGATGTAGAGATTTTTCGTAATAAAATAGAGCTGGATGGCAAAGCGGTCATCCATGTCATCATTACTGATATTACTGACCGGCTGCGGGATGAGGAAGAATTACGGAGACTGACACGTGCTCTCAAGGCGACCAACAAATGTAACGAAGCACTTATTCACTCCAATGATGAAATGGAACTTCTGCAAAAGGTCTGCAACATCATCGTCGAAACTGGTGGTTACCGGATGACATGGGTTGGTTATCCCGAACACGACAAGGCAAAAAGTATATCTGTTGTCGCTGAGGCAGGTTTCGTCGGCGATTATATTAAAAATATTAAGGTATCCTGGGCAGATATTCCGCAAGGGAGAGGACCCGTAGGAATGGCAATCCGCACTGCCCGGTCAAGTATTGTTAAAAATATTCTTGACGACCCGCTCTTCGAAATATGGCGTATGGAGGCCACAAGACATGGTTACGCTTCACTTCTCACTTTGCCTCTAAAAGCTGAGAGCGAAGTATTTGGGCTTTTGGCTATATATTCTGCCAAACCGAATGCTTTTGATGAAGAAGAGACAACCTTGCTCACTTCACTGGCAGACAATCTTGCCAATGGGATTACCATGTTACGTGTCCATAAGACACAAGTTCAATTGGAGGAGGAGCGTGAAAAACTTCAAGCACAACTGCTGCATTCCCAGAAAATGGAGATGGTCGGCCAGCTTGCCGGTGGTATAGCCCATGACTTCAACAACATGCTCGGAGTCATCCTTGGATATGCCGAAATGGCCCTCAATGAAAAAAACCTCTCACAAGCAATACATACCGACCTTGAAGCCATCCAACGGGCGGCTACACGCTCCGCTGATCTTACCAAGCAGCTTCTCGCCTTTGCTCGCAAGCAGATAGCAATGCCAATAATACTTGATCTGAATTCGACGATTGAAGGGATGCTCTCAATGCTGAGACGGTTGATCGGTGAGAATATTTCACTGGATTGGATACCGACAGCAGAACAAACCCGTGTCAAAATAGACCCGTCGCAGCTTGACCAGATCCTTGCCAACCTCTGTGTCAATTCCCGTGATGCCATAACTGGCAACGGAAGGATCACAATCAAGACAAGCAGACTCTCTCTCAACAGGGAAGATTGCCAATCCGGACACCCCAGTACAATCCCTGGCGAATACATCACCCTTGCTGTCACCGATAACGGATCGGGTATCGAAAAAAAGTATCATTCCCATATTTTCGAACCATTTTTTACCACCAAAGAAACAGGCAAAGGTACTGGCCTCGGACTCTCAACCGTCTACGGTATTGTGAAGCAAAATAAAGGCAGTATTACCTTTGAAAGTGTTCGTGGTAAGGGTACCACGATCAAAATCAACCTGCCCGTTCACAAAGCAAATACCGATAAAATAGAAGATGAACCATCGCAGCCGATAACTCTACAGAACAAAAAAACAGTTCTTCTCTGTGAGGACCAACCCGATATTCTGAACGTGTGTCAGCGGATTCTTGAGCAGCAGGGCTACCTGGTAATTCCTGCTGCAACTCCTCAAGAAGCGCTCCACATTGCGTCCAAACACAAGGGCGTTGTCGATTTGCTCCTTACCGATGTTGTTATGCCGGAGATGAACGGCAGCCAACTTGCCGACAAAATACAATCAATCTGCCCGGCAGTAAAAACGCTCTTTATGTCCGGCTACACTTCCGACATTATTGCCAGCCACGGTGTGGTCGAAGATGGGGTAAATTTCATCCAAAAACCATTTAGCAGTCAACAACTTGTAAGAAGCGTACATAAGTCACTGGATTTGAGTTAAACTTAAATCCTGCCGAAAAAGATCATCAGGAATGGGTTCGTTTTGTAAATTTCCTGTTTCGATCGGGACAAGGGACAGCCAGAAATGCAGGAGGCATGTCTGCTGCACTCATTTCATGAGTAAAAAATCAGTTAATCTCTTTTTCTACCCTCATTCTGCTTATCCTTGCTGGCAGCATTTTTCTTGGATTGACCCTCGACTCGCCTGGTGGTGGCGTTACTCTTCTGTTGTCCCTCAACTTTTTGGTTGTGGACATTATTTTTCGGCGGACCTTCGACTCGCCTGTTGTGAGGCTCATTACGCTGATCCAGGATGCGTCGTCTGTTATCGTCATTACGCTGATATCGGTTATTCTCATGGCCAGACCTGCGGGCTTCAACGTCACGATATCTTCTGATATCATCGAAGCGATGCCTTCTTATTTGATAAGGAAGCCTTTGGTTCAAAATGACCATCCACGGACCACGATAGTTCGAAGAACGATACCAGTTCCCGTTGTGGTTTATGTAGTAATAGTTCCTGTAGTAGACGATATCATAAGGGCTACCGACAGATACCGAAAATCCCTGGGAACGCAGATAGACAAAACTTGGTGCGGAATTAATCACAAAAGAGGGTCTGTTTCCTGTGCTGATCTGTACACTGACTTCTGCCCGAGCATCAGCAGATGGGTTACCTAACAGCATTCCTGCAATTCCAGCAGTCAACCAAATATTTTTATTCATGGCACTTTTTCCTTGTTAAATGTTATTCCAATCGGGAAGCAGGAAACAATCTTCCCTCTTTTATTGAGCCCCTTTGCTCATCAACATCCGTTTTACCATCGACACACTTCTGCAGTTTTACCTGCGGTTGTCGTCATCTCGACGATACTGATGATTATCGTTGCCACGTCGGCGGGATTCATTGTCTCGAAAC
>Ga0114951_10004077_pt1 | contig 14545 bp, 8 predicted proteins | sample AM7aDNAmetaG_FD_88677 | JGI IMG/M metagenome (GOLD analysis project Ga0114951, IMG submission 88677) | Freshwater microbial communities from Finland to study Microbial Dark Matter (Phase II) - AM7a DNA metaG | ecosystem: Environmental > Aquatic > Freshwater > Lake | place: Finland: Lake Alinen...
CCCGGATCGTGCGGCCTCATGAAAATATAATTCCCAAGGCCAAAAGTGATCGCTTAAGCATGCTTTATACCTGACAGGCTAACACCAGTCCGGTGCTGGCCATGTATGAAGACCCGCAGAATATCATAAAAAGGACGCTGGTAGAGCAAGAAAAAGCGGCGCCTCTAATTGATTTTACTGATACATGGGGTGAGAGGCATCAGGTCTGGGCGGTAACTCAGCTTGAAGCTATTAAAACTATTCAAGATGAGATCGGTAAACAACCTCTTTATATTGCTGACGGACATCACCGTTACGATAGCGCTCTAACCTACAAAAGGGAAAGGACGGCGAAGACTGCCGGATATACCGGTAATGAGGGTTTTAATTTCGTGATGACCAGCCTGATCGATTTCGCTGATCCAGGCCTGGTGATATTGCCGACCCACCGATTGGTCAGAGGCGTTTCAAAGACGGTTTTGACAGGGCTGCCATCTCAGCTAGCCTCCTTTTTTGATATTGAGAAAGTAGCGCTTGATGATCCTGAAGCCTGGGAGAAGGTAGATGCTCGCTTGACCGGCATGACTCCCGATATGCAGAAAGTCAGCCTGGCCGTCTTTGGTTTAGACGGTGATAATATATTGATTCTGACCCTGCGTGGACAAAAGACGGCTGATCAGTTGATGCCAGCCTTCCACGGCGAGTTGTACCGCAAGCTGGATGTCAGTCTGGTGGATCACGTCATTCTTGAAAATATAGTAGGCTTGAATAAAGACAAAGAAGACATTATTTTGGCCTACAATCACGATCGGCAGGACTGTATTAATCGGGTCAAAGACGGCGAATATCAAATGACCTTCATCCTGAATCCAGTCGGTCCGCAGATTGTCCGCGCTATCGCTGATGCTGGTGATCGCATGCCGCGCAAGTCTACTTACTTCTTCCCCAAGTCCCCCGCCGGCCTGGTGGTCTATAAGTGGTGACAGCAAACTTCCTGAACATATTGAGTTAGTTTTTTTACTTATGTTTAAAGAACAGTATTCCCAGAGGCGGCAGGGTAAGGTTGAGAGAGAAATTGTGGTGGTGGAATGGTTCGGCTTCCGCGGTAGTATGCCCGAAATTACCATAGCCGCTGCCGCCGTATTCAATGGCGTTGCTGTTAAGAATCTCTGCCCATTCGCCGGAATACGGGACACCAACCCGGTAGTTAAAACGGGCCACCGGGGTAAAGTTACAAACAACCAGTATCCTGTCGTTGACGGTTTGGCCGCGGCGGATAAAACTGACTATGCTGTGTTCAGCATCTGATAGGTCGACCCACTGGAAGCCTGAGGCGTCGCAGTCCAACTCGAAGAGGGCTTTCTCCTCGCGGTAGACCCGGTTGAGATCAGCCGTCCATTGCTGCAGCCCTGCATGTGGAGCATATTCCAGTAAATGCCAATCCAGGCTACTATCGTGGTCCCATTCACTCCACTGGCCGAACTCTCCACCCATAAAAAGCATTTTCTTACCCGGTTGGGCAAACATATAACCCAGCAGCAGCCTCAAATTGGCCAATTTTAATTCGCCATTTCCAGGCATTTTGTCAAGCAAAGAGCCTTTGCCGTGGACTACTTCATCATGGGACAGAGGCAGGACAAAGTTCTCGGAAAAGGCATATAAAAACCGAAAGGTTAATTTATTATGATCGTATTTACGGTAAATTGGATCGGAAGAAAAATATTTTAGAGTGTCGTGCATCCAACCCATGTCCCATTTCAGGCCGAAACCCAATCCGCCCAGGTAGGTCGGCCGTGAAACAGCTGGCCAGGCCGTAGATTCCTCGGCGATGGTTTGTACATCCGGAAAGTTATGATAGACTTGTTGATTGAACGTTTTCAGAAAATCCAGGGCCTCCAGGTTCTCATTCCCGCCGTGTATGTTGGGAATCCATTCGCCATTCTTACGGGAATAATCCAGGTATAGCATTGAGGCTACCGCATCTGCCCTCAGGCCGTCAATATGATATTTATCCAGCCAGTAGAGCGCGTTGGAAATCAGAAAAGCCTGCACCTCTTTTCTGCCGTAGTTAAAAATCAGACTATCCCAGTCTGGATGTAATCCCAGTCGGGGATCGGCATGTTCGAAAAGATGAGTCCCGTCAAAGAAGCTAAGCCCGTGCTCATCGTTAGGAAAATGGGAGGGTACCCAATCCAGAATCACTCCGATTCCCTTTTGATGGAGAAAGTCCACCAGGTACATAAAGTCCTGAGGAGAACCGTATCGGCTGGTCGGTGCAAAATAGTTTGTGATCTGGTAGCCCCATGAGCCGCGGAAAGGATGTTCCATAACCGGCATGAATTCGATGTGGGTGAAACCTGTTTTTAATACATGTTCGGCCAGTTTGGGTGCCAATTCACGGTAGTTTAACGGCCGATTGTTTTGCTCAGGTACTCGCATCCAGGAACCGATATGGACTTCGTAAATGGAAATAGGGGATGCAATGGAATTTACAGACCGCCTTTCTGTCATCCACTTTTTGTCCTCCCAGTTGTAATCGGTGTCCCAGACGATGGAGGCGGTGCGGGGCGATTGTTCACAATAGATACCCAGTGGATCGGTTTTATCTACTTTATATCCCAGATATTTCGATTCGATATGATATTTATACAAGCTTCCTTTACCGATTCCCGGGATAAAACCTTCCCAGATGCCAGATTGTTCACGTGACTTTAAAGGGTGCCTGCCTTGCTTCCAGTCATTGAAATCGCCGATTACGCTTACTCGTTCGGCATTGGGCGCCCATACCGCAAAATAAGTCCCGTCACTCTGCAAATGCGCACCCAGTTTATTATATAGTCGAAAATGGCGGCCTTCGTTGAAAAGGTAAAGATCATTACTTTCGATCAGACTAAAATTTGCCGTATGCTCCTGTCCTGGATTGTCAGGTGAACCCGGGTTTTTTTTACGCGATGTCATAGTGTATTGCCTGCTCCTTTTCGGATGCGGTTGATGTCATCCTGTAACTGGTGGATATCTTTGGAACTCTCCATCTTTTCTAAAGAAAATGCGGTTTTATGGGTCCAGTTGTGTTTACGCACCGTGCCGGGTACGTTTTGCGGTTTGGTCTCCAGCCAGAAATCCTCTAGATTTAAAACCAGGGCATAGACCGGACTGGCGGCCAGCAGACTCAAAACTGCGTGCAGAGTAGCTTTAGTGTCCTGTGCCAGATCGCTGGTAAGTCCCCGGTACTGTAAAATGCTGATCAACGCCCTCTTAACCTGCCGCCTTTGTTCCAGCTCCCTGGGGACTTCATCAGCGTTTAGAAGTTTCATCTTCTGCCTTTCTATTATGTCCTGCTCTTGCCAAAAAGCTGCAAAAGGAAACATGTCATGGGTATTTAGCCCTGCTGCTGCTTGAGGCGGTATATATCCGAGTTGGTTTTCGGATACCAACTCATATTGCCCGACAAACATCCGAAAAAGGCCGTGTTTTTCTATCATGGGGCGCACTTCAGGCGGAACAAGACCCAGGTCTTCTCCGATTATTACCGAATTGTGGCGTTGAGATTCCAGCGCTAGAATAGCGTAAAACTCCTCCGCCTTATAGTTGATATAAACACCTTCTGCGTTGGGAATACCCTGAGGTATCCAGAAAAGGCGGTGAAAATTCATCAAATGGTCAATACGCAACATTCCAGCCGTAGAAAGTTGTTTTCGCAGGCCGTCAATAAAATATCGGTAACCCTGTCGTCGGATATTTTCAGGATGGAGGGGTGGAAAGTCCCAATTCTGGCCGTTAGTGAAGACGGGATCTGGTGGAGCCCCGGCGCTGGCACTCCGTGCGAAGATATCAGGTTGTTTCCAGACATCATAACTGTAAGGATGGATTCCAACCGGCATATCCATGTAAAGATGGTTATTGGAATTTTTTGCTTTGCGGGCCAGGTCACCAAGTTGTATTTCGGTAAGCCATTGAGTAAACATATAATAGCGGGCAGTTGGTCCAGATAGATCCAAATTATCAAGATGACTGTTGACAGCATTTTTAGGCCAATCGGTCCATTTCAGCCCATATTTTTCCCCGGCTTCCCGGAAAGCGGCATAGTCAACCAGACTGGTATTTTTATTAACAAATTCGCAGAATTCGGTGAAACGAGGCGGTTTTTCTCTGAAAAAATATTCGGTTAATTCGATCAAAACTTGCCGTTTTAGTTTCAACTGTTTCTCGTAATTGACATAAGCAGACGATCTCAATTCTGCCAGGGTTTTCTGAAAGTCCTCGTTCTGGAGAATAGCCAGCGCCGGCGGACAATTAGCCAGTTCTGGTATCTGCTGGATGTCCAGATAAAACTCGTTCCAGAAAAAGCGACTGGCCGGTAAATAAGGTCCGGGCCCATATTTTTCATCAAAAAACCCGGCTAGCAAGGGCAGTGTTCCGACAAAGCGACCTCCCAGGCGCAGAGTTTGGTCAAAAAGTGTGTTAAGGTCGGAAAAGTCGCCGGCTCCCCAACTCCTGCTGCTGTGTATCGCGTAAAGAGGGGCAAAGACCCCCCAGATTTTTTCAGACTGAGGAGGTTGAAAGGCTTTTAGCGGATAAGAAATCACCAGAGCGTCCGCATTATGGCCGGGTAATTCCAGTCGCAATCTATGATAACCGTCAGGCAAGCTGTTCGGCAGATAGAGCCTGACGTTATAATACGATTTGCCATCAATGGTTGCTGCGTGTATGATAGACGATTCTTCTATCCGCCAGAGGAGTTCTTGCTTCTGCCCGTTTTCCAGTGTTAAGTTGGCTTTTACAGGTTTGTTCAGGCTCGAGAATGGTAGTCTCAAGCTGACTGTCAACATTTCATCGTGGGAAACAGTGATGACCGGGTCCAGTGGTTCCAACCACTGCCTGTGTCTTTTTTCTTTGATAGCTGCAGGCACATCTGCCAGGCCGGATATTGGAGCGCCCAGGGCTTTCAGGGCAGCTACCAGAGATTCTACGGAAGCCGACCGGGTCTGGTTATTCATGTCCAGAAATGCGGTCCTTACACCGTAGAGATTAGCCAGAGTATGCAATTGGGCCAGGCTGGCGTTCATCTCGATACCTCAATAAAGTTCATCGTTCAGGTTTTCAAACGGATATCTTTTAAATTCAGGCTGTTTTCCGGGAAATAGGCGTTCTTAACATATTGAGACAACATGCGCTGGGAATTATAATAAGATCCATTTAAAGCTATGGCGTTGCGTCTTATCCAGGCGTAGGCCAGCGGACGGCTGAAGAACATTGGCATAATGACGTATTCCAGCTTGTTATATAAAGAGGCAATCTCGCGGGCCGGGTTGCTTTCGCCCTGCCAGCCTTCATCAATAGACCACCCGGTCACTCCTTCGACCAGGCCCTCGACCCACCAGCCATCCATGATGCTGAGGCTGGGCACGCCGTTCAGGGCGGCTTTCATACCACTGGTTCCAGAAGCCTCCTGGGGTTTCTGGGGTGTGTTCAGCCACAGGTCAACCCCGGATACCAGTAACTTGGCCAGATCCATATCGTATTCTTCCAGGTAAACCACCTTAATAGTATCCTTGAGTTGCTCTGCTGCGCTGAAGATGCTGCGAATGATTTCCTTGCCGCTTTCGTCTTTGGGATGGGCTTTGCCACTGAAAAGTATTTGCAGCGGGCCGACGGCACTTGCGATTCTGCGAAGCCGGTTAATATCTGAAAAGAGCAAATTTGCCCGTTTGTAACCGGTAGCCCGGCGGGCAAACCCGATGGTCATAGCAAATCTATCCAGCCCTATGCCGCTGCGTTTCCGTACCTCAGTTAACAGGGCGGATTTGGCTTCAATATGTGCTTGCTCGATTTCTTCTCCCGGGACGCTGATAATATAACGCAGGTAGAGGTTGTCTTTACGCCACTGCGGTATATGTTTGTCGTAGAGTTGTTGAAAAGAGGGGGCTGCCCAGGTAGCTGCATGCACTCCGTTGGTGATGGAGTTAATCGGGTAGTTGGGGAACATACCTTGTGAGATTTCTTCATTGCGCATCGACACGCCGTTGATATAATGGGAAAAACACAAACCGAAATAGGTCATATTCAAAGTGTTTCCATCGCGGAAGCAAGAAGCGGATTTGAGTATGGCAGCCTGATCTTCTCCCAAAATCCTTATTACCATATCCATTGGGTACTGGTCTATGGCAGCCGGAACCGGGGTATGGGTAGTAAATACACATAAATTTCGCACATCCTGGGCACAAGCAGAGTTCACTTCACAAACCTGTTTCCGATCCATATCTTCTTTCAAAAGCGATAATATTAATAGAGCTGAATGTCCCTCATTCATATGGTATGCCCGGAAGTAGTTGTGCCCCATAGCGCGGAGCAAGGCGATGCCGCCCATTCCTAGAACTATTTCCTGGCAAAAACGGTAGCGGCTGTCTCCTCCGTATAGATAATCGGTCAGAGACTGGTCCCAGTCTGAGTTTTCTGCCACAGCAGTATCCAGCAAATAGACTGGCACGGTATGGCCCTGGATGCCTTTAATAGTGTAAAGCCAGGCGCGGATTTGAACTGTGCGGCCCTCAATAGTGACAGTGCTTGATGCCGGTGACAATGTAAGGTGATCAGCCGGATTCCAGTTCACTGGTCTTTCACTCTGATTCCCTTGAGCGTCCAGGTGTTGTTCAAAATAGCCCTTGCGGTTAAGTAAAGTTATGCCTATCACGGGCAGTCCCATATCAGCGGCGGCTCGCAGCGTATCGCCTGCCAGGACACCCAGACCCCCGCTGTAGGTTGGAATAGATGAATCCAGGCCTATTTCCATTGAAAAATAGGCTACCGTATTGAGGCCGTTAACAGTGGTGTTTTCTGAAATAGCCAAAGTCGTCCCTCCGGAAAAATTTTACCATGGTTGGCTTGGTGAGAGCATTTTAGTTCACCAGCCTTGAAAATGCAATAGATCGGATGTTAAATCACTCGTTTATATTATAGAGCATAATGATTATAATATAGAGGATGTAGTATATTTATTATATAAATGTAATATTGAAAGGATATGAGAAGTGTTGGATCAAACTCTTACCTCCAAGATACCGGAACGCATCTACAGGCTGGATGAGTTAGCCCATAATATCTGGTGGAGTTGGTATCCCCAGGCGCGGGATGTTTTCAGGATGCTTGATTATCCTCTCTGGAGGGCCAGCGGGCATAATCCGGTCAAGCTGCTTTTTGAAACGACTGCCGAAAAATTGCAGGCCGCTGCCGAAGATCCTGCTTTTTTAGCAGTTTACGATGCTGTCATTTCCACTTTTGATGCCTATATACAGAACCCGGCGACATGGTTTGCCGGTAATTATCAAAAAGATTTTCCCGGTCCTATCGCCTATTTTTCGATGGAATTTGCGCTGCACAGTTCTTTACCCATGTATGCCGGTGGTCTGGGTGTTCTGGCTGGAGATATCTGTAAAGAGGCCAGCGACCTTGGATTGCCTTTGATCGGGGTAGGTTTCATGTATCCCCAGGGCTATTTTCACCAGCACATTAATGCAGATGGCTGGCAGCAGGAAATCTACCAGCACCTCAGTTTCCAGGGAGCGCCAATTCGGCAGGTCCTCTCTGTCCGGGGTCAGCGGTCTATCGCTCAGGTAGTCGTGGCTAACCGTATTGTTTCTCTTGCCGTCTGGCGGGTGAAGGTAGGCAGAGTCAGCATTTATCTTCTGGACACTGATGTAGAAGGCAATACTACGGAAGACCGCCGGCTGTCAGAAAGGCTGTATTCATCTGATCCGGTATTACGTATTCAACAGGAGATCATCCTGGGCATCGGCGGCGTGAGAGTGCTGCGTGCTCTGGGCATCAAGCCTGCCATCTGGCACGCTAACGAAGGACATTCCGCTTTTATGGGCCTGGAGAGATTACGCGAAATGGTTTTGGAAGGGCAGTCGTTTGAAAAAGCCTTGTCCGCTGTACAGGCTGTAACCGTTTTTACCACGCACACACCTGTTGCCAGCGGACACGATGTATTCACCCAAAGCTTGATGGATAAATACTTCGCGGATTACTGGCCGTCATTAGGAATAGACAAAAAACAGTTCATGGCTTTAGGCCAGTCAGACAGTCACGGACAGCACGGTTTTAACATGACTGCCCTGGCCTTAAATACCTCTAAACAGCGAAATGCCGTCAGTCGTTTACACGAGATGGAGACCCGCAAAATGTGGCAGTCGGTCTGGCCAGGTACACCTGTAGAGCAGGTGCCAATTACCCATATTACTAACGGTGTGCATGTCCCAACCTGGATTTGCTACGAACTGGTTGAATTGTTTGATAAGTACCTGGGCAAAGACTGGGCTGAAAAGCAGGACGATCCCGGCTTCTGGATGCGCCTGCTGGATGTACCGGATAGGGAAATCTGGACAATTCACCGTTCCTTAAAAAGCCGATTGATGGAAGTTATTATGGGCCGTGCCCAGCAGCGCTGGCTGGATGGCGAGGTGACAGCCCAGCAGGTTTTAACGATGGGGGCTTTACTCAACCCACAGGCCCTGACCATCGGATTCTCCCGTCGTTTTACCGGTTATAAAAGGCCAGCCCTGATCTTGCAAGATACGGAGCGTCTTAAAAAAATCGTTAACAACCCCTGGAGGCCGGTGCAGATAGTTTTTACGGGTAAGGCTCATCCGGCCGACTTCTCAGGAAAACAGTCTATCCATAATATTTGTACAATCGCCCGGGACCGCGAATTTCAGGGTCGTATAGCTTTTGTGGAGGACTACGACATGCATCTGGCCCGCTATCTGACTCATGGTATTGATGTCTGGCTCAATAACCCCCTGAGGCTTCAGGAGGCCAGCGGCACCAGCGGTATGAAAGCTGGAATCAACGGCGTTATTAACATGAGTGTGCGGGATGGTTGGTGGGAAGAAGGTTATAATGCTCGCAACGGCTTCGCCATCGGTGCTAACTGGGAGTCCGGTATTACCGCCGACCAGGATAGGGATGATGCCGAGTCTATCTACCGCTTGTTGGAAGAGAAGGTGGTGCCTCTTTATTATACGCAAGACCGCAATGGAGTACCTCACGAATGGGTCAAAATGGTCAAAGAATCTATCGTTTCAATCATGCCCAATTTTTGTGCCAGCCGGATGGTAAAGGAATACACAGAAAAGCTCTATATTCCGCTAGTACGGACGGTGGTAAAGTAGTCCGCGGATACCTTGCCGTAGATTTTGATAGTGTTTTTTCAACCCGATACCTGGGGAACATTCGAGTCCAGGGTGGTTTTGTTTCTATCACAATCAGATTGAACCCCTGCAGAGGAGTTCTACTTGGGTTTTACCAGGATATATCCAACTCCGGCTTTGGTTAATATCATTTGCGGATTTTGAGGTTCAGCTTCCAATTTTTCACGCAGTCGGCGGACATACACCTTTAAGCTGTCAATTGCCCCGGGGTAATCCTCTCCCCAAACTGCATCAGCCAGGCTGCTGTGGGTCACCACCTGACCGGAATTGCGCATGAGATGGTGTAAAATACGACCTTCCGTGGGGGTCAGGTTGATATCCTTATTGTTGACGGTTAGTTGTCCTGAGGCTGGGTTGAAATTTAATTGGCCCAACGAGATAGAAGCATCATTATCGGCAGGAGTCCGGCGCCGTGTTAAAGCTTTGATGCGCGAAAGCAGTTCTAGTTGTTTGAAAGGTTTGATCATGTAATCGTCTGCGCCCCATTCCAATCCCTTTACGATATCGGCTTCCTCAGTGCGGGCGGTTAAAATCAAGATGGGAATATCGGAGAACATGCGTATCTGTTTCAGGACGTCATAGCCGTTGATATCAGGCAATCCCAGGTCTAATATCACGATATCCGGTTTTTCGCTCTCAACCAGCTCAATGCCCTTTTCTCCCTTTTGTGTCGAGATTAGTTTGGCCTCTGGCCAGCGGATTTGGAAAGCCAAAGTTATTGCTTCTACAATTTGCTGTGCATCTTCTATGATCAGGATTTTCATTTTATTCCTCCAAATTTGGTTATAGTTTCGTTGGGAGTTTCTGTTCTAATAGGCAAAGTAAAAGAAAACGTGCTGCCTTTTCCTTTCTGGCTGTTAGCCCAGATACGACCCTTCTGTAATTCTATCAGTTTTTTAGAAAGGGCCAAACCCAGGCCCAGACCGCTTAATCTTTCATTTCCTTCTATTCTATAATATGGCTCGAATAATTTCTCCTGTTCGGTCCCTGTCATACCGCGTCCCTGGTCTGTTACTTCGATTACCAACTCATTATCTTTTTCAAATGCACTGATTTTTATTTCACCATCTTGTGATGAATATTTGATTGAATTGCTAATCAGATTAAAGAGGACCTGCTTGACCCTATCTTCATCTGCGATAATAATGGGCAATTTACCTGGCAAATTCAGAACGAGTGTCTGACCATTGTTTCTGGAGAACGGTTCCATATATTTCAATGCCTCGCGCAGCATGTTTTCCGGATCTACCGGATTGGGGTTCACTTTGAGAATACCTACCTCGCCTCTTGCTAAATCCAGCAGTTCATCTACCCTGCGGTTCATGTTTTCTGCGCCGCGGTAGACGTTCTTAGCCAGACCCAGAAGAGGTTCTTCGGTAAGTTCTTCTACCAGTAATTCGCTGGAAGCCATGATGGGGGTGAGCGGGGTTTTGAGTTCATGAACCAGAGCTCGAGTGAATTCGGTACGGCTTTTGATTTCTACCTGTAAGGCTTCCCTGACTGTCTTTTCTCTCTGGTAGAGTTGCTCTAATTGTTGGTTGGCCAGTTTTTGAGCTGTTATATCCACCCATATCGAAAGGATATATTTCAGTTGAGCATTTTCCATAATCGGAGTAGAAGTGATATCAATATAAAAAGATTCTCCGGAATTCTTTTTGAAGAGAGCTTCTATTCCGTGAGATGATTGCATATTTGCCGGGAATATTTCTGCAGGTTTCTGTTGGGGATCTTCTCTAAAGAAAGAATAGGGTGTTTTTTGACCCATAAGTTCAGCCGCTGAAAAGCCGCTCAGTTTTTCCAAAGCCGGGTTGACGTAACGGATGGATGTGTCCGGGTTGATAACCATAATAGGGAAGGGGGAATAATCTCTTAAGCTGGAGCTGAATTCTTCACTCTCCCGCAAGGCGTCTCCAACTCGTTTGCTCTCAGTGATGTCTACCCAGTTGCTCAGGTAGTACTTGGTAACCCCGTCTTCTTTAATCGGTTTTAGATATATATTTACCCAGAAAACATCGCCGTTCTTTTTCCTGTAATACCTTTCCTTCACCAGTTGGGGGTCTTCCGAGATTGAACTATCTTCTATTAAATATTGTTGGGCTTTTTCGGAAGGCCACCACAGCAAAGGCGGGCTGGAGCCTACTACCTCAGCGTTGGTGTACCCGGTTAAAGACTCCAGAGCCGGATTAATGTAACTGATGGAAAAGTCAGGGTTAGCAACAATGATGGGATTGGGAGCATTGGTTAAAAGGCTGGTGCTGTACTCTTCGCTGGCCCGCAGTTCGGCTTCGATCTCTTTCAATCTGGAGATATCCACCAGGATGCCCCGTAGTCCTGTGACTGCTCCAGCGGCATCTGAGATTTGGGTAGCATGGATAAAAACCGGGAAGCGCCTGTCATTTTTACTAATTGCCGTATACTCGGTATTTCCCAGTTCTTCGCCTTCAATTATCAGCTTTAAATTATGCCTCGCGAAAGTCTGGTCTTCCTGTGCGATAAAATCTAATAGTCTCAGGGTGCTATGTTCTTCCGGCAAATACCCGAAAGCACTGAAGGCGATGCGGTTGACAAAGGTCAGTTTGCCATCAAGATCAGTTTCGAAGACCAGTTCAGGCAGCAATTCGGCCAGTTTCCTGAAACGTTTTTCGCTTTCTATGAGAGCTTCGTAGGTCTTCTTGCGTTCAGTGATGTCTACCCAGTTGGAAATTACAAACTGGGCTTTTCCGCTTTGTTTGATAGTGGTTGAAGTCAACTCAATCCAGAAAGGCCTGTTATCCGGTTTTAAGAACTTTCTTTCACTTTTCCTGACGCCGCCTTCCAGTGATTCAATAAATTCCTGATTGTATTTCTGAATTAAATCATCCGGCCACCAGGGGTAAGGAGGTTTCCTACCGATGATCTGCGCTTGAGTGTATCCGGTTAAGGTCTCCAGGGCCGGATTAACAAAGCGAATAGATCCGTCCGGGTTAAGCACTTCTATCGCAGAAGGCGAACCATTCAAGAGAGCCAGGTTAAAGGTTTCACTCTCTTTCTGACTCCTGCGAGACTGTTCGATATTATCCATCATCCCGTTAATACTCTCTGCCAAACTTGAAATCTCGTCCTTGCCTGTTAGCGCCACTCTGGTAGAGAGATCGCCTTTGCGGCCGATTAATTTGATTTTGCTGCTTAGTGAAGCGACTCGAGAAATCACCATTCTTTCCAGGATAATCAGAATGGCAGCAATAAATAGCAGTACAAAAATTATAAGGGAAATTGCATAATAGGGCACAGCATTTCTGGCACGGGAATAGATATCCCTGGGGGTTTCAATTCTTATAATGAAGCAGGGCTGACCATTAATATCGGAAATCAAACGATAGCCGGCCACGATTTGATCATCCAATGCACGGACAATGATCGGGTTGTCCTTACTCAATTTGGGTGTTATATTGCTGAAATCTATCGGTAAAGCGGGGTCGTTGAACTTGAAACCTTCGGGGTTCAGCCTGCTTGTTCCTGGGAAGCGTTGAATTTCTGGTTGGTCGAGATATCTTCCTAATAACAATGTACCCCGGCTGTCGCCGCTGGCATCACTGGTAAGTATAGGGTGTGATACCAGAAACATCGGCGAATACGGAAGGTTGATATATCCTTGCGTACCGGTATGGTTTTTATTTTGAATCAGGAAAGGGCTATTATCTGCCAAATAGGAAAGCAATTCCGGTGGAACATTAACTGGTATCAGGTTGACGACATCAGGCGTGTCGCCCTGTATTTTGGCGTAATAAACGCTGTAGATCCAATTGCCCTTTAGATCAATAATTGCAGCAAAATTGATGTGGTTGTTAAAAAAGGTGGCATAAACAAAGTTTGATTGAATAAACTCGGGATTCTTGTCGATGGTATACTGGTAGGTATCATCCCATTCAGCCCAATCCTTATTTATACCGGCCAGTTCTTGTTGCTGGGCTTCGATTTGTGCATTGATCTGCCCGACTTTATCTTTGGTAATCTGGATTTCTTCAGCTTGATAACCTTTGATTGTGAAATTGCTGATAAAGAAAGCCATGACTATTGAGCAGATTAAACCTACTGCCAATATTATTAAAAATGTTTTGTTGCGTAAATTCATATCGTAATTCTATTTTTTCTAACCTGAAGTCTGTAGATCGTTAACTCATTGTACTCTAATTTATTGTCACTGTAATCAGCAGACAGGTTTTTGTCAAGGAGCAAACCTGGAAATGGGGTGTTTGGCTATATATTTTGTACCTTTTGGGTGCTCGAAAGGCTATATGCTATACTAAATCAGATTTTCAGGCCTGGATATTGATGAAATGAAAATTCAGACAGGTTATATTACCGGGCAAAAAGGCTTAAGGCTGTTTTATCGAAGCTGGTTGCCGGATCATGAATTCAAAGCCATTATCATAGTAGTGCACGGAATCGCCGAGCACAGTGGTCGCTACGCTGTTTTAGCGCAATATTTGGTAAGCCATGGATATGCCGTATTTGCTATGGATCATCGTCATCACGGTCAATCTGAAGGAATTCCCGGCCAGGTAGACAACTTTCAGTTTTTCATAGATGATTTGAATTCGTTTTTCCAGAAAATAGCACATGAAAATACAGACCACAAAACCTTTATTTTGGGGCACAGCATGGGTGCTACTATCAGTCTGGCTTCAGCGCTTAATTTTCAGCTTCAACCTGCGGGATTTATTATCAGTGGAGCGCCGTTTCGGGCTAATCCGTCTTTACCGGTTCCGGTCATTGCTTTGTTGAGACCACTGGGTTATTTCTGTCCCAATCTGGGCTTATTTAAGTTGAATTCATCCCTTCTTAGTAAAGACAGTGCAGTAGTGGAAAGTTATGATCTAGATCCGCTGGTTTTTCGCGGAAAGATTACCGCACGATTGGGGATTGAGTTGCTCTGGCAATCCCGGCGACTGGAAAACGAATTGGCCTGTGTTAAAGCACCCATTTTGATATTACATGGTCGGGAGGATACGGTTTGTATTTCTTCAGGGGCTCAAATATTGTCCCAAAATGTGTCTTCCTCTGAAAAAAGATTGATATTTTATCCGGGTTTGTACCATGAAATACTTAACGAACCCGAGCGTGAGAAGGTTTTTGCTGATATCGTCTGGTGGTTAAAAACCAGATTAGAATAGTCTAATAGAAAGAGAATGGCAGATTGTTTTTTGCAATCTGCCATTCTTTATTTGAACAGGTTTTCTTATTCTGAACGTAAAGCCTGGATAGGATCGAGACGTGAAGCCTGCCAGGCCGGGTAGAAGCCGAAGAAGAGGCCGATGCCGACTGAGACAGCCACGGCCAGGATGACGATATCGGAAGTGACTTCAGTAGTCATCCAA
>Ga0114951_10004078_pt1 | contig 14542 bp, 14 predicted proteins | sample AM7aDNAmetaG_FD_88677 | JGI IMG/M metagenome (GOLD analysis project Ga0114951, IMG submission 88677) | Freshwater microbial communities from Finland to study Microbial Dark Matter (Phase II) - AM7a DNA metaG | ecosystem: Environmental > Aquatic > Freshwater > Lake | place: Finland: Lake Alinen...
ACATTACGAAATTGATAATAAATTGTTTTATGCAATGCTTGGCAAAACAATGGCATACAGTTGCGGTTATTGGAAAACAGCAAAAAATTTGGACGATGCGCAAATTGCAAAATTTGATTTGATTTGCAAAAAGTTAAATTTAAAGCATGGACAAAGAATTTTGGACATTGGATGCGGTTGGGGAAGTTTTGCAAAATATGCCGCCGAAAATTATAAAGTTTCGGTTGTAGGAACTACAATTTCAGAAGAACAGGCTGGCTTTGCAAAAAAGTTAAGTAAAAATTTATCGGTGGAAATCCGCGTGCAAGATTACAGAGATTTAAAAGAAAAATTTGACCACATTGTTTCTGTGGGAATGTTTGAACACGTTGGCGCCAAAAATTACCAAACATATTTTGAAGTTGCAGAAAAATGTTTAAACGAAAACGGATTATTTTTGCTTCACACAATTGGCAGGCGCACAAATAGCGGAGCTTCGGACCCGTGGTTGAACAAATATATTTTTCCAAACGGCTCGCTCCCCTCTTTGCAGCAAATTTCATCTGGTGTTGAAAAATTGTTTGTAATTGAAGATGTGCACAATTTTGGCGCGTATTACGATAAAACCTTAATGGCTTGGCATAAAAATTTTATTGCAGCGTGGCCCCGATTTAAAGAAAAATATAGCGAGGATTTTTTTAGAATGTGGAATTATTATTTGCTTAGCTGCGCTGGAGCCTTTCGCGCACGCGAAATCCAGCTGTGGCAGATTGTCTTGTCGCACAATGGAGTTGTTGGAGGATATAAACCTGTAAGATAAAATAATTAAAAAACCCGATGAGCATCGGGTTTTATCTTAGAGTGAGAAGCTTTTTGACAGCTCTCTGAAGCTCTTCGCTGCTTTGAGCCTTATCAATAACAATGTCGGCCTTGTGGCTGGCCGGAACTTCGCTTGAGCTCAAAATAATAATTAGCAGGCCAGGATATTTCTCTTTTAATATGCGCGTAAGTTCGTCTCCGCACATTCCGGGCATGTTTTGATCGGTAATAACCATGTTTGGTTTGAATTCGTCAAAAGTAGACAATGCCGCTTCGGCGCCAATTTCAGACCTGACTGTGTGATTTGTTTTTTCAAGAACGTGTCTTAGGAGCCGCAAGGCTACCGGATGGTCGTCAATAATTAAAATTCGCGCCATGTTTTTACCCTCGTTTACAAGGTGCTGTTTCAAACAATATTTAATACTAACCCAAATTATAAATTAATGTCAATATTATTATTTTATCATTTTTCGCAATGCGCAGAATTCGCATTTTGGATCGTTACAAGTTTTGTCCCAAAAAGACAATTCTAAAATTTCTTTTGAAACAGTTTTTATTTCCTCGATTAAATTAGAAATCATCTCCGGAGTGACGCTGAAAAACTCTTTGTGATATGTACCTTTGTCGTCTGGTTGAATGAAATCAATTTCTCCAGAAACCATTTTGTATTTGTTATCTTGATAATTATTCAAAAGTAAATTGTAAAAAGTTAATTGGCGCAGGTAATCTCCTGTGCTGTTTTTATTTAAACCAGCTAATTCATTTTTAGATTTAACTTTTCCTGTTTTATAGTCGACAACATTTACATTGTTTTTGTCGTCTAAAATTTCAATTTTGTCTATTTTTCCATTTATCGTTATATTTTCCGCAATCTGAATTCTTTTAATATTAAACTCGCTGACCACATTATGTTTCCAAGTTGTGTGATAGGTATTATAGTAGCCAGAAAGTGCCAGCTCCCCTTTTTGCTGCATCTCGGCGTATTCATTGGTTGGAATTGGAAATTTAGTTAAGGATTCTTTAAATCTTTTAATTAAGTATTCTTTAGTCGGAGATTTTTCAGTAATAATTGCGTCAAAATAATTTCTTAAAGCTTCGTGTACTGCCGAACCAAAAATCATATATTTGTTTTGCGCTCCAGGAAGTCTGATTAAGTTTGAGAAAAAATATCTCCAAGGACATGTTAGATAATTGTTTAAGGCAGTCACCGAAAGTCCATTTTTGATAAATAATTGATTTAAAAACTCTTTTTCTTTAAGGCTCGGCTTAATTTGTGCATCTTGGCTGAACTCGTGAGCATCTTCTTTGTTTCCAATATCAAGTTCGGTTGTATCTAAATCAAACTGTTTTGTAAATTCTGGTTTTATTTCCTTAACAAAAACACTTGGTAGTTTTTCTTTACCTTCTGAATTTTTGGTGGCATAAGTGATTGTGACTTGTTTTCTGGCGCGAGTTAAAGCCACATAAAATAAATTTCTTTCGTCCTCATCGGTGTCCTCAGTTAAATCTTCAGAAACTTTGTTTAGTAAATAGTAAATTTTCTCGGGTAGTTTGATGTTTTCATGGCTTCGGCGTGAACCCCAATGTCCTTCTGTGGCCTGCGTAATGTAAACATAATCAAATTCAAGCCCTTTTGACTTATGCGCAGTCATCAGTCTAACTCTGCCGGCGGTGTATCCTAGGCCCTTACTTCTAATGGATTGGTTATGTTCTTTTAGTAAATCCAAGTAATCAAAAAAGTTTTCAAGAGAATAATCTTTATGACTAGCAATAAAGGTCTTTATTTGGTCAAAAAATACGCCAATTTTTTGGATTTTTTCGGTTGCCAAAGGGTCTGAAATAACTTTAGCTAAAAGTCCAGAATCACGAATGATATCTTCCAGAACAGTGACAGCGTTTTTGTTATGGCTTTGTTTTTTCCATTTAGAAATTTTTTCATAGATTTCCAGGAAATTTTTAGCATCTTCAACTTTGGCTTCTTCTAGTAATTTCTCTGACTTGATTAAGTCATAAAGCGACATGCCTGCTCGGTTAAAACTAGTTAGTTTATAAACATCCAGCGGGCTGATCTTGAAAATGTCCAAATATAACAATTTAACCAATTCTCTATCTTCGCCAAATTTTTGAACAGCTTTTAAGATTACTAGCAACTTCTTAATATCTTGGTCATCTAAAATGTCTTGATCAGATTCAATAGCGAATGGAATGTCAAACTTTCTAAAAATTCTGGCAATTGGAAAAACGTCGCGGTTTTCGCGGTATAGCACTGCAATTTGCTCTGGCGTCACTCCCCCATCAATTAAACTTTTAATTTCTTTAGCAATAAAATAAATTTCAGTGTCTTGATTTAAAAATGGTTTGATAAAAATTGGGTTTTGAGTGTTTTTTGAATTTGCTGTTAAAGAAATGGAAAGTGGCATTAGAGTGTGAGCAGCGTCTAGAATGGTTTGCGTGGAACGGTAATTATGTTTTAGGGAAATTTCTTTTACTTTTTTATACAAATTTTTAAAATATAAAAAGTTTTCCAGTGACGCTCCCTGAAATCTGAAAATGGCCTGTTTTTCATCTCCTACAATAAATAAATTTGGGTTTGCATGGTAACTAGCCAACAATTCTAAAATTTTATTTTGGGCTTTGTTTGTGTCTTGATGCTCGTCGATTAAAATGTACTGGTGTTGTTCCTGCAGGATTAATAATAAATCGCTGTTTTTTTCTAAAACATCTTTGACTTGAATAATCATGTCGCTAAAATCATACGTCCTGCCAGTTTTCATTTTTTCCTCGTATTCCTGATAAATCAAAGCCAATTCTTTGTTTTTAGCAATGTTTTTTTGCAAAGTTATATACTTGCCTTTCATTTTTCCTTTGTGAGCTCCTTTTTCGTGCAATAACTCTGGGATAGATTCAAAACTTTCTGCTTCTTTTTCAATTTCTTCTTTAAACTGTTGCGGGAAAAACCCTTGCTGTTTTAAATCCGAAATAGCGTGAATTATTGAGGAAACATAATAATAATTATTTCCCCAAGGTTTTAAAGTTGAAAAACTACCATTATCAAGAATTTCTTGAATGATTTTAATCTGATCAACCCCAGAAATATTTGTTGAACCAATAATGCTGGGAAACTCATCCGGATACTCCTTGATGATGTTGTTGGCGAAACCGTGAAATGTAGTGATATTGACCCTATAAGCCAACGTACCGATAATTTCTGAAAGATTTTTACGCATTGAAGATACGCCAGATTCAGTAAATGTTAACGCCAAAATCGCTTCGGGCGGAGTGTCCGTTTTGTCTAAAATATTAGCAATACGCATTGTCAGTAAATGGGTTTTCCCAGTCCCCGGACCAGCGATAACCATAATAGGACCCTCTATTTCATCAATAGCAGATTTCTGCTCCGAGTTTAATCTTTTGTAGGCAGTATTAAATTTTTCTTTTAACTTTGTATCCATTGTGTTTTGTATATATTACCAAATTCTTTTGCAACAAAAAAGCCCAACGAATTTCGTTGAGCCTTTGCAAAATTTGGATGTGCCGGTATTTGCATTTCCACTAACGTGGACCGGCGTTGGTTTCCTAGGAAATCTCCAACGATTCGCGGAGCTGGTGCGCCTTGGTCTCGGAGCCGGCTTTGAAACCGAGGGCGAAGATTCGCATGAGCAAATCTTTAACCCGGGGTTCTTCGCATAGAACGTTCAGACCCTCTAAGGCCGCGTACGTTGTGGCGAACGGGCATCCGATACCTGCGACCATCTCATCACGGAGGACGAGTTCGTACATGGCGACAATCGTGTCGCCCGCTTTAGTATTGACCTCCCACTGTTCAAGAGCGTCCTTTTCCGAAAGCGTATCGCACGGTTCCACCCAGAGATTCAGGCCACTGGATGGACTTGCATCCTTGGATTTGACGACCATCAGATTGACATGGACTTCACTCATTACATTCTCCTAAAAAAGGTTGTAAATTTCTTTCAACTCTTCAGAAAAATCTTTTTTCAAAAATTTCTTTGAAGAATGGACGAACTTTTCAGCTCGTCCCTGTTTGTGCGTTTGCAATGTTTTATAGGGGTCGCGACTCCCACTTCAGCACTACTTCGCACATTGAAAATTTCACTCGGAGAAAACTCCTTCGTATAGAGGTTTAACCTCTATACGAAGACGTTCTATCTCGTCGCAACCCTTGCTGCTTGCTTGCGCCTCAAGTATTTGCAGTTCTAGATCAATCCTTTTACGGACGATGTCGTTTGCAATGGAACTTGCTTTGGACCTAACTCCGATGGCGAAGAGACGAAGAATCTCGATTGGACTATACCGTCCCGCATCTTCAAATGTTACCTCGAATAGTCGGATGCTCTTCTCGAGCTCATGTCTTTTATCCATTTTTGCCTCCTTTCTTATTCTGATTTTTCGCGAAAAAATCAGATTTTCTAGGATTGCAATTACGCAATCTGTTGATAATTATCTGTAATATTCTAAATTAAGTATATCATATAAAATAAATCGTGTCAATAGTTGTCATTGACTTTATCGCTTTTATGATTTATACTTAATACAGAATTTTTACAACCCAATCACGCTTTTTCTCAGAAAAGGGACATCTTGAAGCAAACAGAATACGACATTTCGCTTGCTGTGCAGGCGCTTCGAACACTTGTTTTTGAGGCTCACAACTACCAGGATTGCGATAAGTTTGTTTGGAAACCAACTCAATTTTGGCTCGACCAATTTGTCGAAGAAAATCCGCGGGAAATTGTCTGCCTGCACGAAAGACTGCAACCCGACGATCCGTCGTGCCATGTTTACATGATTGTTTCACAAAAGAAAATTGTCTATCTTGGAACGATCATCAGTAAAGAAAAAGCCGAAGCTAACTTTTTTCGGCTGGTGAATAATTTTCCAAGCAAAGCCCGCCAGCTCAGGCAACATGGGCCAATGGCAATTTTGAAATGTTGGATGATGTGCAGTATTCCTGCTGGCACTAACAAATTAACACAGGAGACTGTTCAAACAGGAGTTCAAAAATATTTAAAGGAGTTTGCGCCAAGGCTCGCCGGACTTCCCATCAATTGGCTTTCCATAGAACAACAGAACGCCATCAGTTGGAAGATTCTTCACGAAGCTGCAACAACAGCAATTGAGCAAACCAAAGAGGAGCGCATAGATGTGTTCCTGGGAGAGTTATAAATTTTTCCCGTTCCCGTTAAAGGATTAACGGGATTTTTTTTGCAAAAAAACAGCGGGACTTGGCCCGTGTTTATTAATTTTGTTTTTATTTTCCAGCTTTTAAGCTTGCAATTTCTGTAAGCTCTTCTTCTATTTCCTCGAGCCTTTTTAAAAGCTGTTCTTTTTCGGCCCTAAGAGGTTTTTCTTGTTTTTCTAAAGCTTCATTGGCTTGCTTGCCGTGCATTTTTTCTAAGGCTTCGGCTCTTCTCAAATTTTCATTAACATCGCCAACTTGATCCTCTAAGCTTTGGCTTGGATCTTTTTCAATAGCTTCTCCCATATTTTTAAGTATTAAATTTAAATAAATATTCCCGACCTTTCGATATTTATTTAATTATACTTTAGGAAATCTTTGTGTCAATCCAGTCGGCGAATGCATAAACTTTTCCTGTGAAATATAAATATGACATTGTTACAATTAAAAGCATTGGCAAGAAGAATGAATCGGTAATTGGGTTGTTGGTTTGGCCTGTTGAAATATTTGTTGGACCAGGAACATATGGTTGCGAGTTACTTATATTTACAGAAGCCGACGCTGTTTGGCTGCCGCCTTCTGTGCTGCTTATGGCGGCATTATTGCTTAAATTTGTTCCGCCAGCCGACGGATCAACCTGCACCTGGTACGAAATAACTTCAATTCCTCCCGCCTGGATTGTACCAACGTTAATTCCCGAAACAGGATTATCGACGTTGTCTAAACTTGCGTTTACAGTCATGTTTCCTCTGTAAATTAAGCTTGGCGGAAAATTATCGCGCACAAAAACATTATGGGCGTCTCGCCCGCCGTTTGACTGCATAGTTATTGCAAAGCTCAAAATGTCGCCGGGATTAGCTGTAACTGATGGCTGCCAATTTAAATTTCCCGAGGTTAAATCTATAACTTGCTTTGTGATTGTAAGCGCTCCCGATCCATTGCCGTTGTAGTAATTTCCAGAGCCCGAAGTATAAAAAGTCATGTCTTGGCCATAATAAGTTGAACCGCTAATTTGCCCAACTGCCCTAAAGTGATATGTGGCGTTGTAAGAAAGATTTGAAATTGTCCGGCTGAATGAGCCCGAATTTATAGTTTGCTGGCCTGTAGTGTTGCCATAATTTGTATCGGTTCCATACTGAAACCAAACATTATTAGACGAGCTTATGTATGGAATTAAAAGGTTTCCGTTTAGGGTTGCTGAATTGTTTTGAATGTTGGTGGCCGAATTGGTTTGCACGCTTGAGCTTCCAACAATTACTTGTCCATTTGAATTTGTGTAAAATGTCATATCTTGGCCATAAACAATGCCATACCTGTTTTGGGCTGCAGTCTGAAAATGATAGGTTGTGTTTGAATTTAAGTTTGAAATTGTCTGGCTGAATGAGCCGGTACCATTTTGATTTTGCTGAGGGGTTGAGTTTCCATAGCTGGTTGACGTTCCCCATTGAAACCAAACTGTAATAGAAGAATTATCTCCGCCAAGGCTTACAACGCTTGCGTTAAGAGTTGCTGAGTTGCTCTGAACATTGGTTGCAGAATTGGTTTGGATTTGCGGAACCGACTGCGCAAAAACCGCTGTTCCGAAAAACAGCACTGCAACACAAACCAAAATTAAAAAACTTTTTGCGAAAATTTGCTTATCCATAAATTTGAGCTTTAATATAATCTTTTTATAACCGTATTATATTAAAGAATTATTAATTTTTTATATTATTATCTACCCTACCGCGTTATTCTACTTTGTCAATAGCGTGCTCAGTAAATTTCCCCTCACAATTATATTTGAGGCTCTAACGTTCGCCACCTGTCGGTTGTATAAATCTTGGCAATTATTTATTGGCAGGGATTGTTGGTTTGGCCACGATTCGCATGTGCCGTCTTTAAATACGCCGTCTTCACCCGCTTCATAGGTCATATTTGGAGTTAAAATGGCGTCAATACCGCCCGAAACAAGCTCAAAGTGAGTTTCAATCGGTGTTCTGGTATTTAGTAAATCTTGACCAAGCACGGTTTTTGGAGCTGCAATTCCAAAAAGATTTGTGATAGTTGGGTAAATATCCAAATGGCTGCCGGGAGTATCTGTTGCCCCTTTTAAATTTGTGCCCCTAGCCAGCATAATCATAGGAACCTGGCTGCCAATAATTTCTGGCAAAGTGTTCCCGTTTTGTCCACCGGTTCCCACCGAGCCAACTTCTAAGTTTTTATAAAGCTGAACAAAATTCGGATCGGTTGATAGAAGATTTTTTTGCGACAAAGCCGACGAAATGTCTGTAAAGCTTCCGTGGTCGCCCCAAATTAAAATTAAAGAGTTGTCGTACAAGCCGTCTTTTTTTAATCCGTCTATAAATTCTCCAATGGTTTTGTCTGTGTAATGCGCGGCCTGCAAATATTCCCATTGAGTCTGGGTTAAATTTGTTTCTGTGGGAATGTTTAAAGTTTGTAAATTTTCAGGCAAAATGAAGGGAGTATGCAAACTCATTGTAATTAAGGTTGCCATAAATGGTTGTTTAAAACTTTCCAGCCGTGGCAAAGATTGCGAAAATAAATCTTCATCGCCCAAATCCGACGGTCCTTTCCCAACCGGCGTTGTCACTACGTAATCGTTCAAACCAAAAGCTTTTTGATATCCAAGTCCGGGATAAATATTTGACCTGTTCCAAAATGTCGGCACGTCGCCATGCATGGAATAAGTTTTGTATCCATTTTTTGCCAAAAGCTGGGGCAAGGCTTTGTACTGGTTTTTTGCATAGTCAATAAAAACAACGTCGTCGGGCAAAGGATACAAAGAATCCATTGTGGAAAATTCGGCGTCGGCAGTGTTGCCAGGGCCAATTTGAGTGTAATAATTGTCAAAATACAATCCATCTTTTGTGAGCTGGTTTAAATTGGGAGTAATTTCCTGGCCGGCAATTGTTTTGTTTATAACCGCGTTTTCCAAAGATTCAACCTGAATGATTATTAGATTTTTTCCCTTTTCGGCTCCAAAATATTTGCCGTCGGTTGGTGGCGTTGTTCGGCTTTTGGCAAAAGATTGCAAAAATGATTTATCGGCCGCCGAAACCAAGTTAGTTCTTAAAATATATTTAAACGTGTCTTCAAGGAAAAAATTCATGATTCCCATTTTTCCAACCAGTGATTTTAAATCATAAACGTCTGTGTAAAGCCGGCTGGTACTTCCCCACTCTTTTTTTTCAGTGCTGAGTAAATACTCATATCCGAAAAAGACCATTGCAACCATTGCCAAAACAATAATTATTTTTTGCCAGGACGGCGGAACAAATTCTATGTATTTTTTTCGAAGAGTTAAAAGATATGCAGCCAAAACCACTGCAAAGTTTGCAATAAACAGCAATAATGCCGGGCTTAGCATAGTGCTAGCTGTTCCGGCAACGCTCCCCGCCTGGCCCAAATATTTTATGGCCGAAAATTGCAAAAAGCTTTGGGAGTATTTGTAATATAAAAATTGACCGCAAAAAATAATTGAAACTAAAATTGAAACCAAAAAAAGATATATATATTTATATCTTTTTATAAAAAGCAAAGCTGGTCCATATAGAATAATCCCCAAAGCAAAAGCCACCAACGAAAGTCTAAGAGAAAATTCTTTTGAGTAAAGCCCAAGCCATTTATTAAACGCCTGGTTTTGAATTACAAATAAAGCCGCAAGCATTAGCGGCAGAAAAATGGCTTCTATATATCCTATTGTTTTATTAACGCGAATTTCTTCTTTGTTTTCGATATTTGCGTCCTCCATTATTATTTATACGAAATATTCAATATTTTTGTTTCACTTCACGTATAAATTGCACAAGCAATGTCCATCTTTTTTAATTTCGTCTTTGTGCCAGACGCAAGGGCAGGTTTTTTTGGAATCTTCTTCCTTATCGCCCGAAATTCTTCTACATGGGCAGTATTTTTCCCCATGTTTTTTTTCATTTTCCACAAGTCCGTTTACTACACGTTCAACGGTTTTTTTGTCCGGATTCAGCCTGAATCCGTTTGATTTTGCGTAGTTGTTATATCTTTCAATCAATTCGTTTACATAAGACCCGCCGCCATCTTTTTTTTCTGAGCTTGCTATCCATTCTCTGATTGACGACTCGGGAGCGAGTCCAACAAATCCGGAAATCGCCTTTCCGTTTCTAAAAAGCACAACAGTTGGAATTTTTTCAACTCCAAAGATTCCAGCGGTTTTTGAAACATCATCGAGATTTGCCTTCATCAAAACTATTTTATCATCCAAATCGCGCGCAACTTTTTCCAGTATTGGCGCAAGTAGCGAACAAGGTTCGCACCATGTAGCAAAAAAATCAACAAGCACCAGTTTATCGGTGCCCGATATTTCGCTGTTAAAATTTTCGTCTGTTAATTTTGTGACCATTTATTGATTTATCTTATCAAAAAAACGGCCTGCCTGCAAGACTTAAGCGTTTAATAATTTTTTGTAAAGGCGTTCGTAATTATTTACCATTCTTGTCAGGGAAAATTTTTTAGCTACATGTTTTCGGCAGTATTTTCTGGAAATTTTTCCAATATTCTTAATGGCATCAACCGCTTCTTCGTCTGAATTTACCAGAAAACCTGTTTTACCATGTTCTATCAGTTCGGGCATTGAGCCGGTATTGGCGGCAATAACCGGCGTTCCACAGGCCATGGCTTCAATAACAACCAGCCCAAAAGGCTCTTGCCTTCTAAAAATGGGAAATAGAAGGGCTTTGGCATTTTTCATAAGTTCAATCTTTTTTTCAAAATCCGTTTCGCCTACAAACTGTATTCTTTTGCCATCTATAAACGGCTTGATGCGCATTTCAAAAAAATCTTTGTTCTCACGAAAAATTGGGCCAGAAATTATCAGCTTTTCGTCGGTTTTTTGAATAATTTCTATTGCTTCAGACAATCCTTTATCGGTAGTAATATTCGAAATCCATAAAATATAGTCTTCGGGATTGTTGTTAAATTGGTATTTTTCCAGCGGAATGCCGTGGTGGATGGTTTTAACAATATTTACTCCCGGTCCAAATTTCTTCTGGTTGTGTGATATGGCAACGTAATTTACTCTGGGATATTTTTTGTATAAAATAATACTTTCCTCGGGAAGCATATTATGAAAAGTTGAAACAACCGGAGCAGAAATAAAATCGGTTGCTGGTGTAAAATAATAATCACAATGATCATGAACAATATCAAATTTTTCCTGGATATTAAAAAACTCTTTGTACATAATTCCAAAAACCGCAAACGCATTTTTGGTTATATTATCGTTAAAAAGCCCTTTATTCCATATCGGAACCAGTTTTGCTTTTGTCTTGGAATTGGCAGTTGCAAACAGAGTAACGTCGTGTCCTCTTCTGACAAGTTCTTCTGTTAAAAGAGAAACAACATATTCTGTTCCCCCGTAGGCTTGCGGAGGAACTTCCAGCCACTGCGGTGCAATTTGAGCGATTTTCATAAAATTTTATTCTATAAAAAAGTATATTATTTCAGACTAAATTTAAGATTACAAATTTTAGGCAACTCTTATGTTGTTTATATCGAACTGTTTTTTTACAGCTTCAAGCAAGTCAGATTTAATTTGCGCCAAATCCTCAGGATCTAAACACATGGCTGACAGCATAACCGTTGTGCCAATTGCGCCCAGACCAGTAACAAAGCATCCGTTAATTTTAGTTATTTTTGAAATTGGCTTGGCACATTCTAAAAAAATTTGGCGAGCGCGCTCAATATCACCCGCATCTGGTAATATCACTGCAACCTCTAGTAAAACGCGGGATAAATTTCTAGAAAAATTAATATTCGTTTGATTTGTGATAATACTGTTTGGGAGGACAATCCTGCGGCCGTTGGACGCCCGCAAACTTGTATAACCTAAATCGATGGTTTCTACTACTCCAATTTCCGGTCCCGCAGGAGTCGCAACCTGAATTCTGTCCCCAATGCGAAAGGGCCTGTAAATAATCAAGGAAATTCCTGCAATAAGATTGCTTAATGTACTTTGTGTTGCCAATCCGATAATAACAGAAATAATTCCCACGCTGGCAAGCCACGTTGTGTCGAAGCCTCTCAGCGAGGGAATCAAATGTGTATAAAAAATTAGCGCAAATAAGTACACAATGACTCTGGACAACTGTCCAAGAAAACGCACAGAAGTTAAGTCTATGCCGCGTTCTTGCGCCCCGCGCAAATATCTTTCAACTCCCACATAAAAAATTCTTCCCAAAAACCAAGCCACAAAAATAATTATCAAGCCGTAAAGAATTGCTCCGAGCGTCGTTTCCGGGCTTAATATGTCGTTTAAGAAAATTGACATATTTATTTGAATACTATTTCCGATTAAATATAGAATTAAGTTTTCAGAATAGGCATTTTTTAATTCAAAATTTAACGGCAATTATTCTATTTATTTAATTTTTTTTAAATAAATTGTGTTATTTTATGACATTAAGAATATGAAACTTTAGTCAATAGCGCTTCGTACCCTTAAGGTTAAAGGTCGAAAAAATATTATTAAATAAATAAAAAAAATGACAATAAAAACAAGAAAAATATTATCATTTGCGGGTGTTCTTCTCAGTTTGTCGATGGTTGCTTTAGTATCTACAGCTATGGCGCAGACCACCACAACGCCTATTCTTACTAATGTTACGGTGACTCCGTCAAATGCAACTATCAATGTTGGAGGAACTCAGCAAATAACTGCAAACCCCTTTGATCAAAACGGAGTAGCGTTTTCTGGGGGTAGCGCTAGTTATTCTTCTAGCAATCCATCTGTGGCGACAGTGTCGTCTAACGGGATGGTAACTGGAGTAACTGCTGGAACGGCAACTATAACGGTAACTGAAAATTCGGGATCCTCAAATGTCACGCAAAATGTGCCTATTACTGTTAATGGCGCAGGGACTGCCACAACCTCCTCGACTAGTTCCACTTCAACTACTCCAAGTCTTAATAGCGTTACGTTTTCGCCCTCTAGTGCCAATCTGAGCATTGGTGGAACGCAACAGCTTACTGCTAGTCCTGTAGATAAAAACGGCGTTGCGTTTACAGCCAGCATTCCAACCTATAGTTATGCCTCAAGTAATCCATCTGTGGCGACAGTATCGTCAAGCGGATTGATTACGGGTGTTTCTGCAGGTACGGCAACAATAACCGGAACCGCGATGTCTGGATCTTCGAGTTTTCCTTCAGCCGTAACCGTAACGGTTAATGGAAGCGGGACAAATACGAATACTAGCTCTTCAACAACGAATTCCAACGGACAATACTACAATACGGCTGACGGCAAGAATTATCCATATTATAGTAATGGGCAATACTATAATTATTACAACTCGAACAATGGTCAGTATTACAACGATGAAAATGAATATTATCAGTCGCTTCAAACCGGCAACAGTTCGTCATCCTATGGAAACGCACAGTATAATTCCAATAATCAAAATGGGTCCGGTTCTGCAATGTCTAAAGATTTCTATGTAGGAAATGATGCAACAACCACGAGGAGTCAAGTTGATACATTCTCTAATTTCACCGTTATTGATTCTAATAATCCTTCACCGCAATCCGGAAATATTATGGAGTTTGATTATTATGCGTCAAACATGAACCCCTTTGAATTTGTAATTGTTAATGGTTCAAATGTGGTTTAGTGGATTAGTCCTGTAATAACACCAACTGTAACTGGATTTAACAGCTATATCCCAACTAACTCGGTACCCATTCAAGCCGGATGGAATATAGGTATGCACTTTGATTCAACGGGCACAATACCTTTTGCTAGCTCTGGTACATCGGCTACTTGGACGGCCAACAATTCAGGCTTGCCAACGGTTGGAATGGTCTTAAGCTCTGCAGGCTCGGCAAGCAGGACTTATTCCTTTGTTGCGGCAGTTTCTAATTCTGGCTCTGCTTCGTCATCCATAAATAACCTAAGAATTGAAATTATTTTGCGAATGATTAAGCAGCTTTTGTCTAAACTAGGTGTAACCGGTTCGTTTTCTTATAACGGAATTACATATTAACTGCAATGACAAAAAAACGACACAAATAGAAGCTGTGTCGTTTTTGTTATAATTAACAACTATTTAATTAAATCTTGCTATCTTTAAACTAGAATATAAAAAATAGTAGAAAAAAACATGAATATTTTATATATTATCGCCATCGTTCTTATTATTCTATGGCTATTAGGTATTGTGACCGCATACACAGTAGGTGGATTCATTCATATACTATTAGTAATAGCCATCATCTTAATATTGATTAGGCTTATCCAGGGGCGCAATCCAATAAAATAACATGAGTGCAAGATATGACAAAAGAGCTCAAAAGAAGGTGGAGAAAGTTATGCGTGAATACAAAAAAGGAAACCTAAAAATAGGGCGTAGCGGCAAGAAAGTGAAAAATCCAAAACAGGCAATCGCAATCGGCCTTTCGCAGGCGAGAAAAGAGGGAGCTAAAGTTCCAAGAAAAAAGAATGGCTAAAAAAAAGTACAGTTTCTTGGCAAGAATTCTTATCGGCTGTATTTTGCTTGTTATAGTCGGTTTTAT
>Ga0114951_10004079_pt1 | contig 14535 bp, 12 predicted proteins | sample AM7aDNAmetaG_FD_88677 | JGI IMG/M metagenome (GOLD analysis project Ga0114951, IMG submission 88677) | Freshwater microbial communities from Finland to study Microbial Dark Matter (Phase II) - AM7a DNA metaG | ecosystem: Environmental > Aquatic > Freshwater > Lake | place: Finland: Lake Alinen...
AAATGAAATAACCAGATATTGTTAAAACAATGACTAATGAGAGACAAGTTATATTAGATAAAGTAAATAAGTTAATTAGTAAACGAACAGAGGAAATTAAATCTAAATTACCTTATTATATTCATGAAATTGATGATGGATTAATTTTTAGATATTTTACTGATTGGAGTGATTGTGAACATAATGGCGATATTAAATATAGAAAAATCATAAATAAAGAAGACAATAAAGATATTACCATATTTTATTATTTACCTAAAGGAGTTAGATTTGAATTAGATAAAAGAAGTTATATTCATTGTTTGTCTTGTTTAAGTGGTAAAATGGAAATTAATTGTAATAATAAAAAATATTTAATATCTGGCTTTGATAAAATTTGTTTAGATACCAACGAATTCGAAGGTACTATTATCGAAGATACTTATATCGTTACCACTAATAAAAAATATATTAATAATAGAATAAATTATTAACTCATTGATTTCCATTTATTCTCAGGACAATGACTTTGTTTAGAACGAACTTTAGCAGGCATAAAACATCCACACATTTCACAGGTTTGATTTGTTCTGAATTTTTCACATTCAACACAAATTTTCATTCTATTTTTGGCTTCTTCTTCTACTTCAGGATTTTCAAATAAATAATTTTTCCAACCCTCATAAATTTCTGATAATATTGACATTTTATATATTTTTTACAAAAATATTAATTAAATTTGATAAATACAACAATTATTTATTAATTATTCTTCCACCTTTGGATACTGTAATACCATAACCCAAAGTATTGGTAGATTCAAACATAACATTATTTAATATTTGACTTTGTTGTAATGCAATATCATAAATTCTTAATTTTTGAATATTACCAATATATGTTGAATTAAAATATTTTTCAACAAATAAATTATCTTTGGTTTCATCTTGAATTATTTCATTTCTATTCAAATGATTAAAATGCCAAGAATGTTTTAATCCAAAACTACCACCGCCCCAGCCAATATTATATGGTACGCCTAATTGTTTTTCTTTATCTGTCATAATCCCCTTAAAATAAAATTCATCAAAATCACTTATTTTCCAAAATAATCTTCCATTAATATAAAAAATAAGATCACCTTTTCTTCTTTTATAACATTCATATAAATCAGGATTATAGTTATCTATAATAGAATACGGCTTATAAACAATATCGATAATTGTCCAACCTGTTTTACTTATTGTATTTGGGGAATCATTTTGAATTAAAATACCATCAGTATTGGCATATTTATATCTTAGTTTTTTATTATACGTTATTTCAAATGAAATTATGTTATTACCAATATTTTTATTTTGAATAATATCGTTAAACACAACAGTATCCATTTCTTCTGGTCTTGAAAATGATGTTTTATTTACATCTTTTTCATCAAAAGAAACTAAATAATTTCCTTCACTTGTTGTTATTCCACTATATTGATAAGTATAACCGCTTGATTTTCCACCATAGAAAATCATTGTACTTCCTGTAATTATAGTTTCTCCGCTAAAATACGGGCTATATTTATCTTCTGCACGTGTACCCATAAAGAAAAATATTCCCTCTGATTGTGGTAATATTTCTATTATTGTTTCAATTGTTATTCCATTATTATATCTAGGTGGTAGAATTTCATATTTATAATTTTCTAATTTAAAAAATCCTTGCAAATATCCACCAGTTAGATTAAAATAATTTCCAACGGATGTACCTGTATATGGTGTAATTGTATAACCACTATAAAATGTTCCACCTGTTTCTGTATTATAACCGACACGATTTAAAACTAGTTTGGTGTTATTTTGTGTTAATGTTAATTCAGTATTCATGGATGATAATAAACCATTATCAAAACCAGTTAATCCGAAATCAAGTAAATGTAAATCACTTGAAACAGCATTGTTCCATTTGGTAATACTTCCTATGGTTAAACCACTGTTATTATTAAGCCATGACTTTGTGTTTGTTAGATCAATATTAATGGCAAGATGATCGGTAACAATATTATTAGAGCAAATTAGATTCATTTTTATGTAGATTTTATATAAATACTCAATGACTTTAATTAATTAATAAGTATTTATATAAAATAAATTAATCAAAATTAATTATAATGATCAAGGACAATAGAGAAAGACTTTTTGAATTGATGAACAGGGTAGCTAAAATGCCTAATAATGTTAGTTATTTATTAATGTCAGATGAAAATAAAATAATTAATGAAAGTTTAGATGAAATTGATATGAGTCAATTTTCCGATATGCAATATTCTTGTATGAATATTGATGAATTAAAAAATTATTTAAATAAAATATTAAATAATTACTCATTATCGTCATCAAAAAGAGTAAAATCGACATTATTAATTCACAATAAAATAATACAAAAAAAAGATAATGATATTGATGTTCAAAAATTTATTGATGATATTACTCAACTACCAAAGCAAATTATATCAACGGGAAATGCAAAAATGATAAAATCTTCAACAGAAAATTCATATACAATAACAATTGGGCTACCAGCATTTAAAGGAATTGCTTACGATATAGAACGTAAAAATTTTATTGTTGTTCATACTTGTCCCGGTGCAGGAAATTGTGTGAAATGTTGTTATGCGAGAAAAGGACGCTATGTTTTATTACCAAATATATTTTTAAAACAAACACGAATATTAAATTTATTATTAAACAATCCAGAGGGGTTCAAAGAACAACTAAAAAAAGAAATAAAAAATTTTGGTTCAAAAAAAGAACTCATTAATAAAAGAATGTTGTTTAGATGGAACGATTCTGGTGATTTTTTTACAAAAAAATATTTTGATATTGCTAGAGAAATAATGAAGGAATTACAGGATGAAGGATTTGATGTTAAGCCATATGCACATACTAAAGTTGCCGATATTTATAATTCAAATCGTTTATCATCAGATTTTAGTGGATCATTAAAAACAGATGCTCCTGATTTCATCATAGCTTTTTCGGTTGATGCAAATAAAAAAGAATTTAATAAAGTTGATTTAACCAATGCTAAAACATCAGAAATTGTTCCTCGTAAGTATTTTGATGATCTATTTTTAAAAAGTAATGGGAAATATTTTGATGTTAATTCAAAAGGAGAACTTATTTTTAAAGACTCAGATGGATTAGACGAATTAAAACGTAGAATTGCTACTGAATTTAATGTTAACATAAATTCATTATTATCACATGAAGAATTATTAAGAACACCTGAAGCAGATAAACCAATTTATAATGTTATCGTTCATTCAAAAGGAGAAACAGATTTATCAACACAAAGACCAGATGTATTAAGAACATTTTTTCTTATACACTAACTAATTAAAAATAAAAACTATTTATATAAAATAAATTAAAAATGGAAAAAGCAACTAAAAAAAGATTATTTGAAGTTATGTCGAGATTAGACCCAACTTTTAAGCCAAGATTAAATGAAGATTTCGATCAATTAGGTACAGAAGAAGAACCTGAAGTAACTACACCAGAAATCGGTGCAGAAGAATCACCTGAAATTGAAGAAAAAACACCAGAGCAAAAACTTGAAGAATTAACAGCGAAAGTGGATGAACTTTATGATTTAATTCATGGCGGTAATGAAGAATCAGAAGAATTACCTGATGAACCTGAAGAATTGGAAAACGAAAATCTTTACGAATGGAATTTTGATAAGAAAAAAGGCGATAAAAAAGAATCTAAGTTTGAAAAAGGCGAAGATAAAGAAACCAAAAAACATGAAGATTCAGAAACGCCTGAAGAAGAAGAAAAAGAACATAAGGAAAAGAAAGAATTAGGAGAATCTACTCCACCTAAAATTCCTGTTGTTCCAATTGCAAAAGTTGGTAAGTAAAAGAAGTTTAATATATCGTCACATATGCTTGAAAAGGAAAAAATACCACGTTCATGGTCAAGTAAATATTGGGCAAAAAACGATATTTCAGATATACTGAAAGAAGTAGTTGAGCCTGATAATGTTGATGTATCATCAATTGAAATGCATGATACATTATCACTACTTATTTGGGAAAATGATGAAACGTTAAAATCGGATGTTAGAAAAACGTTATTATTAAATGCTAAAAGATTTGCCGAATTTTCTGATGTTGAAAATTTGAATTTTAATGATATTATATTAACCGGAAGTATGGCAAATTATAATTATAGCGAAAATTCTGATTTAGATGTTCATATTGTTTTAGATTTTAATCAAATATCTGAAAATAAAGAATTTGTTGGCAATTATTTAAAACTAAAAAAACAATTATGGACAAATAAACTTTCTATACAAGTAAAAGGTCATGATGTTGAAATGTATTTTCAAGATATAAACGAATTACTTCATTCGTCTGGAACATATTCTTTAATTAAAAATTGTTGGATTAATAAACCAATTAAACAAATGATTAATATTAATATGGCAGATTTGCAATTAAAATCTGCTGATTTTATGAATATTATTGATGATTTGGAGACAAATAAAAATAGAAACGAATTTCTTAAAAAATATGAATTATTGAAAAATAAAATAAAAAAATATAGACAAGCTGGCTTAGATAAAACAGGTGAATTTTCTATTGAAAATTTGGTATTTAAAGTGTTAAGAAATACAGGATATTTAAAAAAATTAATAGAAATGAAAAACAATTATCTAACAAAAGAACTAAGTTTAGATGAATTTAAAATTTAACCAATGAAACGATTTATAGTTAAAAAAGAACAACTAAATGAATATGTTGAAAAGAAAAAAGCAGATAAAATTTTTTATGATATTGTTGAACAATTATATTTTAATAATAAATTATTAAATGAAAATGTATCTGTTGCAAAAGCGAATCAAACAATTATTGATAATTATAATAGAAAAGGTTTAATTACCCCAATGGTTTTTGAAATGCTTACCAAATATAAAATACTTAATGAAAAATATGAAATATTTTAATATTAATATTTTTTTGTAACTAATTAAGTATTTATAACAAAATGCGAATAAATTATATAAAAAATTAAATAATTAAACATGAAAAATCATATAACAAAAGAGGCATATTTTGAAAGACTTAGAACTTTAGGCGAAGTCAAAAAAACCTCAATCAAAGAAACAAATAATCGTACATTGGGCACTTTAATTGATTATAAACGTGCTGCTGATGGTGTTGCTTATGGAATTATTAAAGAAAACCATAGTTATTATATTAAAAGAGGTGGTATTAAAGCCGATCCTGATGTATCTGATTTTGCATATGTTGGTGGATTAGCTAATATTACTGATTATCAATATAAATCACTGCCTGAAGCCGATAAACAAAGAAATATGATTATGCATACTATTGGTGAAGCAATTTCTTTAAGACCAGATAAAAATGGTAGTAAAAAAAGACTTAATGAAGATCGTGCTGGTGAAGAAATTGATAATGCTGAAAATAAATTAGGAGATTTAGATGCTGCTACTGCTGCTGAAGAAATGCCTGTTGATTATAGCGGAGAAAACGATATGGATGCAGGATTAGAAGCAGAACCAAATAGCGGTGAAGAAGGAATGCCTGCTCCCGAAGGTGGAGAAGAAACAGGTGGAGAAGAAGGATTACCTGCACCCGAAGGTGGAGAAGAAGGAATGCCTGCACCTGAAGATGGAGAAGAAGGATTAGGTGGAGAACCTGCTCCTGAAGGTGGTGATGAAATGGGTGGAGAAGAAGGAATGCCAAGTCCTGAAGGTGGAGAAAAAGACGAAGTTCATAAACTACTTGAAAAAGCAATTGGAAAAATAACCAATACAATTAGAAAAACCGAATTAACACCTCCCGAAGTTAAATCATATGTCAATTCATATTTGTCAGCATTTAAAGATAAATTTCCTGAATTGGAAATTGAAGACAGAAAAGAAATGGCAAATAAAATATTAAAAGTAGTACCACCGGAAGATGTTGATAATTTAGGAGATTCTATGCCACCAGAAGAAACTGGGTTAGAACAAGAAGGAATGGAAGAAGAAGGTTGTAATGAATGTGGTACATTTGCTAAATATGCTGAATCAAGAGGATATGATAGTGCTGAATCACTTATGGAATGTGGCGAAGAAGAAGTTAGTAATTTGATAAGTGGATATGGTAATGCACATAATGATGGACAAAATGATGGCGATCTTGAAGGAGTTGCTTTGGTTATTAAAGTAATTAGTCCTGAAATTTTAAATAAACTAAAAGGCGATTATGGTCATGACGATTATGCTGAAAAACTTTCTCCTTATGTTGAATCAATGAACGAAGCAACTGAAGAAGAAAACGTTCAAAAACTAAATGAATTATTTGGTGGATTAAAATCATTAGGAAAAGCAGCAATTAGTGGAATTGGTAAAGGAATTGGTAATGCCGCTAGTAGCGTAGGAAGTGCTGCTAAAGGCGCTGGACAAGCAATTAGCGGTGCAGTTAAAGGTGCTGGTCAGGCAATTGGCGGTGCTGCTCAACAAGGAGTAAAAGCCATTGGTCAGGCAGGTCAGGCAATTAGTCAAACTTATAATCAAGGTGAAGTTGGTGGTGAAATAAAAAAACTTGAAGGTCTTGCAAATAGTTTAGGTCAACAAGTGGCTGCTTTAAACGTTAGATTGAAAAAAGCGGGTCAACCAGAAGTTCCTGTACAAAAAATATTAGCAGGAATTACTAATCAATTGAGAGCAGGTAAAGGTGCTAATATAGCAGGCACAAGTGCTGGTTCTGGAATTCAAAGAGAAGGCGTTGATACTAATTATATTGAAACCCAACCCAATCTAAAAGAAGAAGAAGATTTGGATACCGATACTGATAATGCTATTGAAACACCAACAAAACCTAAAGAATATGGTTTTGCACCTGATTCACAAACATTAGGCGGTGGCGTTATGAAACCAGACGGTGCTCCTACAACAATTAAGGTTGTTGGGGGTAGTGGAACTTCAGTTGATGTTAATTTAAATGAAGCCAAAAGAAAATTAATTAAACAAATTGCTGAAGGTGTTAATGAATATATGAATGAAATATCAACAGGATTGGCTGCTAATGCTTCGGATAGGGCTAATGTGAATAGAGAAATATCTCATAGTACCGATCCAATATTAAATAGAAAACTTCTTCATCAGGGAAATAATTTTGATTCATATATTAATCCAGAACTTGTAAAATATTTACAAAGTCAGGGTGTTGTAGAATCTTATAGAGGTGGAGATAGAAATATTATAATTAAAGTTCCTGCTGAACAAGGTGATGGTACTGTTAATATATTTATTTCTAAAGACAATTACCATATAAATAATGGTAATGTAAATCAAATTGATAGATCAATGCTTGGTAGATTACCTAATATTATCAAAAGAGTTCAAGCCGATCTTAGTGGTGATAAAAGTAGATTTAATCCTGCATCAACACAACAACCAGTACAAGAATCAACAAAACCATCTCAAGGCTTATCTAAAGATAAAAAATCTGAAGTTGTAAAAAAAGCAAAAGCAGGTGAAGATATTGGTAAAAAAGGTAAAGGTTTTGATAAAGTAGCAAATAAAGCAGCAAAAGAATATGGTAGCAAAGAAGCAGGTGAAAAAGTTGCTGCTGCTGCAATGTGGAAAAACATTAAAAAAGAAGGTGTTGAAGAAGAAGGTAAAGTAGTAACAGAAAGCGAATTGAAATTAAGAAAATACATTCGTCAACATCTTGAAGAAAATGCTGGTTTAAGAAAACCAACATTAAATGAAGATAAAAAATCTGAAACAATGAAAAAATTGGATGCTATTATTGATAAACAATTCAATTTATATGAAAGTGTTGTGAGAAATAGAAAATAATATCTTTAATAATTAACAATTATAAAAAAGTCACAATCAAATGTGACTTTTTTTATTTGTAGTATTTATAATAAATTATAAAAAATTATGACATATGAAGATACCAAATTAAAATTAATTTATGTTCTAAAAATTGGATTTAATTCAAAATATGAGGGATTATATGAGTTTATATTCTCACACGATGAAAGCAATATAGATTTTGAAAGTTGGTGTTGGGATATGACACCTGCTTGCGATCATTCATTACCTCCAACTGAAGATTATGTAGATGCCGTTTTTTCATTAAAAACAAAACTATTTGATTTATTCTGTTTACATGAAGCAGTAGATAGACCATATATGCACGGTTATAATACCATTCATGCACTTGCCTATGAAATAGAACATCAAGACGATAATGATGCTGGTGATTATGACGAAATGTTTAATAAAGATAATGATGATATACCAATATTGGTATTTCATTATGGTATGTCATTAAGTAAAATTAAAGAAATGTTTCTTGCTAGGAATATTGTGTTAAAAAATAATGAATTTATTGAAGCCAATAGTATTAAGTTCTAAAGTTCATCTTACCTAAATTTGGAAGAAGGAAATCGAAGTCCGAATATAATTAATTATTTCGGATTTTGTTATTTTACATAGTATTTATATTATCACATCTTATCATATTAGGAAGAATGAGTTTCGAAATCCGATACGTCTTGGAATGTACCGGGTTTTGCGTTTAATTACTTATCAAGTATTTATTATTATAATTTATTATAAATGCGTAGAAATTTATCAGACGAAGATAAAGAAGTCAAGAAAAGACAAGAACTGGATGATCAAACACCAGAACACGTACCTGTTATTCCAATTGATTTACAAAAGGAACGTGAAAAAGAAGAACAAAGAAAAAGAGCAGAAGAACTTAGAAAAAAAGCAGGAAAAATTCAACCAATAATTGTTACTGCCGATGGCGTTGTTAAAAGAGCATGTGATTTAACTTTTCAAGAAAAAGAGCATGAAATTATCAGATGTGCTACTGATCCAATATACTTTATTGAAACTTATTTAACTGTTTTCGACCAAACTCAAGGAACTGCTGGTCTTATTGTTCCATTTAAATTGTTCGATTTTCAAAAGTTTTTAATTGAAACATATCTCGATAATAGATTTGTTGTTGCAAACAAATACAGGCAGGCAGGTGTCTCAACTACAACTTGTGCGTATATTGCTTGGTACGTTATGTTTAATCCAAACAGACAGGTTGCTATTGTAGCAGATAAACTTGAAACAGCACGTGATGAAATCATGAGTGATGTTGTTTTATTTATTGAAGGTTGTCCTGAATGGCTTAGACCTAAAACAGGTAGAGATACAAATGAAAAGAATTTAAAAGATACACAAAAAGATAAAATATACGATAATAATTCAAGATTAGGTGCTTTTAGTTCTAAAGGTCTTCGTGGTATGACACCAACATTAATATTTTGGGATGAAACTGCTTGGACAGAAAAGGGCGATAAATTCTGGACTGCAGCAAGACCAACTTTAGGTACTGGTGGTGGTGCTATTATGGTATCGTGTGTTACAAAAGATACTTTTTTATATACAAATAAGGGCATTAAACAAATTAAAGATTTTATTCCAAATGAAGAACTTGGTGCACATATTATTAATGATTATAATATTTTAGGAAAAGATAAAAATAGAACAGGTAATTTATTTTTTAATAATGGTTTTGTTGATACATTAAAAATAAAAACCACCTTTAGTGAATTAGAATCTAGTTATAATCATAAGTATTGGGCATATAGTACCTCGGAATGTAAATATGATTGGTTTAAATCATCTGAACTTAATGTTGGGGATTATGTATCTATTCAATATGGAATGAATATTTGGGGGGATAATGATGATTGTAGCGATTTTAAACCCACATTAACCAAAAACACAAAAAATATATTTAAACCAACAAAAATAACAACAGATTTAGCATACTTTATTGGATTGTATATTAGTGAAGGTTATATGTGTAATATTATTAGAGATAATAAGATAGTTACAACACAAATTACAATTACATGCGGAGATTCATTAATACATGTATTTGATAAATTAGGATTCAAATATTATTTTGATGGAATACATTATTCAATTTCTTCGAAAAATATTGGAGAATTTTTTGAATATCTCGGCTTTGATTTATCTAAAAAAGCAAAAGAAAAAATAATTCCATCAAGATTACTTGAAATGAGTAGAGAAAATATTATTGCTATGATCCAAGGTATAATGGATGGCGATGGTTGGTCTACAATAAAAAGGAATAAAAACAGCGTTAGCGTTGGTATTAGATTATCATCTAAAGAACTGATTGATCAATTAAGAATATTGTTTGGTAATTTTGGCATTTTGACAGATTACTCTGAATTTACAACACCGCCAACAAAAAAAGTTAAAGTTAGTTCTGTTGGATATGGTATTGTTGCTTCAAATTCATTTGCTATTAAATATTTTGATGAAATTGGTTTTAGATTTGATAGAAAACAAATAAAAAAAGATAGTTTTAATGTGAACAAATTAAAACATCGTGGAGTTGTTGATAACATTCCTAACGGTAAAGAAATAATGCATGAAATTTATAATGAAATCAAAACATACGGAAAATTACAAGAGTTACAAACAAAAGGAATAAAAATAGAATCTTGGATTAGTAGAAAACATCAAAAATCATTATCTTCATCAAGACAAACAATATTAGATATAATTGAATTAGAACAAAATAATATATCAAACGAATTATTGAATAAACTAAACCCAATAATATCAAATAATTTATACTGGACTAAAATTAAATGTATAGATAATTCAAAAAACTATACATACGATTTTTCATTACCAGACGATAATCCAGAAGAAAATGATTTTCATCATTCAGTCATTTATAATCAAATGCTCACACATAATACACCATCAGGATTGGATGCAGTGTTTTACAAAACATTTGATGGTGCTCGTAGAGGTGAAAATAACTTTAAGGCTGCTGAAATTTGGTGGTTTAATGATCCAAGATATAATAAAGATTTAGTTTGGTTAAAAAACAAAGGCAAGGAAACCGAAATTAGATTGCCTGATGAAAAATGGAGTATAGATAAACGTATTCAATTAATGAATGATGGTTGGGAAGCCAGTTCTCCTTGGTTTGAAGAGCAGGTAAGGGATTCAAATGGTGATATGCGTAAAATTGCCCAAGAATTATTATGTGTAGGCGAAAATTCATTAATTACAATTAGAAATAAAAAAACAAATATTATTGAAAGAATGAAAATTTCAGAACTATATAATAAATTGAATGAGCAAAACATTTCTTGTGAGTATTTATATTAAAATAATTGTAATGAATAAACAAGAACTAATAAATAAAATAAATGAAATTGATAATATTTTTAAATATTCAATTAAAGGTGGTACTTCTATGTTTAATAAAGAGCATCCAAAACTATTAGAACACATAAATAACAATACAACAGAAATTCAAATTTATGTTAATAATAAAAAATTATTGGCAAAATTATTATATTTAAAAAAATATAAAGGTAACATTGAAAAAATAAAATATGAAAATTCAATAATGATTTTTGACAATAAAATAAAAGATTTTAAATGTGCAAATATAAATGCAGCGCAAAAACAATGGGATATAAGTAAAATTGAATTATCTAATATTTCGGAAATTTATACAAAAGAAGAAACAATTAATTTGTTGAAAGATAATTATATTAAATATTTAGGAAAATCTGGAAATCGAAAATTATTGAGAGACAATAAAAAACTTTATTTAAGTTTATTTTATCATACATCTAATTTAAATAATTTAAATAAAAATTTAAATAAGTTTTCAATGAGACTATATATTTTGATTAATAATCTTGATATTGTTTGTTCAATTCACAATTGTTTAAAGTTTTGGACAATTAATAAAGGTGAATTTAAGATTGTTTGTGGAAATTGTAAGCCTAAATATCCATCAATAGAATGGTTTAAAAATACTTATGGCGATGATTGGAAAAAATTTAATGATGAACGAATAATTTCAATAGCAAATAACAGAACAAATAGTATTTTTTGGTTTAAGAAAAAATATGGCGATACTTTGGGCACAGAAAAATATCATTCTCATGTCGAATATAAAATGAGCAAATTGTCAGAATTAAAGGGAAATAAATATAGTAAAATATCACAAGAATTATTTTGGAATATTTATAATAATTTAAATGATAAATCTGGAATATATTTTCATGATTTAAATTGTGAATTTGTTTTAAGAATACCATCACAATTTGAATATAAAAATACTGTAATGATGTTAGATTTTAAACAAAATTTTAAAATTATTGAATATAATGGAAATTATTGGCATTCAAAGGTTATTGATGATGTAAGATATTCAATTTTAAAAAAAATGGGTTTTGAAGTAATGATTATAACATCAGATGAATATAATAGAAATAAAAAAAATAAATTAATTGTTGATAAATGTGTTAAATTTTTGGAATGTTAATAAATACTGAATATGAAATTTTAAATTCATCAAATGAATTTGTTGATTTTGTAGGAATAGAAAAATCTAACAAAAAAATTGCATTAAAAGTAACATTAGAAAACGAATCTTCTATTATTGTTAGTGAAGACCATGTGTTTTTAGCGAATTCTCAGGAAATGTATGCTAAATCTCTAATACCAAATGTTGCATATTTAACAACAATTGATGGCGATTTTTATGTTAAATCTGTCGAAATTGTTGATGGCTGTGATTTTTATGATATTGTTGATAGTGAGAATTGTGAATATATTGCTAATGGTTTTTCAAATCACAACTGTAGTTTTCTTGGGTCTGGCGATAACTTTGTTGCAGAAGAATATTTAAAAAGAATTCAAGAAAATGAAATTTTAACACCAATTCGTCAAGAATATATTGATAAAAATATGTGGATATGGGAAGATGCTTTAATTGGTGAAAACTATTTAATGGCAATTGACGCATCTCCGGGTCATGGCGAAGATTATTCAACTATTAATATTTTAAAAACAATTGAAATAATTGTAGAAAAAATAATTATTAGAGGCGATAAAGCGAAAAAAGTTAAAATAAAACGACATAAGGTAGAACAAGTCGCAGAATATTATGGCAAAGTTACTCCACAAATGCTTTCCGAAATAGCCTATCAGTTTGGTAAAAGATATAACGATGCTTATTGTGTTGTCGATGTAACTGGTGGATATGGAGTACAAACAGTGGAAAAATTACTGGAAATGGGATATGATTCTGTTCATTATGCAGAAGTAACACATAAACCAACCAGAGAAAGACTTGCTGGATATATTAAAAGAGGACAAAAATTAATGTCCGATGGAACTGTGTCAAATGTCGATTTAATCCCCGGATTTTTTATTGGTAATAATCGTGCTTCTGTTATTCTTGAACTTCAACGTGCAATTCATCTGGAAGACGTTATCATTCATTCATTCAGGTTATTAAGCGAACTTAAAACATTTGTGACTGTTGCTGGTAATCGTGTTGCTGACCACAAAAGATCATTCCATGATGACTCAATCATGGGGATGGCAATTGGTTTATATGTTATTAATTTTGATATGGCTAAATATAAACAAAGTAAAGGAGTGACTGAAAAATTACTTAATGCAATTATAACTAATAATGACATTAATAATATGGAAAAAGAGAAAGGTTTAAATAAACCAATGATATCTACAAATATAGATTCATCATTAAACCCATATCAAGTGCATAGTTGGTTATTTGGCGGAATTAAACAAAAATAATTAAAATTGTTTTCAGTTTATCTTCGATATTTTCGTTATATTTAATTCTAAATAATTTTATATTATTATCTAGACAATATTTATTTTTTATTTCATCTCTTTTTTTAGTTAATTTTAAACCACTTTCACCACCAAAAAATTCAATTGGAAAATAATGTTGTTTACCATCAAATTCAATACAAATATTTAAGTCTGGTAGATAAAAGTCAAAAATTAAATTATTAATATGTTTACAATTAGGTAACGTGTGTTGATAAACATATTCAATTTTTTTATTTTTTAAATATTTTTCAATCTCTTTTTCACCTTTTGATTGATTACATTTAGGACAACCATATCCACGTAAATGATCGTTTGGCGTTTGTTCAAAGATTCCATGAATTCGACAAATTATTTTAACCTTTGTTTTTGCATTAATATAATTAACAAAAGGATAATTATATTTATTATTGTGAACAATATTTGATTTATTTTCGAAATTTTCTTGACTTAAATTATTTTTTATTTTACTATTAATTTCTATTGAACATTTTCTACAACCATGTCCAGATAAATGGTTATCGGGTGTTTGTTCAAAAATACCATGATAAGGACAAATTATTTTTATGTTAGTTTTACAATTAACATAATTAACCAATGAATAATCATAATAATTGTTATGTTTTAAATTTGCATTTATTTTAAAATCATCTAAATTAGATATAACAGAATTTTCACATTTTCCACATCCTTGTCCAGATAAATGAGCATCATATCTTTGTTCAAAAACACCATGTTTTTTACAAATAATTTTAATTTTATTATTTCTATTAATATTATCATCAACTAATGAATAATCAAATTTATCATTATGAA
>Ga0114951_10004080_pt1 | contig 14533 bp, 23 predicted proteins | sample AM7aDNAmetaG_FD_88677 | JGI IMG/M metagenome (GOLD analysis project Ga0114951, IMG submission 88677) | Freshwater microbial communities from Finland to study Microbial Dark Matter (Phase II) - AM7a DNA metaG | ecosystem: Environmental > Aquatic > Freshwater > Lake | place: Finland: Lake Alinen...
GTAGCAGCTAGGTATAAGAAAGATAATACTAAAAATCACAAAATTGAAATGTTAAAAACAAAACCGGGTAGGTTTCATTGTGATCCAAAAGACTTGCAATATATACAACAAACATTTCTAAAAGGTAGAATGCCTACAATACATGAAATGAAAATTCTTGGTGGTAAAATGAACATAAAATTTTATTTTGATAAACAGTATGGTAAGTGGGTAATAGAAAAACAATAATATGAACGACTGTCCCGAAAACCCTAACCAAACATCTCCTTGTTGGCCAGGAATAGTAGATAGTGATAATACCGTTTTTAGATATGTAGATAAAACTACAACAGGTAATGAACAATACTTGTTTAGTAACTATTATAGAGAACAAATTTCGCAGTATGGTACAAGATTAACCTACTATGTAAATGCATATAATGTATTAAGTGCGGATAATTTCTACGGAGAAGATCCAACTCAATCTTATATGCCAGGGGTTGTAACAATTGCAATTGTAGAACTGGCAGAAAATGCAAATATACTTTCTAAGTTTGGTTTCCAAGCAGATGATACAATTACAATTCGTATGCATATATCTGCTTTCCAAAATGCATTCTACGATTTAGGTATTGGTTATATATCACCTCAACAGGAAAAGAATCCACCTATACCAGATAATATTAATACGGAAGATTGCTTAAACATTAGAACAGAATTAGCTAATGTATGGGAAACGCAATATAAAAACACTCAACCAAAATCTGGTGATGTATTTGCCTTGACTGAATATGGTGAGGGTAGAGTAAATCCAAGAGGACCAAAATGGTTTGAAGTTACTGAAATTTTAGATGAGGATATTTCTTACGCAAATCAGCTAGGTGGTCACTATACTTGGATTATAAAAGGTAAGAGATATGAATATAGCTTTGAACCAGGTTTATCTGCAGAACAGGCCGATGCACAAGTGTTCGACAATTCATTCAGTGGTATACTTTCTGGTGGTTCACAAGACCCTTCTGCTCCGAAGGTTTACGATGAACAGGATGCTGAACCAGGTGTTGTACCAGCCTTGCCATCAATTAATGATGTAAGTGCTGCTCAAGTATTTAACCAACCTAAAAATAACAATACAAGTGTCTACGGACAATATTAATCATGATATTTCTGGCAATATTTGTTTTATTAGCTTCCCTAGGTATTGCAAGTGTTGCTGCCTATTTTAGTATATCTGGTCTTTCTTTACTGTTTGTAGGTTCGGGAGTATCAATTGTATTAATGGGTGCAATGTTAGAAATTGGTAAGCTTATTACTGTTACCGTTTTACATCAAATGTGGGAAAAAATGAGCGTTTTTCTCAAAGTTTATCTTGTTGTTGCTTCAATGGTATTAAGCATTATAACATCTTTAGGTATCTACGGTTACCTTAGTAATGGGTATAATACAATCTCAGTTAAAGTTAACTCTCTTACTGAACTTAAGAGTGGTAACAATCAAAAAATAAAAAATTTATTGAGTGATAATAATAAACTTAGCAATTATAAGCCAAGTACAAAAGTTGAAGATGATGTAAGTAAGGAACAAAGTGTGTTTACAACACAGCAGTTATCTTTAATAAAACAAAAAGAACAAAGAATAACAGAAATAAGGAACAGTATACCTTTTAACATAAAAAAGGCTACAGATGATCAAAATAATGCTAAAATAGTACTAGAAGCTGAAATTAATAAGGAACTATCTCAGGTGCCAATTTATAATAATAGATTACAGATATTAGATAAGGAAATTCAAACCTGGTTAGATCAAGGTACAGGAGGTTTTTTCAAAGAAAATGGTTTAGATAAAGCAAGGGTAGTAAAAGAGTCTCAACAGAAAGAAAGAGACTTAATTGATACACAAATTAAAAGCATTCATAATAACGTTGATCAATTAAGAGTTAATTATAATAAGAGTGTAACTGATATTAATAATAATTTAGATACACAAAATAAAACATTAGAAAAACAAATAAACGATATACAAAAAGAAATTACCACAGACAAACAAAATATTTTAGATAATGAAAAACGTTTACAAGCAGTAGTTGCTGATCAAATTAAAAAAACTGATAACATAATAGTACAAAACAATTTAAAAATTAATGAAAATGAAAAAACTGTAGCTGAATTATATAAAAATAATGATGATATAGATATAAAAATAAATGAAACAGATGTTAATACATTTAAATTTGTGGCTAAAAGTTTAGGTATAGAATTAAACAAAACAGTTAATTACTTTATATTAATGATTATATCTGTTTTTGATCCTTTAGCAATTACCTTATTAATTTGCTTTAATCATATTTTAAAATATAAAGAAAAGAAAGAACCTAAAAAAGAAATTATTGTAACTAAACAAATAGATACGCTTAAACATACATTACCAACATTAATGTATCCAATAGCTACACCGCCAGTACCAACGCCATTACCATCATTAATAATATTACCTTCTGTTTCTCCTTCACCCATACCTTCCCTTTCACCATCACCTTCACCGTCATTAACTACAACTGAGATATTATTTGATGATGGTGTAATTGATGATAAATTTCCATTTAAACATTTAGAAAATGGTGATATAGTTTATAGAAACTATCCGCAAGAAATTAATTAATTTTCAAAGAAAGAAGACTTAGCATGGGTTACATCTTTACCTAATTTTTTCCAAGCTTTAACTTGATAACGCATATCTTTTTCTCTTGCAACAATATATTTGTGAAATGCTAAAGGTTTAATCCAAACTGAGCTTTTATCTGGGTTAATACCTAATTGTTCTGCTTTATCACAAGCAATATTTACTGCTTCATGTAAGCAAGCAAATCTAGATAAAAAATTTACAGACGTGTAATCGTAAACAATATCTTTAATATCCTTAATTGCCTCTCTAACGTGTTCCGGTTCATTGATTTCCATACAACGATTGTAATAGTTTTCCCATTAATTGTATTTTAAGTTCTTTGTCGTTGTATTGGTAATTATTAAGCAAATTAAACAAACTAAATACTAAATCTTTTGTAATTTTTTTGTTAGCTAAATAAATTGCTTCTTCTGTCTTGTTACTTGTATCATATTTCTTATGTTCATCAACTATTTGAATTATTAATTCAAGCATCATTTTTAAAACTTGTGACTTAGCAAGTTTTTCTGTACCAGCTCCTTGTCTTAGTTTATTAACCTTATCAACATCAAATTCATAAAACTTAATTATAGTATTAAACAAGTCATCAAGATTTTTTGTCTCTGGTTTATAGAGTTGATCAAACGATGTTGCAGGAACTGTAGTGGTCCTTTTTTCAAGCTCTGTCATTGAAGTAAATTGGTTCGGTAATTAGTACAGTTTTAACATCCACATTTGCTTTTACGTTTTTACCACAGTTATTACATTTGTAAGTAATATCTTGGTCGAATCTCATATCAACATCTTGCATATTTTTCTGATCGCATGGGCATTGTACTGTTGCTATTTGTCTATTTTCTTCTATAAACTGCTGTAATATAATTTTTTGAGCTTTTTCAATAAGACTGTTTTCGTAAATAGTGTTTAGGAAGTAAAAAAACAAAACTTGCAATAAAAATGCAAGTGCAAATACGTACCAAAACTTAGATATAAAAATTAACGCAACTAACACACTCACTAAAGTGGTTAGACCTAAAGAAAAGAGTACTCTGTTTAACATTATACGATTTTATCTAATTCCCTACTGATATCAACTATAGCTTTGTCTATTATCTCAAGTCTTCTGCTAGCATATGCTATATGATGTAGGTATTCTTCACGTTTCTTTGGGTCCTCTACAATTGCTTGTATGTTATTACCACCGTGTGATAGTATAGAGCGTAAATTTGATGACGATAGAAACATATCAGATATTACCTCATCCACCTTATCTAAAGGCTCAATTTTTCTTATAGGTGCTTTAGAATTATCATTATCTTTATTAGCATCTAACATTTGCCTTACTTTTAAAGCCTCCGGAGATGTATCCCCTTTGCTATTCTTTTTAGCAGTAACACCCATGGTTTGTCTACTACTGTTGGGCATCATTTGATCTTCAGAAATCAGCTTTTTCATATTAAATATTTAAGGAGATTGTATAAATAATACATATATGAGCAATTACGTCAACAGATTTAAGAGGCTTCTTGTAGAAAAAGATGAAGAACTACAAGATGACATGACAGATCAGCAAGCCATGACTTCTACTTTAGATAAAGGTACAAATCCTTCAGATCTAGACGTTCAAGATGTACCAGCAGCTGGTGCTCAAATGCAACCAACGTTAAGTGGGGTGCAAAAACAAATGTACGAAGAGTTAAAATCTTGGACAGTAAAAATTGATGAATTTACCAAGTTTTTAAATAGTACTGACCCATCTAGTGTACAAAGTAAATTAAATTCAGCTGAGTCAGATACACTTTTTGATAAAATAGCAACAGCAGAAACAAAAAAGATTGCAAGAGTAGCTGCTGAATTAATGTCGTTTAACGAACAACTTAAAGGTTACTTAGCTTCAGCAAACGATCCAAAATATAGATATAACTAAGCTCTTTTATTCTTAATATTAGTCAATAATATTTTAGCTTTTAACCCCGAATATGTGTTTTCCAAAACCGTTTCGGGGTTTATACTGTCTTTATTAAACTTAATACAATATTCGTTTACATCTTTAAAGGTTTTTAACTCTTCTGGCCATATAAAAACACTTTCACCCTTATCAACAAGTAGTATGCTCTTTTTTAATGATGCATTATCATTCCATTGATTGTCTAAACACCATACTTTCTTAAAGCTTGCAAGTTGACTTATTTGTTTTTGCTGTAATGGTGTGAAAGTACGGGAACTATCTTCAGTAATACCGCATACAGCTAACCCATTCTTAATAAAATAAGAGTCTATAGGACCTTCAAATATAAAAACATGCTCTAAACTTGAATCAATGTTATGAACCCCATAAAGACTCTTTTCACTTTTAACTTTACTCAAGTATTTTGGTCTTATTTTATCATCTGCAGGTAGTAATGTCCTGGTTTGATAATGGATTATATCACCGTTAACATCATAAAACGGTAACACCAATCTATTCTTATGTATTTTGTCAGTTAATGAGAGATAAAACGTTTTTGGTCTATTAATTGCAGTGTTTAATCTTCTTTTCTTTAAGGTGTCCAGGCATATACTAACAACTGCATTGCTATTATGGAACTTTAACTGATTTTGATCACTTAAGTTAATGCAATCATCTGGTAATGAAGGTGTATTAACCTTTTCAATGATTTCCTCCTTAACAATAGGAACTTCAGTGTAATCTAGTTTTTTAATTTCATTAATCACCTCATTAAAAGGTTTACCAGTAAGTTCAATGATAAAATTAAATGCCTTCTTGCTATACCCACAATTATGACAGAATGCAAGCTCTTTTTCAGGTATATAAAAGAATCTAGTCTTCTTACCAAAGCTTTTACCCTCTTTACAGAAGGGACAACTACCATTGTATGTGTTTGTATGTTTATTATAGGTTGGATGACTAACACACCTATAAAAATTCTCAATAATATACTGTTCTGGTACAGGTATCACACTATATTATGTGATATTTCCTTATAAAATCAAGTACGATAACTTACACTACGAATAACATTGGTGTTTTGCGTTGTGTAATCTTGTAAAACTTGGCCAGTTGCTGCATCTTTAATGCTAACCATACCCTTTTTAATAAGGCTACCTGTTACTGGGTCGTTATAACTTACTTGTTCATAGGTTTTACCGTCTGTAGTATGGGTTGTAATCTTAGGCATTACTGTTTCCCCCGTGTAAGGTGATCTAATTTTTGTAGGTTCTAAGAACATATTGTATTATTTAGTCTTGTTATTCTTAGAATCCCTGTTTTTCTCGTTATATTGATGCTGTTTATAGCAAATATTATAAACGTTTCCAGGTAATTTATGTGCAAATTCAGCAATTTTATTTTCTACTGCAAAGTCAAACTTTTCTATTGGTATTACTCTGTTAATATTCTTTGGAATAGATAGGAAATAATAGTTTTCAGCATCTTTTCTACAATAAACTAGCATTTCCCCAACGTAAGTACCTGTCCCTATAGCGTAAACCTCTGGCGATTTAGGTATTACCTTGGATTTTCTTTTAAGAAGTCTATTTATAAATTCAAATTTTACCATTGTCTCTGTTAATATCTCTTTAGGGATACTATATTAATTGTCGTTATCTGGACTATTTTGATCTTTTATTGTATTATGGATAAATTTACTCAAATAAGAGCCTAATGCATCTGCTTCCTGCTGACTATGAGCAACAATCATTGGTGGAATTGGCTGACCTTCAAAATTATACCCTAATATTACAAAACTTTTCATAAATTCTTGGCAAGTTGCTATCATTGCATCAAGTTCATTAGCGGTTTGACGTTTTCTGTAATGACTATCAGGATTGGTCATTTGAATAACCAAAGCGTCCTTAATAACTTTCATTACATTTGGATCTGGCTGTTCTAAAGGAGCTTGTTTTGTAGGTAAAGGGGCTACCGCTGCAGAAGGGGCTGGTTTTTGACTTACTGCTTTCTCTTTCTTTTTATTTTTTAATGATGACTTAGGTTTTTTATTCTTTCCCGCCATGTACTTATTTAAGTGAACTGAAAGGGTTTTTCTTTGCATCATTGTTAACTCCTTTTTGAATTAAATTACTGATGATAGTTTCAACGCTATCTGTTTTATAATAAGTACCTTTATTAAATAATTGGCCACCATCATCAATTTCAAATAAAATTTCATTAATTTCATTTTTATTTGTGTAGCAAGTAATGTAGATTGAAGTTACACCTGGGTCCACTAATACCGTCCAACGTCTTGGGTCAGTATTATTATATGCATTGAACATTTTAAAAACAACAAAGCCACTATCCTTTAGTCGTTTAATAAAATATCCAGCTGTTTTGATTTTATTCGAGATTTTCTTTTCTCTGGCATTAAAATCTTTTTTGTTTTCCATGATTAACCGTTTTTAATTTTTTCTAGGATAGTATCAACAGTTTCTGTTACTTCCCATGTACCGTGAGGTGGTACAAATATAAAAGTTACAAGGTCAATTGTACCATCTTCTCTTGTTGAGTTGCCTTCACGGATTGAAACAACAAGGTCCATGTTGATTGCAATTGCTTCCCCTTTTGCTGCTGGAATTGCATTGGTAAGTTTAAGGATCATTTAATTAATTAAAGCTGATACAATATATGTCAACTTGGTATTGTCTCTACTAAGGGTAACTTTTATTACACCAAAGGCTATATTAATAGCGAACTCAATATCTTGACATTTATTGAAGTTTATAAGTCTAAATGTATCAAAATTTATAGGTACTGTCTTAGTTAATGCTGTACCTTCGTATGTATCAGCTAAAACACATTGAAAATTGTCTGAATTATGCCTACTCTTATCGCCTAACTCACCGCATATCTTATTATTCTCAAAATATATGTAAAGTTTGTTTGTTTCTGTGGTAAATGATGAACCTTTAAACAAAGAACTTAGTTTAGCTTCTGACACTTTAAATTTAACATCAAAATTTAAATCATTTATCTTCTTTACGTTAATAGATGGTAGTTTAATAATACCATCCTCAAGTAAATGGTAGGTAAACTTAAAATTTTCACCTGTATACTTGATATTATTAGTAGTTACTTCTATATCTAACCCATCAACATCAATACATTCAAGCACTCTTGTTAATTTCTTAATATCTGGTATGTTAATACTACGTTCTGAATCAGAAACGCTTTGAGTCTCAGAGTAAAGTATTAAAGTTGCATCGCTAGATGCTGTAAGACTTGTAATTTTATCTTTTTCTATCTTAATAATAGTTTTATCATTTAGATTAGATATAGGTCCAAGGACATTACTAATAAAATCCTTCTTACTCTTAATTTGTAACTTCATTACTTATTATAACTTCAAGATTGAACTAAACCACTGTTTGATTGCGATACTTTTTTTTTGGGTAAAGGCTCAGATACCTTGGGTAAACTACCATTCTTAATAAGTTTATCAATTTTATCTTCAATTTTATTAAGTCTTTCTGTAATTGTATATAGATAATTCATTACATCATCATACTTTGCATGTTTATCTAAATCTAATTCTAATTGATTAGTATCAATCGCAGGTTCTGTAGGTGGGGTAAACACTTCAGTAATTGGTTGTTGTGGTATCCATTGATTTTCATTAACAATAACTGGTTGTTGTACTGGTTGATACTGGGGTACAGGTTGTGCAGGTGGTTGTTCCTGGTTAATACGCTGTAAAATTTGCACATCCGGTGGTGGCGCAACGTTTTTAATAATGTTTGTAAGCTCTTGTTTTACTTTTTCACTTCTACGGTTGAGAGTACTGGACGACCCCATTATAGAGTCGTCCAGCTTCTTCATCTCCCCGTACGTGGAGCCTAACAAACCGATTAATAGTTCTCTGTGTTCAGCTTCCATTACGCGTTAATATCTAATCCATCTAACAAAGACTTAATATCATCATCATTTGATTTGCTAGTTACTGGGCTGGTAGCTGCTGCAGCTGGTTGAGCTACATGAACTGTATCATCTTTAACCGTTTTGCAATGGTAATGTTCATCCAACATTGTTTTTAGTTCATCTGAACTCTTTAATGTAAAGATCTTATCTAATTCAAACACACCACCGTAGACCTTACCAGCTTTTGCATCATCTACTTCAGGCAATGCACTTGGCATACTAAACTTAGATGAAACATAACTTGGATAATCGCCTTGCTTTTCAACTTTAATCTTTAAGTTACAACCGTTTGGACTTAGATCAAAGATACGAGCACCCAATTCATCTGCATCTTCACCTTCAATTGCATCTGTAATAATCTTTTGCAATTGCTTACCGTAACGTAAGATCTTAACCTTGCCGTTATTTTCTGGAGTCTTTGGATCATTAACAACGTAAACGTTTACTAACCACTTTTCACTACGACCGATTGACTTTGCCTTTTCCTTTTCAGCTTCTGTACCTGTACGTAAGATACGAAAACGTTCTTCTGCAATTGGATCTCTTTCACCAAAAGTTTGAGGACTTAATGCTGCAACGTACTGACCGCTTGAGTAGCTGGTCCAACCATGCGTAAAGAAGTGGAAAAAGGTCTTCTTTGGATCCTTTGCAGGTAAAAGTCTTACGGTGTAAGTATTACCTACTTCAGTCTTAAGGATCTCAGAAAGACCCGTATTACTACTCTCTTGTGCTAAAGCACCTTTGATACTTTGGAATATTGAACTATTAATCATATTTGTCATAAATTATCTCTGTATTATACTACCGTTCCAATAGAATTCAACTTATCATATATAGCTGTACAAAGTTTTTTAGCTTTGCTGCTACTGTAGTATTTTGTTCTATAAAAATTAAGGTTAGAAAAAGTGTCTCCAAAAGTAAATTCTTTTATTTCCCTATCATAAGTTTTAATTACTTTATCAAAATTAGGAAAAATAAACAAAGCATAAACTATTACATTTCTTGACTTTACATGCATTAAAAAGTCATGCCATTGGCTGTTAGGTTCTTTGCAGTTAATATAATCTTGAAGTTTAATATTTTTATTTTTGCAAAAATTGTAGATAAATAAAAAACTATCTTTAATTTTTAAAATTGTTTGCTCGTGATCTGGGTTTTCAGGTAAAAATTTTGTCTCGTATATTGTATACGCTTTTATTGCTTTTTGAGATGTAAAATACTTTAATTCAAAAAACTTTTCGTTGTGTACAAAGTAAGGAGCTTCAAAAAAGTCTTTAATATTTATGTTTTCAAACTTGCTAAAGAAATAAGACAATTTAGCAACTATTGCATACTCTTCTTTTTCTTCAAAACCGTCAAAATCTTTCCTATAACGAAAGGGTTGCCCGTTAAGCTTACGAGATGTCTCAAGATAACAGTTATAGATATATTGTTCTTTTTGAGTCACAATATATTATAAAAGAGTTCCTATTTTTTTCCAAAATCTATTGTCTTTTTATTAATAATTTTGGTAATGTACTTGCTTTTAGTAATTGAAGGTTCAAACACTATAAACTTTCTAAGTGCTTCAAAATCACTTGGTTCTGAAATTGCAATTTTATACAATTTTCTTAACTTTTCATCTTGTAAAATTTTAGTAAAAATAGTAGCAAAATTTATTTTCTTACCGTAATATAAAAAGCAAAACGTACAAAAACTATAAAACGAATGTACCAGTTCCCTATCTTCTATTAGAAGATGTGGAGAACGATTTGTAGTACTTTCGTTAATCATCATGGCTTTATAAACGTATTTACAAAGCCTTTAAACGTATATCAACTTTTATTGCTCAGCATTGCTAACGTATTAGTTATACTAGACTGATCACCTATATTAGATAATGAATCATCCTCTGATACAGTTAACGTATTATAATCTAATCTCATGGTAGTAATACCATGATTCATACCAAACCTATTCTTCATCATACCTAATTTAACTACACCCAATTCCTTATCTTCTTCATCTTGGAATATACTAACAATAACGTCTGCAGTTGCAGCTAATCCAATACTCTCACCAATAGTTTCTAATCCAGGGCTATTAGTATTATAACCACTTCTATTTAACTGAGTTGCTGTAATAAATGGACAATTAAACACGTAAGTTAAAGCTCTAACTTGTTCGGTGGCATACTTAACTCTTTCATAGCTATTATTACCTAATGTACTTTTTACTAGGTTAATGTAATCTAATATTACAGCATCAATTTTAATGCCTTTATTAACTAAATTTTTAATAAATCCCTGTATCTGAGTAGGAGTAACAGTACTAGGTGGAAACTCTTTAATTAGAATCCTACAACCTGGACTATTTTTACTAATCTCATCTATTTGTTGCTTTAATGTAATGCTTTCAGTTTTTAAATCTCTAATTGGTATTTTAGTTATGTTAGATGATAAACGTTTTGCATAAACTAACTCACTCATTTCAAGTGTAATAAGCAATACCGTTTTATTTTGACTTGCAATATTTGAAGCAATATTACCTAAAAATATAGATTTACCTACGTTAGTTTCACCTGCAAAAATATACAATGCTCTACCTTTTTGCAAGAACCCACCATCTAATTTATTATCTAACCACTTCCAACGACTTGGTATGGTAGGTTGCTCAGTATTAATATCATCTATTACCTTACTAAAATCGTTAAACAAGTCTAAACCAATATCAGTTTTAAGGTTAATGTTACAACTTTTTTCAAACTTATCTAAAATAAAACTTGTATCAATTCTACCAGATGATACGTCTTCTGCAACATCTAACATTGTATTATAAATTGCCTTTTCTTTGATATATCTTTCAGTATTTTCTACTAACTGATCATCATTAAAGTTTTTATCAATATTTGTAAAATTACGAATTACAGACTTAAAAGACTCTTTTACTTCTTCAGTATTAATATACGCTTTTAACTCAGTAGTAGTAGGTACGTTATTAGTTTTAATATAAAAAGCTTTTATTATGCCAAAAATAGCTTTTATATTTTTATCTTTAAAGAATTCTGGCTTAACATGATCTATAATATTAGCTAGATACCTTTCATCAGTAAGAGACTTATACACGAGTATATTCTCAAACTCATCTAAATTGAGTTTTAATTCCATATTTTACCTATTATAACTACGTACCCTTAAACTGTCAACGTCTTATTTAAATACTTGTTATATTTTTCTAAAAAGTATGCTTGACCGGATTTCCATTCATCCGAAACATTTCGTAAGCCTGGTGAGTTATGTACAATAGGAATATCACCGATACCAACTTTTAATTTGCGTATGCTGCAATCTAATGAAAACATTAAATCATAAAAATGAAATTTTGCTGGGTTCTTTTCGTCGAAACGTATACTACCGGGAAGTTTTTCCAAATTTACCACCATAAACACCCCATCAAACATAACTACCTTACTGGGAACGGGGCCAAAAGATGTATAATAATATTCCGTCTCATCTTGCCCATGAGCTACACACCCTCTTAAATTTTCTTTACCTGACATTAGGTGCCATAACACTGGCTCTTTAATATTAACAGTTGTACTACCTGCTAACCCAAACACGTCAAACATTTCAGCAAATTTACGTATTCTTCTAGGAAAATCATCACAATTTATATAAACATCATCATGTATAAAAACCGCTAGCTTTATATCTTCCGCATTACATATATCAATTCCTTCATTGTATATCTCTGCTAATGAATGTTTATTGTTACCAAAAAATAATACATCATCTACACTTATACAGTGTGCAGCTAATGATTTATACAATAAAGTATCTTGTAATTTTTCCTTTTGAGAGGCTACTATAATTTTATATGTCATTTAAATTCCTTTCTATCATCTAATTCAGGTTTATTATTTTCTGTCCACATTGCACCCATTACATTCCATAACACGGCAGCTAAATGATCTTCATCTACCTCACCTGCCCACCATTTCATTAAATGTCTTTGAGCACTATCATAAAATACTGATGATTTCATTCCATGTTTCCAATTATTCATTCCATATTTTTCACCACCTTTACGGTAATGTTGCATTAAACGAATAAATTCCTCTGTTGGTACCAAACTCATTCTTGGTTTACCGACATCAGCGTCTCTTTGAGCTCCTGTATCAAATTTTCTGTTTTGCATTTTTTAATAAGTTATCTATTGGTTGTTCAAATTCAAAATCAAATGTACCAAACTCGTTTGCACTTAATACATATTGACGGCTAAATAATTTAAGAAAGAATTCTTTACCATCACTATCTTGTTCTGAATTTACAAAATAGTTATCACTTTTATCTTTATAATCCTTTAACGCTTTTAGTACAAGCTTTTTAGCAATGCCCTGTTTTCTATAATCTTTAGAAGTAATAATGTAATATGTCTTTAATGTACTTGGACCTTTTGTATTAACTGAAAATGCATGTAACCCTACTATCTTATCATTAACAATATACACTTGTATTGGTTGTGTCTGCCACCATAACCTACTTTCCCACAAATATCCAAACGTATTAAGTATAAATGAGTCTGTATTATCGTATACAAACTCCATTAGTTTCATTTTTTCATCAACTGTTATTGGTTGTAAATATTTTATCATAGTTCTAGGAATGGAGATTTAACTTTAAATTTTTCTACAGGTATTACACCTCTTCTATTAAACTTATAAATAACACCCTCTTTTAATTCTTTATAACCTTTACCTTTTCAGAAGAAAAACTATTTTTGTCAAAGAATAATGTACTACCTTGTCTTGCTAAATAGATATTCATTGTTTTTAGGTTCACTATCCATAATCCAAAAGTTCCTTCTAACAATTCTAATACATATGAAATAAGATTTAACTCCTTTTCTTTAGTATTAGCTTCGTCAAACGTTTTTTCAAAGTGTACTAACAAAGCTGGTATAATGCTGCTATCTACTAAGTTAGCATGATCTGGAATATAATCGTTTTTTAGTTGACTAAAGTTAGTTAATACACCATTATGAGCTACTATCCAATTATCATACACAAACGGGTGGCAATTATGTTCTTTCCATTGTCTTTCACTAGAAGTAGGTGCTTGGTTATGGCCTAAAAATGTAAAGCCTTTAGGTAATTCAATTTTATTCCAATCAAATGACCCTTCAGTCTTCTGGTAATCATACTCATTACCGTTATAATAATAAATGCCAGATGCAAAATTGCCTCTAACCTTATTAACAGTATCAAGTACTTCGAATTTACTTGCTTTTGTAGCTCCGTATATACCACACATTATACTCTCTATTATAAAGTAAAATAACTAAAAATCAATAAATAATATCATATATGAATAGTTTATACACGTCTAGCTGGGCCAAAAACGTAGCTCCTAATAAAGATGCACTTTGGAACCATGAATTTAAAGAAATAGTAAATGAAGGTACCAGAGGACGTGCTGCCCACCCTGCTTATGCAAAGTTAATGGGTATGCAAAGTGTAAAAAATTTAAAAGGTACAATGACTCCTAGGTACTTTGCAACGAAAGTGCTAAAACAATTAGAAAAAGAACACCCAGAAGAGAAGATTGAAGATATTATTGCTAATATTACTGATGAAGATATTACTTCTATGATGAATGTTGCAGCTCAAATGTCAAGAAAGTTGCAAATGAAGCCTGAAATGACTTTTAGTGCTGCAAAAGCAGAAAAAACTGCACCAATTAATCAAAGATTTCAAAAAGGTAGTAATGCAAGTGATACTTTAAGTAAAAATATTTCACCTGAAGCCCAATTCAAGTATGAGGGTGAGGTTGGTGAAAATACTATTTATTCCTCTAACCACAATGGTTTACGTTTTAGAGTAACAGTTAAGAATGGTACAGGCAAACCAATGAATCTACATGATATAATGAAAGCACAAGTGGTTTCATTACAGGTTGAAGATCCAAACAGTCAAACAACTGTAGAAGGTCCTCAAACAGA
>Ga0114951_10004082_pt1 | contig 14531 bp, 8 predicted proteins | sample AM7aDNAmetaG_FD_88677 | JGI IMG/M metagenome (GOLD analysis project Ga0114951, IMG submission 88677) | Freshwater microbial communities from Finland to study Microbial Dark Matter (Phase II) - AM7a DNA metaG | ecosystem: Environmental > Aquatic > Freshwater > Lake | place: Finland: Lake Alinen...
CAACTATAAATGGTGTTAGTTCTTTTTATTATACAGAAGCACTTGAATCTTTTATAGGTCGATTAACTTATGCTTATCAGGGTAAGTATTTATTCTCAGCCAGTGTTCGTACCGATGGTAGTTCTAAATTTGCCGATAATCACAAATGGGGAACTTTCCCTGCCGGTTCAATTGGTTGGCGTGCTTCCGAAGAGAGGTTTCTTAAAAAATTCGATTGGCTTTCAAATCTGAAATTCCGTGCCAGCTATGGTTTGACTGGCAACAACAAAATTCCACAATATTCGTACATGAACGCATACAATACTTCTAATTATGTTCTGGGATTTGGTACAGGAACATTAATTCCCGGAGTTGCAGGCACAGATGCATTTATTGGCAACCCAAACATAACCTGGGAACAAACTGAGGAAGGTAACTACGGAGTTGATTTAGGATTGTTTAATAGTAAAGTAAATATTTCTGTTGAATACTATAATTCCAACACCATCCAATTATTGCTTCAACAGCCAATAATGAGTATAACAGGTCATAATACATTCTGGAATAACATAGGGAAAGTAAATAACCAGGGTATTGAATTTGAAATAACTACAACCAATATCGATTATAAGGGATTTACCTGGAAAACCACTGCTAATATTGCTCATAATCAAAATACTCTGATTAACTATGGAAGCAGTGAACCCGGAACTTATGTTGATAACTTTGGTGAACGAAGCGAAGTATATCGTGCTCAGGTGGGGATGCCATCCATTCAGTATTTCGGATATGTGCAGGAAGGTGTCTGGACTTCATGGGCAGAATGTAATATAGCAAAGGCAACCTATAATAAAGCCGGTACACCTGCTGTATATGCAAAATATGCTCCATTGCCCGGAGCAGAAAAAGTCAAAGATTTGAATGGTGATGGTAATATTACACCTGAAGACCGTACATTTATCGGCTCACCGTTTCCAGATTTCACGTATGGAATTACCAATACATTTAGTTATAGTGGTTTTGAGTTAAGCTTTCTATTTCAGGGTGTTAAAGGTGGTAAACTTATTGATGGTAATATGAACTATAATGAAACTTTACGATCTACTGCGGTTTACCTTGCTAATCGTTGGGTAAGTCCAATGTTCCCTGGCGATGGAATGACTACCTATGATAAGAATACCTCTGGTGGTGATTTGATTTTAACCGATCATGCTTTGCAGGATGCTTCATACCTTGCCATGCGTGATTGTACATTTGGGTATACACTTCCTCCTAAAATTGTAAAATCCTTTGGATTAAGTAAATTAAGGCTGTATTTCTCAGGAAATAACTTGTTATATTTCATGGCATCGAGTTACAAAGGAATTAATCCTGAAGCAAGAATGAAATCCGGTCCATATTCAAGCGCTTTCCCTTTAGTGGATGGTTATCAACGCGGCTCGTTTCCTTTAAACAGGACTTATACACTGGGTGTTGATATTAATTTCTGATAATAATTTAATTTTTATTTAAAAAAGTTCGGATTTAAAAAAAGTAAGAAAATGAAAAATAAAATAGCAATATTTATAGCATTAGTATCCATTTTTATGGTTTCATCCTGTAACGATATGATTACAGATAACCAGGAATCAAAACTTAATCAGGAAGGATTTTACAATTCTCCAATAAGTATACAATATGGAGTAATGGGCTGTTATTCGGGCATGCAACGGATTATTGTTGATGAATGGAAATTTACAGAAAACAGAACCGATAACAGTTGTGTGGCAAATACAGGCACAGGCACAACAAGAAGAGTTGATTATTGTGATATCCGTTTCTTCAGAACACCTCCAAGTCAACCTATGTTGTTAGAATTCTGGCGTAACTATTTCTCAAATATCATGAATGTAAATGCCGTTCTGCCGTCTGTGGTAAAAGGTCAAACCATAATCCCTTCCGAAACATTACGTGCTCAATACGAAGGTGAATTGTTGTTTATAAGGGCTTACCATTATTTCTCACTGGTGACTCTATGGGGCGACATGTTTAAGGTTACTGGTTTACTGGATAAAGATCAGGCAAAAACGTTGAAAAGATTACCAGTTGACTCCATTTATGCCGAACTAATTATGCCTGATTTGAAAAAAGCTGCCGCACAATTACCTTCAATTTATGCTTATAATGATTTAGGCAGAGTTACAAAATGGGCCGCAAAAGGTATGTTGGCTAAAGCATATATTACCCGTCATGGTACTAATGATTTAGATTCTGCCCTAGTTCTTATCAACGATATAATAACTAATAGTCCACATGGATTACTGACAACCGGTGCAGTAATTGCAGGAAAACAATTAACTCCTTATGGTAGCATTTTTGATATCACTAACGAAATGAATAAGGAAATAATTTTTGCTATTCGTTTCAAAGGTGGAACTTCGGGCATTGGGTCACCATTTTGGTCAAATTTTGCACCCGATGGTTCACCAACAGGACTTTTCCTTAATGTAGGAACTCCGGGTGGCGATAACAATGCAACCCCTAATGACCTTTTACCTAAATTTTATGCGGATACAACTGCCGGTATTCCTAACATAAGATTTCATCAGTCGGTAATTTGGTACGGCAAAAAAGCATCCTCGATGATTGGAGCTCCCGGAAAATGGGTAGATCCAACTATTCAACAGGTTAACCAGGGTGAAAATGACTGGATAGTGTTACGTTTTGCCGATTTATTATTGCTGCGGGCTGAGATTTTAGCTCAGGGTACTACTCCCGACCTTGCCCGAACTGATGTTAACACAATACGGGCAAGAGCAGGTGTTACACAATACACCACAGCATTTGCATCAAATACTGATGCGCTGGATAAAGTTTATCTTGAAAGACGACTTGAATTTGCATTTGAAGATATCCGTTGGTTTGATTTACTGCGTATGAATAAATCTTATGGTGATCCTGAAAAAGCGATTAAAATATTAAAATATGAAATGACCGATCCAAATAGTCTTGATTATTATAATATTTACTCAAAATACAAACCAATTATACCACCATCATCGGAATATTTTAAAACAAGCAAACTTTTATTACCAATTCCTCAACAGGAAATAGATACTTACAATTCAGGCAACAGCTTAACCTTATCACAAAATGATGGCTATTAATCTTTGTAAAATTTTAAACATGAAATATCCAACTAAACTATCATTTTTATTCCAATTATGTATTGTTCTTGGAATAAGTATTACTTCGTGTACCAAAGAAGATCCGGTGATTCTTAAGGTAAAACCAACAGCTGACTTTATTAATCAGTATAAAGATTATTATACAACTCAACGACAAATTCTGGATACCTGTTATGCCGGCTATAAAAGAGGCAATACAGGATATAAGAAAGGATATTATAATCAAAGTCAGATTGCTCTGAATTTTCAGAAATACTATGCCGCTTATCTGGCCGATTTAAAAACCGATTCCACGTTACTTGCAAATCCTGATGTTACATTAGGTGAATTAATAGTTATAAATAAAAAAATGGCAACTTCGGGATTTAATTTTATAACCAGAGTTAATCTTTGTGATCATTCAGAGCTCTACGATTCAATAGTTGCAGGAAATAAAGTTTATTCATCCATAGTTCAATTTTCCGGGTATAACGGATCTGCTGCCGGTAAAGTGTTAGGGTATGATAAAGGTCAATTATTATTGGTGCTTACGAATGCCGGATATGTCCGAGATTCAGCCACATACACTACTCCATTAATGAATAGGTCACTTACAACAATAAAGGCTGCAATATCATCTTTTTACAATGCAATTATTCCAAGTGATTTGGAGACATATAAAGCAAAATGTTTTAGTTATATCAAAGATCAATTAGTTTTGTGTTATAATGTGAAAGTAGGATATGGGTTTAATGAATATGTACCTTACGTTTACAACAACTATTTGACCGCATTACGTGCAGATTCTATTCTTGCCGACCCGGCCTCGTCAAAACAAGCAACTTCGGTGGAGATAATGGCGAGGGGTATGATAACACTGGGATCAAATGTACCACCTTCAGGTCCACGTGTTAACTTTACTCCAAGTATATCATACCGAATCACTCTGAATGATTCTATCATTGCAGCTCAAACATTGTATAATAACACTACTCCCGGTACTGCGAAAGGTCAGGTTGCCCCATCTGTAAAAACTACTTTTAAGACTGCAATTGATGCTGCCACAACAAGTAGAGATACACCAACTACTACTGATGCAAATATTAGTGTAGCTGTTGTAAATTTAGAAAAAGCAAAACTGATTTTTATTAGTGCAATTGTGAAATAATCCATCATTGAAATTCTACTTTCAGAAATATTAAAAGATGAATTTCATTCAACTATTGTCTATAATTTAATTTAAATTGTCATGATGAACGTGATAAGTAAATTTATACACCTCGCTTTTTCAGTTGTTTTTCTGCTTTCTTTTAGCCTGAATGCTGAAAACAAAGTAATTAAGACATCAAACATTGGTGAGCTAAATCAAGGAGTGAAAACTGCCAAACCCGGAGATTGTATTGTTATGACCGATGGCGTATGGAAAGATGTTCAAATAGTATTCAAAGGTAAAGGAACAACAAAGAAACACATAACCTTACGGGCTGAAACTCCCGGAAAAGTTTCGATTGAAGGACAATCCTCACTGTCACTTTCAGGTGATTATTTGGATGTGAATGGTCTTGTTTTCAGAAACGGATTTAGTCCGAGCGAGGCGGTTATCAATTTTCAAACATCATTGAAAGATTATGCATATCATTGTACTGTAAGTGAATGTGTTATCGACAAATTCAATCAGTTCGTTCGCGAAAAAGCCGATCACTGGATTATCTTGTGGGGGAAATACAACACAGTAAGTAATTGTTATTTTGGCGGAAAATCCAATGTAGGAACTACGCTTATAGTCTGTCCAAACGATTCTAACAGTATTCACAACAAACACTACATTTACCGCAACTATTTCGGACGACGCCCACGCTTGGGATCGAACGGAGGCGAATCGATTCGCATCGGAACGGGAGAAGTTTGTACACTAAGTTCCGAAACAGTGGTGGAAGAAAATTATTTTGAACATTGCAGTGGCGAAGTGGAAATTATCTCGAACAAATCCTGCAATAATCAATTCATAAACAATACTTTCTTCGAATCGGAAGGTAGCTTGGTACTTCGTCACGGAAATAACGCATTGGTAAAAGGTAACTGGTTTATTGGCAACGGAAAACCATTTACGGGTGGTGTAAGGGTGATAAACGAAGGTCACAAAATCTACAATAATTACTTTTACAAACTTCGTGGCGACGAGTTCCGTTCACCGCTTACCATCATGAATGCAATACCCGACTCACCACCGACGGGTTATGCCGCGGTGAAAAATGTGATTATTGCTAACAATACATGGTATGATTGTTCGCTGCCTTGGAATTTTTGTGTGGGTGTCGGCGAACGAAACCGTACAGTTACACCTCAAAATGTACAGATTATCAATAATATAGTCGATTGTCCGAACGATACAGTATTGAGTAAAAGTTACGACAAAACTGATGGATTCAGGTTTGCAAATAACCTGATGATCAGTAAAAAAGGTCTATCAGTTGAAAAAGGGGCAATTTCAGGTGAAATCCTGAAATCGCAGTCAACTGATATTGAAACAATTTACACCAAAACTGAGGGACAGAAAATACCGTTTATCAGCATGGATATTGTTGGACAATCGAGTTTGAATCCAACTGTAGGTGCATTTCAAAATGAACCATCGAAAACGGAAATAGCAAGTGCCAGAATCTGTGGTCCATTATGGTATAAACCCGATTTAAGTCAATTAAAGAAAGAGTTTTTAAAAGGTAAAACGATTATAGTAAAAGCCCGAACCGATAATTTAGCCGAAGCAGTGACTAAAGCAGAAGCTGGTGATATATTGATGCTGGCCGAAGGCGAACATATACTGACTAAAAAAATCCTACTTTCTAAAAGTATCTCCATTACATCTTCCTCAAAATCAGTCTCAAAACCGGTTATAAAAATGAAAACTGCCAAAGGTGACGAATCTTTGTTTGAGTTAGTATCGGATGTGTATGTCCATTTCAAAAGTGTGAGAATTGATGGCGAAGGCGATAATAAATTAGCAAAATCCCCGAAATATGCTTTTGCTACCGGTGAACATGCGTTGGGTTATTCCCTATTTATTGACAACTGCGAAATTTCCGGTTTTGGCGTGAAGGATGGTGCAATATTCAATAGTTTGATTAGTACTATGGCCGATTCCATTGTGGTGAAAAACTCGGTGATTCGTGATTCGTACAGCGGATTCAACCTTCATAAAGAAAAGGAAGATGGCAAGTATAATGCTGAATCAGTGGTTTTTAGCAATTCTGTTTTTGCCAATTTAGCGGATTGCGTGCTCGATTATTACCGTGGTGGGTACGACGAATCGACCATTGGGGGTTCGCTGTTGATAAATCACTGTGTTTTCGATTCAATAGGAATTTCAGCAAAAGAATCGATTTTGAAACTATCGCGCATTATGTTCGTGAAAATCAATAATTCTGTTTTCTCAAACTCCGCCGTGAAATCATCCATGTTGCTTTGGGGTTTGTACGATAAAGTATCGAGAAGTTGTTTTTACAACTGCCCAAAACCGGAAATTACAAAAGGGGCAAGAATAACCACTTTGACTTTCGATAATCCACTTTTTGAACCTAAATCTTATTCATTATCTGTCTCTTCACCATTGAAAGGCAAAGCAGTCGATGGTTCAAATATTGGACTAAAAAAATAAAACCTGACAGTGAAAGTTGACTATTCAATACTCTTTTTTTTTCTGTTTATTTTGAGCAATATAAATGCTCAAAATAACTGGCAATCAGCACTCCTGAGTATTGATAGTAGCGGAAAAATAACCTACTTTGCCGACAAAGACGGATATATTTTACCCGATTTTAGTCATGCCGGTTTTAAAGGTGGTGGAATAGATTTACCTGAAGTTGCAACCGTAAAAACTATATCAGCAATAGCCGGAACTGATAATACTCAAAACATTCAGACTGCAATTGATTACGTTGGCTCATTACCTAAAGATGCCAACGGAATTCGTGGTGCAGTGCTTCTGAACGCCGGGAAATATGATATTTATGGAACGATTTATGTAAAAAATGATGGTGTGGTATTGCGCGGTGTTGGTCAAAGTGCTGATACACTAACTTCCACGATAATTTTTGCACGGGGAAATACTCCAGCTCAACGTGATGTAGTGGTGCTTGGTAATTCTTCAACTCAGATTAATGGCAAAATTCAACTTAGCGGAACAACATCAAATATTACTGATGATATAGTACCTGAAGGTGCCTTTAGCTTTAATGTAGAAAACAGTTCACTGTATATAGTTGGTGACCGTATCATTATTTATCATCCCTGCACTCAGGCCTGGATTGATGCGGTAAATCAGGGCGGTGTTACTTATCCTGACCCTGCTGCTCCAACCGATCCCGATGAACGTTGGGTAGCAGGACAGTTACCAATTTCATATAACAGATTCATTACCAATATATCCGGCAACAAAATTACTGTTGATGCACCTGTTTTTTATAGCTTACACAAATCCATTTCACAATCCTATTGTTACAAGCCCAATGTGACAAACCTCATCAATCAGGTAGGACTTGAAAACCTGAGAATCGATATTGAAACGTTGAGTGGTGATGATGAAAATCATGCATGGGAAGCATCACGCTTTAAAAGCTGTGAAAATTCATGGGCAAAGAACTGTACATTTATTCATTTCGGACATTCAGGAATCATCACAGAAGCCTGTACCAGAAGCACTTTTGTTTCTTGCTCTGCCATTGACCCGGTTGCCATTATAACTGGAGAAAGAATGTATAATTTCAATACTTATGTTTATTCGCAATTAAATCTGTTTTCAAATTGCTATGCACGCAACGGCCGTCATCACTACATCTCAAACGGCACTTCATCTACATCTGGAAATGTTTTTCTTCGGTGTACTTCTGATTCAATTAATGCTGTGAACGAAGGACACAGGCAATGGACTCAGGGCATGTTGTACGACAATCATAAAGAAATTAATCTGAAACGTGATTTTGTACTCGGACTGTATAACCGTGTAAACATGGGAACAGGGCATGGCTGGGCAGCTGTACATTCAGTATTATGGAATTGTGATGTGACAGCCAATTATGGAAAAATTGCATTGCAACAACCTCCAACCGGCCAAAATTATGCCATTGGTTGTATGGCAAAAACAATTACCGGAAATCCTGTTAGCGCCACTAATTTTCCGATTGGGTATGTCGAAGGTCAGAATAAAGTAGGCTTAGTACCTGCTTCAATTTATGAAGCACAACTTGCTTCACGTAAATCAATACGTACATATCAGATAATTCCAACCGAAGAAAAGATAGGACTTTCATCAACAATTACAGATAATTTTCTGAATATCAGTATAAAGAAAAATAATCAAAAAGCTCATATTCAAATACTTTCTTCACAGGGTAAAGTAGTAAATGAAACAGATTTTACTTATGACAAATTGAAAATAGACATATCAAACCTCCCATCGAGTGTATATATAATCAATTGCCAAATTGAAAACCAATCCATTAATTCAAAATTTATTAAACTATAAATTTATGTTAACAACAATCAAAATAAAACTACTTTTATCTTTTCTGTTTGTTTGCTTTGGGTGTTTTTCAGCCCAAAAACCTACTACAGTAACAATTGAAAATACTATCAAATCAGGAATAATCAAAGCTGAAAAACCACGTATCATTCTGTTGGCTGATAGTTTTTTACAGTTAAAACCTATAACTGTGACTTCATTTTCTTGTCCCAGAAGCGCAGGTGGGATTCACGATTATTACTCCGAAGCGACCTACTGGTGGCCTGATCCAAAAAACCCGGATGGACCGTATATTCGCAAAGACGGGTTGAACAATCCTGCCAATTTTGATTTTCACCGTCAGGCTATTGGCGATTTTTCGTGGGCAGTTGGTACGTTGACTTCAGCATATTTATTAACAGGCAAAGCCGTATATGCAGAAACTGCAGTGAAACATTTGAAAGCGTGGTATGTGAATTCTGAAACGATTATGAACCCGAATTTCCTGTTTGCTCAGGCTATTAAAGGTGTAAATACCGGTCGTGGTATAGGAATTATTGATGGAATTCCGTTTATTGAAGTTACAAAATCGATTCAGGTGTTGGAAAATTCACCATACCTCTCAAAATCGGACAGTGAAACCATTCATAACTGGTTTAAAACATTTATGACGTGGCTTAATACACACCAATACGGAAATGACGAAATGAATGCCAAAAACAATCACGGCACCTGGTGGCATACTCAGGTGGCTGCTTATGCCCGTTTCGTTGGTGACAAATCCATTTTGGAGAAATGCCGGAAACATTACGTGGAAATTCTGTTACCCACACAAATGGCGCAGAATGGAAGTTATCCGCTTGAAATTGAGCGAACTAAACCGTTTTCGTACGAACTCTTCAACCTGGATGGAATGGCTACACTAACCTGGCTTTTGACCGACAGTGACTTCAATGGTTGGAAATTTTCACTTTCTGACGGACGTGGTATGCAAAAAGGTGTTGACTTTATTAAACCCTATGTGGTTGATAAGGAAAAATGGCCATTCAAAAAAGATATTTCGCACTGGGATGAGCAGCCCGGACGCCGTCCGTTCATGTTTTTTGCTGCCATTATTCACCAACAACCTGAATGGATTTCAATCTGGGAAAAATGCAGTGCCGAATTTCCAACCGATGAAAGTAAAAGAAATATGCCACTAAAAAATCCAATTCTCTGGTTGGGATTAAACAAACCTATTAAATAACATTAGAATTATATGCCTGATTATAAGAAAATTATCATACTTCTGAATTTGTGTTTTCTGATTCCTTTTGCTGCTGAAGCACGGAGTCAGAATGAATACGGTTGGGTAAAAAATGCGCTGGAACGCTCCGAAGAACAACTGCTGACAGCTGCCGAAAAGTATAAATGTGTAAAGAAAAACCCACGTACTTTTGAAAATGGAACTGCCAAGTTTGCCGGAACAAACGACTGGACATGTGGATTCTTCCCCGGTACGCTTTGGTATTTATTTGAAATAACCAAACAAGAGAAATTTAAAACTGAAGCCGATTATTACACAGAATTACTGAAATGTGTGCAATACCGCAAAGATACACACGACCTCGGTTTCATGCTTTATTGCAGCTTTGGAAATGGCTACCGAATAACCGGAAATGAAGCATATAGGTCTGTATTATTGACCGGAGCAAATTCATTAATGACACGCTTTCATCCGGAAATCGGTTTAATAAAATCGTGGGATAATCGTAATAACTGGCAATATCCTGTTATCATTGACAATATGATAAATCTCGAATTTTTGTGTGAGGTTAGTAAACTTACAAAAGATGAATCCTATAAATCGACATCTATAAAACACGCCAATAAAACGCTGGAAAATCATTTCAGACCAGATAACAGCTGTTTTCATGTGGTTAATTACGATAGTATTACAGGTAATGTCATTTCAAAAGTAACACACCAGGGATTCAGCAACAGTTCATCCTGGGCGCGTGGTCAGGGTTGGGCATTGTATGGCTATACCATGATGTACCGCGAAACAAAGGATCCGAAATACCTCGTTCAGGCTCAGAAAGTGGCAGAATTCATTCTACATAATCCCAATTTACCTAAAGATAAGATCCCATATTGGGATTTTAATGCACCCAACATACCGAATGAACCCCGAGATGCATCGGCAGGAGCATTGTACGCGTCAGCACTAATAGAACTAAGTGGTTATGTGCCGAATGGAACAGAGTATTTAAACGCTGCCGAACAAATGCTTAAAAATCTTTCATCACCCGAGTATTTTGCCAATAAAGGCGAAAACGGGTTGTTTATTTTAAAACATTCAACAGGGAACTGGCCTGCAAAAAAAGAAATCGATGTTCCATTGAATTATGCTGATTACTACTATATTGAAGCATTAGGCAGATTTATAAAGGTGAAAAACATCAATATCCCTTGATTAATACTAAAAAAATACTGATTTTCTAGCCAAGGCTAGAAAATCATAAAACCCGAATAATGCTTAACAAGACATTCAAATTATGGTTAATTTCAGGTATTTTTCTGAACACAATGTTTTGTTTTTCTCAACGTGGAAAAGAAAGTATAAATGAATCATGGAAACATATAACAGAAGATGTTTCAGGAGCTGAAAAACCTGAATTTAAGGATGACTTATGGCAGAAATTAAATCTTCCTCACACATGGAATGCCACTGACGCTTATACTTTAAAGCAATATTACAGAGGAGTTGGCTGGTATCGTAAAGATTTGAATCTAACACAAAAATATATTGATAAGAAGCTTTTTATCAATTTTGAAGGCGTGTTTGTAAAAGCTGATATTTATGTGAATGGAAAATTTGTTGGAGAACATAAAGGCGGTTATACGGCTTTCACTTATGATATTTCAAATTTTGTGTCAATTCCAGGTAAAAACATTATCGCTGTTAAGGTTGATAATAGTAAAAATTTAGATTTACCTCCGATTTCGGGTGATTATACTATGTTTGGTGGGATTTATAGGGATGTCTATTTATTATCTACCAATAAAATTCACTTTGATCAAATGAACTTTGGGTCGGGTGGTGTTTTTGTTGAGACACCTTTGGTGAATGAAAAAAATGCAACAATAAAAGTTAGAGGAACTATAATAAACCAATCTGCTGTAAAACAAAATTTAACTGTAGTTTCAAAAATCATTGACAAATCGGGCAATGTAGTCTCAGTAATTAAATCGAAACTCAAACTTGATGCAGATGCCAAAGGTGATTTTGAACAATTTTCAGAAAAAATTGCTAATCCGAATTTATGGTCACCGGAAAATCCTTATTTATATACAGTTCAAACTACGATACTTTCAGACGACCAAAAACAAGAAATATTTGATATACAAAATCAACCTTTGGGTTTAAGATGGTTTAGTTTTAGTCCTGATTCGGGGTTTTATATAAATGGAAAATCCCTGAAATTAATTGGTGTAGCCCGTCATCAGGATTATATGGGTTTAGGTAATGCTTTGGACAATGACCTTCAACGTCGTGATATAGAGTTATTAAAAGCAATGGGTGGAAATTTTATTCGAATAGCCCACTATCCACAAGATCCGACGATTTTAGAGATGTGCGATAAATTGGGGATTTTAGTATGGGAAGAAACTCCACTGGGAAATACTTTTTATGACAGTTCAGAATTGAAATCGACCTGCATAAGTAGTTTGAAAGAAATGATACGTCAAAACTTCAATCATCCAAGTATAATAATTTGGGGTTACATGAATGAAATTGGACTTGGGACTTCTAAGTTATCTGATAAAGAAAAGAAAAAAGAAACATTTAAAATTACAGCAAAATTTGCAAAAGAATTAGACAGTATAGTTCATAGTGAAGATAAATACAGGTTATCTACCATGGCACAAAATTCAGGAGGCAAAGATTACTATCAAAGTTATGGTTTGTCGAATACCCCAAATGTAATTGGTTGGAACACTTATTATGGTTGGTATAAAGATGAATTTGACAAATTCGGTGAGTTTATGGACGAATTACATACTGAATCACCCCAAATTATTTCGTTAATTAGTGAATATGGTGCTGGTAGTGATGGTCGTTTGCACAGTTTGAAACCAGAGCAATTTGATTTTAGTATCGAATGGCAACAATTGTATCATGAATCATATTTAGCTCAAATATTTAGTCGAAAATTTATTGCAGGTGCTGCGGTTTGGAATTTTATAGACTTTAGTGCTTGTAGTCGTCAGGAAAGCATGCCTCATATTAACAATAAAGGACTGCTTTATAACAATCGTACTCCTAAAGATGTATATTTTCTATATCAGGCATGGTTGTTAAAAACACCTGTTATTCATATTGCCAGTCGAGATTGGTAAATTCGTAAAGGAATCCAGTCATCGGTTAATGACAAATTTGTTATACAACCAATGAAGGTATATTCAAATCTTGACAAAGTGGAATTATTTGTCAATGGTAAATCGATGGGAACACAAAATTCTATCAAAGGTGTTTCTTATTGGAATGTGGCGTTTGTAAACGGCAAAAATTCATTAATTGCAAGAGGTATAAATGAAAATAGAACTTGTGAAGATGCCATGCAAATTGATTTTGAAATAATACCTGCACTGCTGAGTCAGGCCAATGAAAAATCCTTCGAACTTGCTGTAAATGTTGGAAGTAACTGTTTTTTTATTGATCCTGTTAATAGCACAACATGGTTACCGGATCAGGAATACAAATCTGGTAGTTTTGGGTATGTTGGTGGAGAAATATTTCGAACTTCTGATAAAAGAATTGGTCATCAATCTGAAGTAAACCAAACCCGAAATGTTCCATTATATCAAACGTTTCGATACGGCTTAACCAACTATAAATTTGATGTTTCTGATGGTGAATATGAAGTTGAATTGCATTTTGCCGATTTGAGTAGCAAACAAACAAAAACAGTTTACGATGTAAACGAAACAGAAAGTAATAGCAAGGAAATCAGTCAGTTTAACATTATTATAAATGATGTTAGGGTGCTAGAAAATTTTTGCCCCTCAGTGCAGTATGGTGCATTAACTGCCGTACCGAAAACTTTTGTTATTGAAGCAAAAAGTATGAAAGGAATAACTATATCATTCGAAAAAGAAATAGGTAATACTTTTGTAAATGCCATAAAAATAAGAAGATTAAATTAGATTTTTTAAACTACAGTAAACCAAATAATTAATAAAGACAAGGCAACAGAATTATATTTCGATTTTCTGAAAGTTAAGCTTATCTAATATAATCAATGCTATTTTATTTTAGATATATGAAGAAGCAAATTATTCTCTTATTGATTTTGATTATCGGTTTAGATAGTTTTTCTCAAGTATCTACCAGTCAAATTGCTAAGGACAAAAAAATGGATTGGTGGCGCGAAGCCCGGTTTGGAATGTTTATTCACTGGGGCGTGTATGCTGTTCCGGCAGGCAACTACCACGGATTTCAGCAAAAAAAGGGAGGAGCTGAATGGATTATGAACCGAATGAAAATTCCTGTAAGTGAATATCAGGGCTATGCCAAAGAATTTAATCCTGTAAAATTCAATGCCGATGAATGGGTGAAAATGGCAAAGGATGCCGGAATGAAATACATTGTGATAACTGCCAAACACCATGATGGGTTTGCTATGTTTAAATCCGGTGCCAGCAAATGGAATATTGTTGATGCGACACCTTACGGCAAGGACATTTTAAAACAACTTGCCGCTGCCTGCAAAAAACAGGGAATAAAACTCGGTTTTTATTATTCTCAGGCTCAGGACTGGAACAATCCCGGTGGTGCAGCTGCCCGAAAATTAATGGCTGAGGGCTGGCCGAATCCCGACTCTTCTCTGGTTGATGCCTTCACCAAAGCTAATTCAGGACACTGG
>Ga0114951_10004085_pt1 | contig 14521 bp, 10 predicted proteins | sample AM7aDNAmetaG_FD_88677 | JGI IMG/M metagenome (GOLD analysis project Ga0114951, IMG submission 88677) | Freshwater microbial communities from Finland to study Microbial Dark Matter (Phase II) - AM7a DNA metaG | ecosystem: Environmental > Aquatic > Freshwater > Lake | place: Finland: Lake Alinen...
AAGCGGTGAACATAGGCAAGGACGCGAAGGGCGTTACGCTAAATGGAAACATTTTTGCAAAACCTTGAAACCATTAATTTTGTAAGGGATTAATACTAATTGAGATATATTTACTTGACATATAAGTTTTTTCCGGTTGCGATTCTCTCTGCGGTCTTGTATTGCGGAGATGCTCTTGCCGCCGACAACCCAGAGCCTGTGGAGGTCAGGGGGACTCTGTTAAACAGAGGAGAGTCTTTCTTTAAAACCGGCGAGAAAATAGAGATAAGACTGCAAGCAGTCTTCAATGATCCTGGAGTGAAAGCGAAATCCATGGACTGTGAGCTTTTTATCAACGGCATGACTGTTGAAAAACGGACAGTCCACTCCGGTGAATGTTGTGACTTCTCAACCTCCCTTGACAAGCCCGGCTGGGTTGCCGCCTTCGGAACGCTCTGCGGCGAGGACGGCAAACCGCTCCTCAGAAAGAATCCGCCAAATCAATGGGATAAGATCGTCAAGGGCGGTATTGGTGTCATGGTGGAGCCGGAGTCCATAAAGTCGGCCGTGCCGGAGCCAGCCGACTTTGACAAGTTCTGGAGGTTGCAACGGGCCGAACTGGATAAGATCCCACTCAATCCTCAACTTGTCGAAGTGGAATCAGCAAAGCAGGATAACGGGCTTGTTCGCTGCTATGATGTCACGATCGATTGCCTTGGCGGCTCCCCTGTCAGAGGCTATCTCTCCATACCTGTTGATGCCAAGCCTAAATCCCTTCCGGCCATCGTCTATTTCGACGGAGCGGGAGTGAGAAGCGCCGGAAAGCCATATAGAGTGAAAAACGCCATAGCCTTCAATCCGAATCCGCACGGAATTGAAAACGGTAAGCCGAAAGAATTCTATACGGGTCTTGAAAAAGGCGCGTTGGCAGGGTATGCCTACAAAGGCGAGAAAAACCGCGACACCTACTATTTCAATGGGATGCTGCTCAGGGCCATGCGTGCGCTAGACTATGTAAAAAGCCTTCCTGAATGGGATGGCAGTATCTTGATCTCCTGTGGCAGAAGCATGGGGAGCGGACAGGCTATCGCTGCTACGGCCCTCGATCCGCAAGTAACTCTCTGCATTGCCGCTTGTCCTGCCTTGGGCGACCTTACAGGCGGATTAGACGGACGCCTTGCGGCCTACCCCAAACCCATAACCATAAAAAATGGCAGTTCCGACAGCAAAAACATTGTTGGAACAGTCGTCTACTTCGACAGCGCAAACTTTGCGAAGCGCATCAACTGCGAAATATATCTCTCGACCGGATTCATCGATTTCGTCTGCCCCCCTACCTCCGCCTATCTGATCTACAACTCGTTGCCGCCTAAAACTAAAAAGGATATCAAGACATATCCTACGATGGGGCATATACACACTTGCCTGACTGGTGGAGATGACATCCTGCGCAATTTCGAAAGGACTGGAAGACGATTACCTTCAGAATAGAGAGATACGCGCGAAATAATCACGGTATTAAAAGACTGATTTTGTTGCTAACCAATAATCCAGCTAGGAACACTATATGGAAAATGTCAGCGAACTGATCTAGTGGAAACATGGTGGGCGCTGTTGTCCTAAGATAAATCACGCCATCGTGCGTCATCGTGGTCAAACATCCGTTTCCGTGTTTTCGTTGCTTAAATATCGCTGTAATATGTCGCTCCGCTGGAGCTTTTGATCGTAAGCCCCCGACGAGAACACGTTTACGAGGATGAATATGTTTTACTCGCGATAATTTTAGAGGAATCATAGCAAATACTTTTAAGAGGAGACAATATGAGCGACAGAAAAATTTGGAACTATTTAGAGGAGCTGACGGAACAGGAGGCTGCATGGAAAGAATGGCAGTCCGGCTTGATGGGATGGCATCGTTTCAACATTTTCTATACCCATTACTTGAGGGTTGAAGGCCGCCGGGCCAAGGTGCTAAATTGTACGGAATTGTGCGAACATGATTGCCCACGCCGGATTATCGAAGCCAGCCCGTCCAACATAACGGCTGTATGCCCGCAGAACCAAGCTGATCCAATTCAGCTCAAGTTTCGGGATATACTAATTTATGCATTGCGCCGGGAAGCTCTGCATCAGGCGCTTTGCGCTTCACTGAATATCAGGGATTCAGGAGACCGACGAATTGAAAATAATAATGCCTGGCCACTAGGAGACTATTCCGGCACGGCAGTTTATATCACTTACCGGACTGCTCCGGCAGTACTTACTGATACCATAAGTTCGCTTTACCTATCGCAACAGAAACCATTCATCCTGATGGTGCCGACAGTGAAAAACATCACCACAGAAATACAGCAGTTCATGGCAAAAAATAACTCCATCTTGTTGTCCATGACAGACGAACTGCACTTGCAGCCGGACGGTTCATTCAAGCCGGTGCGCAGTATGACCCCGTCCAATCATAGGTGTCTGCAAACGCGGAATAACACAACGATGCCGATTGAAGCTTGCAGATACTTGGCTTATAATGCAAAGTAAATCATCTTTTCTGAGATGGTATTCTCTTAAAAAACGCATGGGTAATGCGGACTGACGATATATAAGTTGGGCAGATAATTGCTTACCATGCCCGTTATGAGTACTTCACATTGGCAGCCTGAGCATGCCATCGGCTGCAATCAGTTCATGCACTGCCAGAATGGCGCAGACGGCGAACCGAACTGCCTGCGGTTCATGGGGGTATCTAAAAAGTCCGGCATGCAGGACATTCCGAGTTTATAACTTCCACAATAACCACTGTTTACCACGGCAGCCGGAGAATACCACCAGCGGCAAGCAGTTCATGGATTGCGAGGATCACCGCGCAGGCGAACAGCAGCAGTTTGATCCTGGACAATGCCAGGCGGCGCGGCTCGCTGTCCGGCTGAAACATTGCTACAAGATTGGCACTGATGGATATCCATATGTTATCGGTTGAAACAGGATCAGTACCAGCCAGATTCAGTATACCAGCACATCGCATGATGGAAATTAAAATGTTAGCGATTCGATGTATCTTATTTATCCGTCAGCCGCTGACTCATATTTGAAGTTTGGGTTAGGGTGCAGTTTGAAACAGGTGAAATGGAATAGCTGCAGGCTACTTCCCCGTTTTTATGTAGTTCATTTTCATCCCCTGGCAGCCATGAACGGATGTATTCAACGGTTACTTTTTCAGGGGCGACGGTTATGCGCACACGGCCTGAATTCGGCAGAATATCGCCGGAACGATAGGCTTCTTTGTTATATAGAGCGTAATTTGGATCGGCAGGCTCGGCCAGTGTCTGGTAGACGATTCCGTCAAGCTGCTGCCGTGCAAATATGTGGTCATGACCTTGAAAAAAGATAGTCACTCCGTTTTTTACCATCAACTGGTGAACAGGCAGTTCCCAGCCGGGACGCTTCTGTTCAAATTCCCTCTTCCCGCTTTTGTTATTGCCTCCCCATTCAAACAGCCCGGCGTTCTCGATGCCGCCGCGTCCGGTACCAAGCACATGATGAGCAAAAACAAATTTATACTTTGACTTACTGGACTCCAGCGTCTGTTTAAGCCATTTGTATTGTTCATTGCCCAGCGTAACCGCCCACATGTCGCGATTTTTCTTTTCACCGCCGAATACGTTATCTACTGGCTGGGATGAGTGCCAGTAGGGATCAATGACAATGAACAGAGCATCCCCCCACGTCCAGGCGTAATAGTCCCTGAGAAGCCCGATAAACTTGACTGCCAGACTATCGCCGGTATAGAACCCGTCAACTCCTGGTTGAGGGAATAAACGATTGCGGGAATTCTGCGCCCAGACAGCAACATTGTTCGGCGTTCCGTCAAGATTGCATGCCGCCGCCTGTTCGTGGTTGCCGTTGACCAGAAAAAGCGGCGCTGAATGGGCCAGCAGTCCCAGGAATGGACGCTGAATAAAGTAGCGCCGGTCAACCGTATCGGCATTGGCGGTTCTGAGGGTATCAACGCTGAAATCATCGCCGATAGTTATATAGAAATCCGGATGATCCGCGGCCGCTCCCCGCAGTGTCCTGGCATAAAGTTCGGAATTGAACTGATGCGGGCGTTCGGGATGCGAGTCGCCTTGTATTTCGAATATGAATGTACTTCCAGGAGCACGCTGTGTGTGGAAAGAATGTTCAGTTCCTTCTGCAAAATTATTCCCGCCATGCTTGCGGTAACGCAGCCTGTAAAAGCACTGCTTATCCGGCGGGAGCTGATCAAGAACAACATTTACCGGCTTGCCGGCTGTAATTTCGAATACTTCCGTTTTGCGCATATAATTACCGGAAGCGATACCGTACTCGCAGTATCCGTCAATATTTTCAGCTGATAAAATGTTTAGCACTACTGACGTGTCTGTCGGGCATCCAAGAATCAATGACAGTTTTTCATTGGCGGCGACATCCGGCGGAAGTGTCAGTTCAGCGGCATAACCCCTTGTCCGTTTTCTTTCTCCTGCTTGATTTACTGCCCGTTGACTGTGCTGCTGATCATCTGTTTTCTGCCCGGCTGAAGTTAGATTAATCTCAAGCAGCATGAATAGAGATATGCCGACCCTGATCAATTTATTGATCTGCCTGATTTGTAATGATAAATATCGCATGAATGCACTTTTATTGTTTGTTGAGTTGCTGGTTACCGGTAAGATTTTTCTTCTTTACCGTTTGATCGTTCAAACTGGACGGAGCGTTGATGGTGTAGGAGTGTGATAACAGACTGGCAATATCATTATCCCGGACATTAATATTAATATATTCCGCGATAATTTTATCAGATGAGACTGTCACGCGCATGTAGCCGGCCCCCCCTAGAATGACGCCGCTGCGGTAGCCGTATTCGGCGGCATTGCGGTGGCTCCGTCCATTATCAGGGGTTCCCGGTTGCGGAACTTCCTGATAAACGATACCGTCGAGATCCTGTTTTGCATAGAGATGATCATGACCGTGGAAGACAATTGATACATGGTTCTGTACCAGTAACTGGTGAACCGGCGCCGGCCAGCCGGGACGGTTTGTCGTGAATCCTTCACTGCCGTCAGCATTCCTGCCGCCCCATTCAAAGAACGGCGCGGCTTCAGCTCCGCCACGTCCCTGATCATCCGCTCCACCGGCCAGATGATGAATAAAAACGAGTTTAAACTTTGATTTACTCGTCTCCAGTGTACGCCTGAGCCACTGATACTGTTCCTCTCCAAGCGTTCGTTTCCAGTTGTCGCTTCTGCCGCGGCGTTTCTGTGTAAACCAGAACGGATCAAGCACGACAAACAGAGCGTCACCCCATTCCCATGCATAATAATCCTGCAGCAATCCGGCTTCCGGATGCTTTGTCTTGCGGCCTGTGTAGAAGCTGTCTGGAACGGGATTCGGAAAATAAAGTTTTCGCATCGCATTTGACCATACTGCCAGACTCTCATCTTCGCCGCCCCGTCCGCGCGGGCTTTCGCCGTCATGATTGCCGAGGGCGAGGAACAGCGGGGCTGAATGGCAGAGCTGACTGAAATAGTAACGCTGGGCGAGATACTGCTTTGCGGCCGCCGCTCGGTTTTCGTGTTTTTCCGTCATAAAAGTGTCGCCGAGATCAATATGAAAATCCGGACTGTCTGTCAGCGCCCGGGCGAGCGTGCCCTGATAGAGGAACGCATTGGTGCGCTCGTCAAGATGCGAATCCGCCGTGAGCGTGAAAGTGAAGGAACTGTCCGGCGGACGGGCAGTGTGGAATGTGAATTCTCCGCTATTAATATTGGTCAAATTCAACCGGTAAAAGTACCGGGTGTCCGGCTGCAGCGCCGTTAGAACAATTTCCGCGGGCTCTCCTTTCCTGAACGGGCGAGCCGGAGTCTTAAATTTGAGATTACCTGATTGCATTCCGTAAGCGATGAATCCCTCTGCGTCCTCGTAGCACATGACACTCACTGTAACGGAGTCTGGAGCAGGGCGGTTTAATATCAGGTCAAACGGATGCGCTGGAACGTTGCAGCACTTCGACATCTGGGCTGGTTGCTTTGAACCTCCATTGCGGGCAAACTTTTCATCTGCGGCATGGGCTGTAAGTCCGATACAAATCAAAATCAAAACACCCCGGAGCATCATGACTTTTCCTTTTGCATATCTTGCATCTGATCCTTGTCGCGGGCTTCATCCGGGGGGATGCCGGTTGCTCCGGCCGTGCGCGAATAAACCACGCGCAGTTCCGCGGATGCAAGGATACGGCCTTTCATCGCGGACAGCAAAACATCGCGGCTGACTTGCCCCGGCGGTTCGCTGAGCTGCAGTGTCGAAGATAAGGCGTAAACGGTATAGATATATGTCTTTGGTCCTGGTCCCTTGGAATGCGGCGGCGCATACTCTGTGCGTTTGTTGATACTGTTATTGCCTGAAGTTCCGACGCCCTGCACATTCTTCGGCAGACTTTGAATATTCGCGGGGATATTGTACAGAGTCCAGTACCACTTGGTTTTCCCCTGCGGATCAATATGGTGCATGATGAGCACAAAGCTTTGGGTTTCAGCCGGAGCGCGGCTCCAGGCGAGAGGCAGTGTGGCGCAGCCACCGTCGCCGGTAAATTCAACCGGCAGTTTTCCTCCATCCGCCACCTCGGAACTTCGCAGTATAAATTTTGTTTCCTGCGACCATGTATTTAATAAAAAAATGGAAACTGATAGCATCATAAAGACAGAGAATATTTTAGTTTTCCGGTTCATCTGGTTATCCTTTCCCTTTTATACATTCACTGTCGCAGTAAACGATTAACACTCATTATTTATTGCAGCCGGGCTCTTTTTTCAATATAAGACCAGCGAAAACAGAGTCCCGGCCGGTATTCATTTCTTTCCGGAATTTGCCGCTTTTGGAGGAAAGAAGAAACTGTCGGTGTCAGGCAGATTCACTTCTTCACGAACTGGAGATGAATAGATATAGGCCGGAGCGCTGGTGTATCCATCGAGATTGCGCAGCTTAATAAACATTTGACGCTGCGCCGCGGTTAATGTCCGGTTTACTTTCGCGAAGGCGGCGGCATAATAGTAAGACATTTCACCGTCCAGTTCGCCGTAGCGGCGACCCAGCGCAATTACTTTTTCCTTGTCTGCGCTTCCGCCGTTAATAAACTTGCGCAATTCTGTTGAAATGACACGCCGTACTGCGATGACTTCCTGCAAATCTTTGCGCTGCAGATCCGGAATAGCGGTAATGTTATTGCGCTGTTCCTTAGTAAGATTGTTAATGAACTCCTTGCCGCTGTCGCCGGTAACGGATGTGCTGATGTCGTAATCGCGTTTACCCATCGCAGGCATATCTTTCATGTAGAATCCGCCGAAATATGTGCCGTGCCGTTCGGGACAAAAGTATATATCCGCGTTGACCGACCCGGCGTACCAGCTGAAGAACTCGCTGGCATATGTCATGTATGCCACATTAACCATTTTTTCTGTTCCCCTGGGCAGCTTGTATTTGTCAACATCAACGTCAGGCCAGGTGTTGAAATCGCCGAATTTCATTTTGGCCAGGTATTCTTTCTGCGCCGGCGTGAATGAAGCGGCTATTTGTCCGAATATCCGGGCGCGTCTGTAACTCAATTCTGCATCGAAGGCAAAGATATCGCCAACATATTGCACCACCGCTTCTTTATTCAACCCTTTGCTTCCGGACGGATTTTCGGCATTGAGTTCACGGCAGAATGCTTTAATAAGCGGAAAACGTTTTTCGGCAAGTACTCGCATTTGTTCCGCTTCCTGTCGTGCCGCCTGCTCGAAAATGGCGCGCTGTTTGTCATTCAGGATATACAGCACGTTACCGGCAACGCGATTGAGGAATATTGGATTATGTCCTTTTTGCGCGGCATCAATGTCGCGCATATACTGGAAGCCGAAAAAGTCGCAGACTTTGCCGGGCGGAATGAATGTGGATGCGCCAAAGTCGCCGGTGATAAATGCCAGGCCGCTGAATGCAATGGTGTGAAGCTGCGCCTGATCGGATATCGCCTGCTCAATGCAATACTTCTGTGGCGCCCTGTTTTTGTCCCCGCCGCGTTCTTTCTGCTTAACTTTTGCCTGAACCGGTTCTTTTTTATTGTCTCCTGATGCTTTACTGTTTTCAATCTCTCTTTGATTGTCATCTGATGGCTGGTTATTTTCCATATTTTTATCCGGCGGAGGATCTAAATCACGCAATTTATCTAAATCAAATCCGGCTTCCTCCATAATTTGTTTCAAAGCAGGGCCGTCCCTTAATCCGGCATCCCGGAATGCTTCATGAATGGCTCTGGCATCGGCAGCTGTCATGGTTGACGCTTTGTATTTTGCGAGAACATCAGCGACTTTCGCTTTCTGTTCAGATGTCAAAGTCTGTGACTCTCCCCGGCGTCCTTCCTGACGCGCCTCCGCGCCTTCCCTCGGCGGTGGGGCATCCTCGCGCTGGGTTATCAGATTAGCTGCTGTAATTGACATTGCGAAAATCAGAATCAATGTTTTCATATTTAGATCCTTTTTTTGAGTTCTACTTTTTATTTTCTACCACAAGCTTCAAGCCATTAGCTTTTATTATCAACATAAGACGCCGGATTGAATGAAAAGTTACAAGCGGAACTTTCTTTTCCGTGTAAAAAACATCGGTAAGGTTAATTTAAAATGCTTACTGTTGCCGTGGCGGCGGCCGCTGCGGATTGCATATCCCCCTGGAAATTTTGTCAAGACGGGCGGCCTGTTCATCGGAAAGCAAGGATGCAAGTTTTCTTTTGAAAGCCTCGAACATGGCTATCAATTTTTCACGGTTGGCATCATGGAATACGCCTAGTTCGTCCGCGAAAATCTTGACTTCACTTTCTATTTGCACTTTTTGCGCGGCGGTTAAATTCAGTTCATCGTTCAGTCGCTCCATAATCTTTTTCCGGACGCTGTCCGGAGGAAGCGGGCCTCCGCCGGCTTTATCCTTTTCGTTTATTTCGAAAGGCCGCGGCGGCGGAAAAATTTTTGGAAACAGAAATATTCCTCCCGATGCTCCAAGGATGATTCCAGCTATTAGTGACAGCATGAAGCCGATAATAATTCCTCTTTTTTTCATTTTATGTCATTTCCTCCGGCTTTGCTTGTTTTATCAAATAAATTAATATCGTAAACATTTGCGCTTTGATCAACAAATTCCCATAGCGATGATTTGCTTCCGAGTTCAGTCGTATGCAAAGAATTGATTCCAACGAAGTAGAAGATTGTTGAAATAGCAAACGCGAAACCAAGCATAGCCCACCCAAGACGGAATGCAAAAGCATTCAATGGAGCCTCATCGCTCCTCGATGTATGCGCCGGCCTGACGGCGGCATATTCGATTTCACTCATTACGCCGGCTTCCCAGCCGGCGCTGAAAACAGGGTCAGCCTGCTTTGCCGCCGCAAAATGGGAGGCTTTAAAAATCTCTTCGATGTTTCGTTTTGTTTTATTCATTTTGACCATCCCCGGATTAATTCGTCAATACTTTTTCTTAGTTTCATTCGAGCCCGCATCGCCTTGACCTTGGTTTTCACCAGACTCCATCCCAATGTCGCGGCGGCCTCTTTGAGTGGCATCTCCTCGTAGTAGTGCGATTCAAGCAGCCATCTTTCTTCGGCGTCTAGCCGCAGCATCGCCTCTTCAAGAGCCAGTTGCGTCTCCTCCAGTTTTGCCGCCTCAGCCAGATCGCTGTCGCCGGAGACGGCGGAAGCTTTATCCAGCCATGCCTGATAATTTAATTCCCGTCCCGGATGTGCAAATATTGCGGGTTCGCGCAGTTTCAGCCTCCAGTAATCGTGGCAGCAGTGAACGGCCAGTTTTGACAACCAGTTTTCAAAAGGCGCTTTTCCGCTGAATGAACTCAGGGATTTGAATGCCTGGACAAACACCTGATGCGTGACATCCTCAACATCCTCCGGCCTTACCCTGGCGGCGGCAATCCGCCCGATCTTCGTCCTGTGCCTGTGAACGAGCAACTCAAAAACGTCCACCGCGCCATCCAGAACGCGTCGAATAGCCACGCAGTCATCGCCGCTGCTGTCTGTCATCTCTGCTGCGCCAGTTAACTTTCGGTCCGTTTGGACGTTCATGAATTCTGCCATTTTTCATCATTTCCCGGGGATGCTTTTATTTTAATATAGACGTTGGTTATTATGAAAGGTTACATGTTTAACTTATTTTATCAGCATTTTTTCTTTTAACTTAGAAAACCATGTTCCAAAGAACGTGGTCATAGACAAGAATGGTTTACCTGAAGGTCTACCATTAGGGTGCAAAAACGCATAAGTTGAAAATGACGGGGTTTAAGAAGCTTTCCGTCATTTTCATGTTAAACATTCCAAGGTATTTTTCTAGTAATATGCAATTTTTATAGCAGTTTTGTGACTTGGCATGATTTTTTTTGATTCAATTTGCATGAGCGGACAATAAGAGTCCAGCCGGGATTTTACCGGAATTAAAAGGGTAATGGACGAAAATAAGTTACGTCGCCTGACGGTAGTAGTACTTCAGTAGTCCGCCAATTCGCTCTCTGGTTTTAATTTTTACTGACATATTTATAACTTGGATTTATTGCATATATTTTTTGCCGGTAACTGATGGGCAGATGCAATATTCTTGTTATTCCGCGATCCACGCTTCCTGTTCCAGCCAGCCGTTTTGAAGCGTGAATTCCAATTCTTCAGAAAACGGGAAGCTCTCAAATTCAAGCATCTTGTGTGCCCGTTTAATCTTATTCTCGGTGAGCTTCTTCAAGTTATTGCTCTGCTTTCTACAGGCTTCAATATCACATCGGTACAGTCGTAATGGCTTAATCTCATTCAAAATCGCCGCGATTGCCAGACCTTCCGGATCGGTGTCTCCCCAATGGAAAAAGTTAAAGTTGCCGGAAAGCAGTGAGATAAATCTTTTGACGGCGCTGTTTGGATAACCGGCAGTATAAATCAACGCATGAGGAACTGATTCCCGCATCAAATTATTGAATGGAGATTCGTTTTCGCATGAAATAACTGGCAAAGAGGGCTCGATTTCCAATTCAATGCGTTCAATTTTCTCCATGTTACCGGAATTAAGCGTCGCGGCCTCTCCCTGTTCCCATAGCTGTTTAATCCAGTGGAATGCCTTACCTTGTTGATAATATATAAACGGGCCGAAAACCGTTATAATGACGGAAGTCGGATTGTCGGTCACACCACACCGGACCATAACATTTTCCTGGCTGCAGTCAAGTTCTGCCGCCAGAAGTGTGGATGTAAGTTCGTATAGAGAAGTTCCCGGCCTGAAAACCTTACTGTCGCCGCATATTTCCACACCGAGGTCAGATGCAGAAAACAGCCGGTCATTTTTCTGCAAAAAAACTACAGCCCGCAGACATGATTGATAATGCGCCGAAGCCAACTCAAAACCGACTTCAGTTACCTTACGTTTTATCTGCCCTCGTTTACTGTGCAATAAGGCAAGTGATGGCTCCAGAGACGGGAACAACATGCCTAACCGCCCAAATAATAAATTAGCTTCATCAGTTGCGTTTTTACTTTCAACAGGCTCGCCAAGCGCACTGGAGGCATCATTGATCCAGTCTTTCACAACAATGCCGGAAGTGGACATTTTTTCAGGGAAGAAAACAATTTTATCGCCCGTCTGCTTGATCGCAGTGGCAGAAAACAGCCGGGCAAGGTTAAATATATCAGCATCGCCTGCGTTGCATATAGTTACCTGATGCGGAAAGGAATCTTTGCGAAGCTGAAATGCTCGCACAACTTTACGCAGTAAAGGTTCCAGCGATGGACTGTTGTTCAAACAATCTTTAATCTGCTCAATATATTTTTCATTTCGCATTACAATTCCTCGGAGAACTTCATTTCGCGTCCGCCTTCCGGCTCCGGTTCAAACATGTCTATATTCGGTGTGCTTGACCAATGATAAGGATGAAGGTGAACTTCATAATCCACATCCTTGACCACTAACAGCGAAGTCGAGAATTTGATTTCGTCTTTAACGCCGTCCTGATCCGGCGAAGCAACAAACAATTGCAAGCCCAAGTCAGTGGCAAAGCCCATTAACTGATCCCGGCGTTGCGAGTCGATACCGTAGAATGCTTCGTCGAAGAGCAGAGTATTGAGTTTTACATTAGACCCGCTGAACATAAAATGGGCAATGGTCAGTACGAGCAGATAATTCGGAACAGCCTGCTCACCGCCGGAACCGACGCTTTTAACTCTGGAATCCATGACCGCGCCTTCACCGCCGGAGTTGGCATAAACGCACATTTCATAGCGGTACCAGTTCCGGTAGTCAAGTATCTCAGGAATCACTCCGGGCGGAGTGTTAATCAACTCATCCTTGTAATCATGGAAGAAATGCTCCAACTCTTCCATCGCATCTGAATTGTAAAACGTAAATGTCTTGATCAGTTTTACAAGACGCTCATAGCGTTCATGGGGCCTGATTTTTATACGGTAGGTATTATTGCCGAAACTGCGCCCTTCAAGCAAACGGTTTATATCGCGTTGCATTTTCTCAAGGCCGTGTACTTTTTCCCACAGCGTCTTGAGCATCGTATCCATGATTAATTTTTTGAACAGCTCAGTTGTTTTTTCATTGATCAGGGCTTGTTGTTCTTCAAGGTTTTTGTGCAACGACTCTTCTATCGACCCGGCGGTTATTCCGTCTCTTGAGAATAACTGATTATTCTCCTGATCATAAGAAAAGCCATACTTTGTCCCGGTTATATCGTTAACGCAGTATTTAAGTTCAATCAGTTTATTGCTCGCTTCTGTTCTGCAATCCGATGCCATCTTTGCCGCATCCTGTTCTACATGTAAGCGATTGCCGGCGCGGAGCTCTTCAACCGCTTTCCCTGAATCTTTCTGTCCATACTTCTTCTCAAGCAGGAACAGTTTTTCATTGTACGCGGTTTGCTGTACCGCAAGGGCGCCTTCTGCTTCCTTGATTCTATTCTCAGCATCTTCCTGGCGGGTGTTGAGTTTTGAAGATTCTCTATTCTGTTCGTCAATTTTTTCCTGGCATTGCTGAAGTTGGGATTCAAGCTCATGCATTTTCTCTGCGATTGCTTCGAGATCGTTTTCTTCAATCAGTTTGCGTAGTTCTTCAAGATGGGATTGATCCTGAGTAATCTCACTGTCCAGCAATTTTACACTGTTTTTTAACCGCTCCAGATTTTCTCCGCCATGTGATAGCTTAAGATTCAACGCCATTGCCAGCGTCGTTTTAGCCCTGAGTTCATTCGCCCCTTGTTCGATAAGCTTTTCCAAATTGCCTAGCAGCCGGAGATGCGACTTCAATTCTTTGCATTCTTTATCCTTGTCCTGAATGATTTGGCGAATATCCTTAAGTTCTTCTCTGATTGCTTTTATTTTGGATTTTTGTTCCTGCTCTCTCGAATCAGCACCGATAAAGCGGGCTTTGCGTCCGTAAAGCCCACGCGCATGGCTTCTGAATCGGACAATGTCCGTGTTCTTCCACTTGGTGAAGTCTGGCAGTTGTTTTGCAGACAGCTCCTTCAATAAAATGCCCAGCAACATTGGGTTGCAGGTATTTACATCAAAAATTTCTGATGCCCATTCACGTAATTCGTGCGGGGAATCGGTAATCGGACTGGTAACGGCCAGCCGGTGGCCAGGATAGTCATTGAAAATAATGTCCGCGGCTTTATCATATTCATCTTCGTTGACCGCAATGATGGACAAAAGTTCTTCACCTATAAAGTCTTCAATACGTGACTTCATCTCTTCAGTCGCGTCCGGGTGCCATTCCAGCCCTTTGTAAACCGGAGTGTGAACAACGCCCTGACTGTCAAGATCGCCAAGTAATTGTTCAAACCCATTCCATTCCGGAGTTGCCTCTCTGCTTTCAAGCAGCAGCTTCTCTTCTTCAGCCATTTTCGCTTCCTGTTTACGCTGTGCTTCTAATGCATTTTCGCGTAACGTCAGAATAGATTGCTTGGGCAAAGTGACTTTTCTGATATTTTCTAGAAGTTCGGTAAGCGTCTCCGCCAGGCCGCAATCCTGCGGTTCTTTGCCGTGAACGACGGCTTCCATTGCTGTCATGGCGGCACCGGTCTCTATGCCGATTTGAATTGATTTTTCCGGCAGTTTCTTCATCAAATCAGCCAGGTTTTCCCGCAAGCTGTTAAGCGTTTCGTCAAGTGACTTTTTGATTCCGTTTACAGTCCTTTGATGTTCTTCTAGTTGTGACTTTTCAGCTTCCAAGCGTTTCTGGCGAAGGTCAAGCTTATCTCGAAGTTCTTTTTCCTTCGTCAACGCTTGACTGGTATCCTTGTTCTTAAGGTCATTAATCTTTGCTTCGTAAGCAATTTTCTGGTCCTGGAGTTGCAACAATATTTCGCTGATTTGCTTTTGGCCGGCGATCCATTTTTCAATATTCTCCCTGTCGTCAGCTATTGCTTGTTGAATATGGCTGATGCGAATAAGCAGTTCGACTGCGTCAAAAGCCACGGCATTGCGATTGGAATCTTCAATCCCCTTCAACAACGCATTCAATCC
>Ga0114951_10004086_pt1 | contig 14521 bp, 16 predicted proteins | sample AM7aDNAmetaG_FD_88677 | JGI IMG/M metagenome (GOLD analysis project Ga0114951, IMG submission 88677) | Freshwater microbial communities from Finland to study Microbial Dark Matter (Phase II) - AM7a DNA metaG | ecosystem: Environmental > Aquatic > Freshwater > Lake | place: Finland: Lake Alinen...
ACAGACTGCAGTGCCTTCTCTTTTGCACCGGCGAAATCATTTTTCGGCAAAAGGTCATTTGCTTCTGATAATAACTCTGCGGCCCGATCCCTTTTCTGAATAATGGGGGCAAGTCTCGGATCATTTCCCATGCTCCGGTTTACCTTAAAATAGGTAATAAGGCCATCAGTCTGGTCAATAGGTGTTTGTGCCCCGTTAATGACCTGCTGGGCCACTGCCCTGTCCAGTGCCGTCTGGCCATCCTGTAACAGTGCCTGGGCATTAGTCATATAGGTCTGGGCTGCGGAAAATGAAGGAGATTTATCGGCATTCTGAATTGCTGTATTTGCGGCCGAATATTTCTCCATCGCGGCCGTCGTATCAACGCCCTGCTGGGCCTTTTCGTCTATTGATGATCTGAATGCCGTAAGGGTGGTCTTTACATCAGATATTGCCTTCTTTTTATCCGTTGGATTGATGATATACGCTTCCCTGGTCACCCCACTACCAGATACCTCTTCGGATTGAGAACCCAGTTCGGAAACCCGGATAATAGTTTTATTCCCTGATGCAGTCACGGTAGGGACTTCACCATTCAGGGTAACACGCATTGACAAGTCCCTTTTTGAAGGGTAAGACAGAACCCACCCGTTGATATTTAAATTTCTTCCATTGGCAGTCACAGCCGGGTTCGGATTACCATCGAGGGAAGTAATATATGACCATTGTCCTTTTTCAAGGTCAGTTGACATCGCGAGCGTCTCACTACTCGGAAACGTTTCGCCACCAACTGAATTAAAATTGATCACAAAAGATGCGGTAACCGGATTCGGCGGATTCTGCCCCGATACAAGATCCCCAGTCGGGGTAATTGCAATGTTTTTTACACTTATTGACGCAGATGCAGCGGTGACGCCTGCAAGAATAACCAGCAGAACAATAAGGCTTATCTTCAATGTGCTCATATAACGCGTTCCTCACTCAAACAGCGGTTCAATTGACTCCTGCTCAAACATTGTTGATTTTTTTCGCCGATCAGGTTTATATACATCATCTTTTGTCTCCGTGGCAATTTCAAGAAGTTCCCTGATTCGTGGTGCATTTCCAATACTCGCAAGCACTACGACAACGGCAATATGTTCACTGTTTACCGGGTAATCGCCGCCCCGGACTTCAACACCGGCAATATTTTCTTCTACCCAGCTCTTGGCCTTCTCGATCCCTTTCCGGTCAAGTTCATTCGGGGGTCCCGCAACAAGGACAAGGGCCCTCTCAGCGGTTGAAAAATCGCAGGGGAGAGTAAGTCGGCCAAGCATCGCCCGTCTCACAAGCGAAATGACCTTCGCCGTTCTGTCCTCACCCATAAGGCCTTCATCTTCCCGATCTTTCCGGATAATTGTGTCTTTTATTGTAGTGATAAAGGCGCCTACATTGGTCTGTTTCTTTTTTGAAGATACACTGCTGATTGCATACCCGACCGTTGTGATACCGCCACCCCGCAGTGTATTAATAATTTCGCTTGAGTCGACAACCATTTCACCGACACCAAACTTCCCTGGTTCACCCGCCCGGAAGAGAATCCCAAACCGCCTCACAATCTCATCGTTTAAACGTTGAAACGCCGTTTTAACACTTTCACCCTCATTTTTCCAGGCTGAATTATCAAACAGAAACGTATTGTCCGCCTCGTTGATGATCGTCTTCAGGCTCCTCGCGGCGTTGTAAGAATACAACCTCCCCTCTTCAGGGGCTGGCAGGATGCCGAGGACATATACCGGTTCCTGATAAATTTTTTTTAACTCTCGCGCAAGGACCGGGGTGCCACCTGATCCGGTCCCACCCCCAAGTCCTGCAACGATCATAAATGCATCCACATCGTGTGCCCCCACGCGATCGATAGCACTCATGATACCGTCCACCTCATCGAGGGTGATCCTGGCCCCCGCAGCATTATCAGTCCCGACACCGTGACCTTTCACCACGGTCTGTCCGATCAGAACGCGATTACGCATTGGAATCGTCTTTAGTCCCATCAGGTCAGTGCGTGCGGTATTGACAACGATTCCCCTGAAACTTTGGGTGCCGAGCCGTTTGTCCTGAGAGAGGAACATATCTACGATCTTTCCTCCCGCCTGTCCGAACCCAATGAAAAATATCTTCATAAAATGACACCCGGCAGCCTGTTTATGACTTATATTATCAGTTTTATCTGCTAAGAACTTATCTGTCCGGAGTTCAAATACTTTCTTATCACTCCAAACACCCGAAAGCCGCTATTTTGTCAATAGGCATGGACGGAGCCTTTTTTATCATTTGTTTAGCTAATACTATAGGGAGAATGATCAGGCAGGAAACAGCAGTTCCTGTTGTATCAGCAATACCATGAAGATCTGTATCATCGGCGGAGGACTGACCGGCCTTACAGCGGCGTATGCGCTTTCGGGTCGGCACGATATCGACCTTTTCGAAAAAACCTCCGCTCCAGGCGGCTGCCTCTCGTCGTATGAAGTAGGGAATTGCTGGATCGAGAAATATTACCACCATTGCTTTTCAGGAGACCACCAGCTGATCTCATTATTTGATCAACTTGGCCTCGCAGACAACCTTGAATGGAGGAGCGGGACAACCGGATATTATGCGGATGGGAAAATTTACCCCCTGACAACACCGTCAGAGATTTTCCGTTATCCTCACCTTGGCCTTGCGGATAAGGTGAGACTCGCCTGGCTGACTCTGAAGGCCAAAAAAATGGATACCCTGCCACTCGACTCAGTCACTGCAGAAGATTTCATCCTCCAGCACGTAGGGAAACGAGTGTACAGTTCATTTTTCGAACCACTGCTCCGCAGCAAATTCGGAGAACGCCGTTCTGATGTTTCTGCCGCCTGGCTGATAAGCCGGATAAAAATCAGGTCAGATCGGGGTATTTCAGGAGAACGGCTCGGATATCTGAATGGCGGCTTCCACCTGCTTGTTGATTCGCTGGTTTCCACCATTTCAGGCCGGGGAACTCGTATTATTTATAACAATCCTGCAACAGGACTGGTAAAAAACGGGGACTCCTGGCGCGTTAATGACACGGACTATGATGCCGTTATTTCAACAATACCCCCGGACCAGCTCCAGCAGATCGGTGGACCGGATTTGCCTCATATCCCTTACCAGGGGGCCGCCTGCATGACAATCGGCCTCGACCGGGATGTAACAGATAATATTTACTGGCTCAATATGAAAGATAACGCCCCTTACGGGGCGGTTGTTTCCCATACAAACTTCATCCCTGTCGAACGATATGGCGAGCATATCCTGTACCTTGCATCATATTTTTCAGGGGCCATCAGACCTGGTCTCGACAAGGCAATGATCGGGGACTTCTGCAGGAAATTTTCGATTCCGAAAGAGGCGATCCACTGGCATAAACTCGCTGTGGATCCATTTGCCGGACCAGTCTATACTACCGGTTTCCGCCGGTTAATCCCATCATATGGAGAAAAAGGGCTGTATATGGCGGGCATGTTTTCAGCACCAAATTACCCCGAGAGGAGCATGGAAGGGTCTGTCCAGGCCGGGTTCGGCGTTGCCGATATAGTTGACCAGAGGCCTGGAAATGACTAACGCTGCTATCGCTGCCGTGATACCGGTATATAACGACCGAAAGGCCCTGGAACATGCAATCCCCGTTTCCCTTCAACATCTTGAAAAGATCACCCCTGATTTTGAACTGATCATCGCTGAGGATGGTAGCACGGATGGCAGTGCAGAGCTGGTCAGGGAGATAAGCAGGAAAAATCCGCGTGTCCGCCTCCTTCACAGTGATGATCGTCTTGGACGGGGGAGGGCACTGAACCGTGCGTTTCGTGAAACATCTGCACCGATTGTCCTGTATTATGATGTTGACCTGGCGACCGGGATGGAACATCTGCACGAACTGGTAAATGCGATACAGGATGGCTATGATATCGCAACAGGATCACGGCTTCTCCCGGACAGCCGGATTCATCGGACTGGCGGGAGGGAATTTGCAAGCAGGGGATACAATTTCCTCGTCCGGACTATCCTTGGGAGCAGGCTCCACGACCACCAGTGCGGGTTCAAGTCGTTTCGTCGTGAGCGTGTTCTATTAATTGCCGAAAAGGTCCGGGAGCGACACTGGTTCTGGGATACCGAGATCCTCATCCGGGCACAACGGAAAGGATACCGGATATTCGAATTCCCGGTAAACTGGGAGCAGGGACCGGGCACAACCGTTCGTAAAAGTGATGTGACAGGTATGGGACTCTCGATATTGCGGCTGTGGTGGCGACTCCATGTTCAGAAAGATTAGTGCCATTGTTATTCCAACGCTGATCGCCGCCGGCATCATTATCTACATGCTGTTTTCCGTATGGGACGAGCTCCTTGTGGCACTTCACCATGTGATACCGCTTTATATTGTTCCGGCAGTGCTGGTCTGTCTCCTGGCGTGGATACTACGGGGTGCCCGGTACCTGGGTATCCTGAAAAGCCTCCAGGTGAAGGCGGGGATGTTGGTCTCCACAGCATGTATATTTGTTTCCCAGACTGCCAACCTCGTGATCCCAGCCCGGCTCGGTGATCTGGTCAGGGTTTTCATCCTGAAGCATGAATATGACACGTCGGTATCTACCGGCATTTCCTCCATTGTTGTTGAGAGGCTTTTTGATATCATCATGGTCGCACTCCTCGGAGTGATCATGCTCCCCTTTGTCCTGAATGTACCACAATGGTTTTACTTTGTCATTGTTGCCCCGCTTATTATCGGGGCGGTATTCATGATCATCCTGGTCGCACTGGGGAGGGTGAAATCCCAAAATAAATATATCAGGCTCATCCTTGCCATGCTTGATGAGGTGCGGAAAGCCTCCCTGAGCATCAGGTCACTCCTTCAGTTCTCGGTATTATCAGTCGTTATCTGGCTGCTCGACGTTGGTGTATGTATCTTTGTTGTGTACATGTTTGGCCAGAATATCGGGATACCAATTATCGTACTGGCGATTGTCATCGGAAACCTTGTGAAAGCAATTCCCCTGACACCGGGCGGGGTGGGGACCTATGAACTTGCCGTGTCACTCGTCCTCCAACTTGCGGGAGTGGAACCGGCACTGGCATTTCTGATTGCAGTGACCGACCACCTGATCAAGAATCTGGTAACACTTATCGGCGGAGTTATTTCCATCTATTACCTCGGCGACTGGGTCCTCTCAACAATAAAATCAGCATTCAACAAGGAACTTGGCGAAGGGGCGGGGGGCAATGCCGGGCGCTGATATCCAGGTCCTGTCAGTAATCTCGTGGCTGCTCATCCTCACCATCCTCCAGCTCTCACTCTGGCCGTACCTGAAAAAAGCGATCGGCGACCTGGCGTTTCCTGTGGCATTCCCAGCGTCCATTTTATTATTCACGTTTATTTCATGGTATTGTGGACTGGCCAGGGTCCCGATTTACATCGCGTTAGCCCCGTTTATCCTCCTGTTCCTCTTTGCCCTGTATCGCCGTGAATATTTATGCACCGGGCTTAAAAATGAGTGGAAATGGGAGTTCCTGTTCCTGGTCTGCTTCCTGTTCATGCTTAATGTACGGTTCGTAAACCCATCGATCTCCTTTGCTGAGAAATTCATGGACCACGGTTTCATTGCTTCGGTAATGCGTGACCCCGTAGTGCCACCACTTGATCCGTGGTTCTCCGGTGGGTACATGAATGTCTATTATTACCTCGGGTACTGGGCAATCGGGGCGTTAGGTGTTGTGAGCGGGGCACCATCGGATATCGTGTTCAACCTGGCTCTCCCGACGGTTTTTGCCCTCTCGGCAGTGACCATGTACGCTCTTGGTCACCTGCTCCTTGAACGGTTCAGGTGGCTACCGCTGGCGACTTTTCTGATTGTAAACCCCTCATTTTTATACGAGGCTCTTCGCGGAACACCCGTCGGGTCACTATTCTGGAACAGTACCAGGACGATCCCCAATGCAATCAATGAATTCCCACTTTTTTCACTCCTCTGGGGAGACGTCCACCCCCACCTTATCGGAATGTTCAACCAGGTATTTTTCATATTTCTCCTGGTGTTTTCCCTGAAGCGATGGGGAAATCTTTCCGGCCAGGGACGCTGGTGCATTGTGGTATTGTCTTCCCTCTCGCTCGGTGCGATGCCACTGATCAATACCTGGGACATCCTCCTGTACGCACCATTCATGGTTCTTATCGGAGTACTGGTCTGGCATCTCACCACTCACCAGGGAGATACGCATGACCCCGGCGGTAACGGTATGTCAGGAGGTTCAGCAGGACTATCTCTCCAGATCCGTTCCAGCCTGGCATGCATGGCAGCAGCAATCAGAGAATGTATCGCGCTGCTCACAAAATCTCCAGGGAAAATTGCGGATACCGGCTGGGGATTCCTGTTCATTGTACCACCCCTCTCGGTCCTCTTATGGGCCCCGTTCTATTTCCAGCTGAGCACGCAGGGTATCCAGGGAATCGGAATTGTCCGATCCCCAACAGGCCTGCCGGAATTCCTTCTTGTACATGGTATATTTCTTTTGATCTTTATCGCCTACCTGTGGAGAGATATTGTCAAGCGGCCCTGGCTTGTCCTTATTGTCATTCCATTTGCCCTGGCAGGTTACATCTCCGCTGCAGTCGCATTGGTACCGCTGATCTACCTTGTTGCGCGCTGGAGACCAGACCCTGTGGAAATTCTTGCAATTGCAGGGCTGGTAATTATCATATTTTGCGAGTTTTTCTACCTCAAAGATAGTATGGGAGACGTTTATTACCGGATGAACACCGTGTTCAAGTTCTATTTTGCAGCCTGGCTCCTGCTTGGGGCTTCGGGGTTTGCAATGCTTGGAATGATGCTGGCCAGGTGGTTCCCGCCACGGATTAACCTCCACCGTACCCGGGTTATTCTGACCCTGTTACTGGCAATCGGGTTTATCATCCTGCCGTTGGCTGTTCCGGTCACAATGTTCGATGGCCCGCGATCCCTTGATGGTCTCGCCTATGTGAATGCCAGTCATCCGGGAGATGCAGCAGCAGTGGTGTGGCTCCGATCCCTTCCCGGGAATCTCTCTCTTGTAGAAGCTGAAAATGGCGACTACACCTACTATTCACGGATCTCTTCTTTTACCGGCATACCCACAGTAATCGGCTGGCCATTCCACGAATTTATGTGGCGCGGTGACACGTCAGGGTGGTATGGTAGTCGCATGAATGACGTCAGATCAATGTATGAAAACCCCAACGAGACCGTGGCTCTGATGAAAAAATATAATGCCACATTGTTATATGTTGGTGAATCAGAACGGTCACGGTACCGTGTTAACGTTGATTCCGCGGATATCGTCCCGGTATATGACCAGGATGGTGTGAAGATCTTTACACCCCGTTCGTAAATTCTGAAACATTTCTCACGACTTTGACAAAGAAAGAAAAATGAACTGATGGCAAAAAAATACCACTCCGGCCCGGTTAAAATGGTTGCAGGTGTTGAGGATAACAAACCTTTATTGCCACTCCTGTTAAAATAATATGGCTACATCGTCGCTGACTGATGAGTGATGAGGGAGACGCTACTCCTGAATGAGGTGAGTTATGGCAAACGCATTTGTGAAATTCCAGGTACCTGAAGAGATTCAGAATAAGGCGCTTGAAGCGCTCGAGATCGCGAGAGACACAGGGAAAATCAAAAAGGGTTCAAACGAAGCAACAAAAGCCATCGAGCGAAGCATCGCAACACTGGTGCTAATCGGTGCAGACGTGGAACCGGCCGAGATCGTCATGCACCTCGGACCACTCTGTGATGAGAAAAAAATCCCCTACCTGTATATCAATAAGCAGAATGACCTCGGTGCCGCAAGCGGTCTCGATGTCGGCTCTGCTGCTGCTGCAATTGTAAAGCCTGGAAAGGCAAAGGAAATTATTGATGATATCGTTAAACAGGTCACTGACCTGAGAGCGTGAGGAGATTATGGCAGACGAAGGAACACCCGCGGAGGTGATCGAGGTGATCGGCTCTACCGGAATGCATGGCGAAGCGATGCAGGTAAAGTGCAGGATCCTTGACGGGATCAACAAAGGTCGTATCATTACCCGCAATACAGTTGGCCCAATCCGTGAAGGCGATGTGCTGATACTCCTCGAAACTGAGCGCGAAGCAAAGAAATTGTCGAGGCGGTGAGCAGAAATGGTTGAGATGCGCAACTGCACATTCTGTGGCGGAGCAGTAGAACCCGGAACCGGGAAACTCTTTGTCCGGAAAGATGGAAGCCTGTTTTACTTCTGCAGCACCAAATGCCAGAAGAATTACAAGCTCGGCCGTGTGGCCCGCAAAGTTGCATGGACTGCTGCTGGCCGTAAGGCTCTCGGTAAGGAGTGAGCGGGTTTGGAGCGCACTTTTGTAATGGTCAAGCCCGACGGAGTCCAGAGAGGACTTATTGGCGAGGCCATAGGACGGCTTGAATCTAAAGGTCTGAAGCTTGTTGCGGCACGTTTCGAGCTGATGCCTGACAAATGTGTGATAGAGCAGTACAAGGAACACCAGCAGAAACCTTTCTTCAATTCGCTCAAAAAATACATCATGAGCGGACCAGTCGTTCTCATGGTCTGGGAAGGGAAAAATGCCGTGAAAATCGTACGCACCGTGATCGGGGCGACGAATCCGATAGAGGCTGCACCAGGAACAATTCGTGGTGATTTTGGTCTTGATATCGGAAGAAACGTTATCCACGCATCTGATTCTGTGGATAGTGCAAACCGGGAAATTGCGATCCACTTTACGGGAGATCATCTTGTTAGTTATTCACGGATCGATGAACCGGTCCTCTATGAGTGAATGGGTGGATCCAGTCCGTTTTCCCTTTTTTTAGAAAAAGCAATACTCTTATCGAATAAGCGCAAATCAACGCGTATGTTGAGGGGGATTGTTCAGCGCCTCATCGCAATAGCACGAATGAGCCCCAAAAAAAATGACTATTTCCCTGAACGGAGGTTGTTATGGTAAGGATTGCCCTTGGACAGGTGACACCGGTATGGGAAGACCCGATAGCGACACTTCAGAAGGTTGAACCTTTTATTGCAGAGGCGGCGGCGAAAGGGGCTATGATAATCTGTTTCCCTGAACAATTCGCAACCGGCTGGGACCCGGGCTCTTCATCCAACGCGCAACCTTTGGATGGTGACATTTTTCACGTCCTTTCAGGTTACGCAAAACAGTATAATATTGCGGTTCTGGGCTCACTACGCCTGCCAGGGGAGGGGAAACTATTCAATACCTGCGTCGTCGCTGGCCAGGACGGAACACTGCTGGCCAGCTACCGGAAGATCCACCTGTTTTCACCGCTTAAAGAAGGTGCAAACTATCACCATGGAGATAACATTGTAACATTTCAGCTTGGCGGGATGACATTCGGGATAGCAATCTGTTATGATCTCCGCTTCTCCCCGCTGTTCCGGGTCTATGCAACTGCAGGGGTAGAATGCATACTGGTGCCTTCGGCCTGGCCCGCCTCACGAATGGATGCCTGGGAGCTCTTCATCAGGACGCGTGCCATCGAAAACCAGATATTTGTTGCGGGAATCAATACCGTTGGAATTACCCCGGTGGACTGGTATTCGGGTAACTCGATCGTTGCCGGACCATCTGGTACCATCATCAGCCGGGCACGTGAAGCGGAGGGGATTACCTGTGCAGACCTTGATCCTATGGCCATCAAAGAAGCCCGCCAGGCAATGCATGTTGAGGAGGACCGGAAGACCGGGCTCTATCATAATATGGCAAGGGCTGTTAAAAAGAAATGATCACTTTTCAGACCACCGGGTGAGTCTCAGGTGAAAATTGTGAAATAAACGTCCATTACACCTGTTCCAGGTGGGACCTGGCCCATTATATATGATACTAACTCTCACCCATGTGAGAGAAATACCCACTATATCAACCCTGATACAACTCTATTGTGTACCATGTCCGGCGATCGAATCACTATCGGGAAATTTTCATCCCTGGCCTATCTTTCGCAACGAGCATTGCGGCTCTATGACAGGAAAGGAATTCTCGTTCCCGGGGTCAGGGACAGGATTACCGGGTACCGCTACTACACAATCAACCAGATCGAAACGGCATTAAAGATCAAGACGCTCTGTAGCCTCGGTTTCGGGCTCTCGGATATTGCGGTCATACTGTCGGCACACGATTCAGGGGATAATGAAGCGGTCAGGCAGTTCATGACCAGGCGCCACCGGGAAACCGTGGCAGAGATCGAACGGCTGGAAAAAATCACCTGTCTCTTAATGGAAAACAGGGATTTTTCGGAGTTGTTTAAGATGAATGTATCAAAACCAGTCATTAAGGATGTACCAGCCATGAGAATACTGTCCGGCCGGAGGATCGGAACCTACGATGACGTCTGTTCGAAGGTCTCGGAGGAACTGTTCGCGATTATTTTCAACCCGGTACACCGGAAGGGCGGGGTGATGGTAACCGGCCCGTGTATGTCATTATGTTATGACAACGAGTACCGGGAGACCGATGCCGATATCGAGATGGCAGTGCCGATACAGGGGCAGGTCGTTATTGATGATCCCATCTATTGTACCAGGACCCTGCCTGCAACAAAGGTCATTTCAGTCGTATACAAAGGCCCGTATGAACATGACGGTTTTTCGGTAGCATTTGAGAATGCATTCAAATTTGCAGCGGAGAATGGCTTTGAAACCGGAGGGCCGGATCGTCAGCTGTACCTCAACAATCCTGATGGTACACCCGCCGGGGAACTCCTGACTGAAATCCAGGTACCGCTGAAAGAATAAACCTTTTTTTAGATCTGTAGAAAACGCATGAACCAGAAGTTCACACAGGGAATATGATAATGCAGGGTTCAGAATCTCCGTATATTGAGGTCCGTTCAGGCATTTTTATGGGAAATCCTTCGGATAATAAAAAGGTTAACAGAACTGCAGAGACAGGAGGTGGGATCACCCCCCACCCTGCCTCCCCCATATAGAGATTCTTTGGGCTCGGTTATCCGAAGACCGGTTAAATTAAGAGTGTTATTGGATAGTTACGGTCCCAACCGGGGTCGCCACAGCGGCGGGGTGCACCCCCGGGTGCGTTGGAAAATTAAGGAGGTGGCCGAATTCGGTAAGAGCGTATTGTAGCATTTTTAAAGATCCAATTTGTTGTACTTTTTATCGTTTTAATTGCTGATTTTCGAATAGTGGTTAATGGCAGGTATAAACAGTAAGGCGGCCTCCGGGAATTTCTGCCGGGCCGGAAAACAGGTATTCCATCCTGCCGGACAATGGGGAGAACCTTGTATATATCTACCCTGAAGACCCATTTCTGTACATGTACCGTCTCGTGTGCGTCCATTGTGGAGAGAAGTATGCACCTGACGAGATCATCTATCACTGCCGGCGGTGCGGTCACCTGCTCGCAGTACAGTATGACCTTGACAATATTTCAGTTTCGAGATCAGAATGGAATAAGCGGCCGTTATCGGTCTGGCGTTACCGTGAGATACTTCCAGTCACAATTGACCCGGTTACACTCAATGAAGGGGGGACCCCGCTCTACCATTTAAAGGCAATTGGTAAGGATCTAGGCCTTCCCGAGCTCTATGCAAAACATGAAGGGATGAACCCGTCGGGCTCGTTCAAAGACAGGGGGATGACCGTTGGGGTTTCGATGGCACTGCAGCTCAAAAAGACCCATGTTGCATGCGCAAGCACGGGAAATACTTCTGCAAGCCTTGCGATGTATGCGGCAAAAGCAGGCATCCCGGCAGTCGTGCTCCTGCCTGCAGGGAAGGTCGCTCTAGGAAAAGTTGCTCAGGCCCTGATGCACGGAGCCAACGTGATCTCGATCAGGGGAAATTTTGATAAGGCTCTTGAGATGGTCCATGACCTCTGCCTTTCACATGGCCTCTACCTGCTGAACTCCGTCAACCCGTACCGACTGGAGGGGCAGAAGACGATCGGGTTTGAAGCAATAGACCAGCTTGGTGGCGTCCCGGACCGGATCGTACTGCCTGTTGGAAACGCAGGGAATATCTCTGCAGTCCATAAAGGGTTAAACGAACTTATTGAATTGGGTTTTATAGACCACCTCCCCATGATGACCGGTATCCAGGCAGCAGGTTCTGCACCGGTGGTCAATGCGATAAAAAATAATCTTCCTGAAGTAATTCCGGAAAAGAACCCTGAGACCGTAGCTACTGCTATCCGCATCGGCGCACCGGTCAATGCCGAGAAAGCCCTGACCGCAATCAGGAAAACGGGTGGGACCGCGATATCAGTTACCGACGAAGAGATACTGAGTATGCAACGCATCCTGGCACGGAAAGAGGGGATCGGTGTCGAACCTGCATCAGCCGCATCGGTAGCCGGGGTCCGGCGCCTTGTTGAGGACGGAATTATTGACCGGAATGAAAGAATTGTTTGCGTGGTTACGGGCCACCTCTTAAAAGACCCGGAAACGGTGATCAAACAATGCGAGCCCCCAACCGAGATAGACGCGGACCTTGCGTCCCTCTGCTCTGCCTTGCACTTGTAAGCCTGCTGGCAGTTGCCGTTATCGTACCGGTGCAGGGGCTTTCCATTGAGTACCGTGTCCTCCCAAACGGGACTTCATACGAAGGTACCGTTCAGGTGGAAAAGAGTGTTGGTTATCAGTTTTACGAGACCGGGGCAATGGGAGAACGCCTTCCTGTAAAAGTAGAAAATATCTCACTCAGTGGGGAATGTTCCCCCTGCACCTTCAACCTTACCGGAAATTCGGGGATTTCGTACGCAGAAGGGAATTACACGATCTCCTACAAGGGACCGATCCATGAAAACCATATCGTCACTTCATTCGAACAGCCATCTAATGTATCCGTGGTCATGCCTTGGGGACTTGATGTAAGGAACCAGTTCCTCGGCGTTATTAGTCCCGGTGGTGAAATAACAGCGATAAATAATACATCTGTAAATGTGAACTGGACCGGCACCAGATCCGTTGAACTGAGATTTTATGACCAGGGCAGGGAATCCCTGCTGTATATGTTTGCAAATTTCTGGCTCATCATTGCATTCGTCCTCCTGACCCCGTTCCTTCTTTCAATGAGACGAAAACAAAAAAAATAGGATAATCTGGCATCCGGATATTTTTTTTTGTATTAAACTTTTTTAAAAAATATTCAGATCTCTTTCTGGTACATAACGACATCGAGAATTTTTCCAAATTTTTCCCCGATATTTTTCAGGTGTGCGCACCTGGAATAACCGGACTTTTCCATCAGTCGGATACTTGCATGATTTTCCCCGCAAAGTGTACCGACCAGCACTCGAATACCCGCTTTTTTTGCGGCAGCCTCAAGATGGTTCAGGGCAACAGGGCCGATACCTTTGCCCGTGAATTCCTGTTTGAGATAGATACTCAGTTCAGCAGATCGATCGTATGCCTGCCGTTTTTTATACTGTGTTAAAAAGCAATACCCGATCGTCTCGCCGTTATCCTTTATCATAAATGATGGGTAGTTTGGGTTGGAGACAAAGAGGAATTCTTCCAGCTCTTTTTGAGACATTTTCCCACTATGAAATGTTGCAGTTGAATTCAGGATATAGTGGTTATAAATTGCGAGGATCCCTGCCAGATCGGTTTTAGTAACCGGAGAAAATTCCACCATCAAGTATATCCTCCGGGGTTCATGTTATTAATTCATTACGTTAGAGATCGATGGTCCATATTGCTATACTGGAGCGATTCTGAGTATACGACAGGGGAATATTAATCAATCATTCGCCAATTCACATGTGATAAAATATGCCAATATCTGCTGATTTATCTGGCAATACAACACCCACCAGATCGATTCTGGAAATATTTGGAAAAGACCTTTCAGTTGCCCTGCAGTATGCAATCATATCGCTGCTCGCCTTTCTCATCTCCTACTATTTCCGTACCAGCAATTGAAAAGGAAAGTTCCAGTCTTCAGATGACAGGTGCTATGTCGGCGATGATATCAGGGATCATTGTTTACAGGAGACACGGCAGAGTACGCTGGATACTACATCCAGGAGGATAATCTCGTCATTTATAGGAGCTGTTTGAAGTTATGTGTTCCTTTTGTTTTTCCCGTTTAGCCGTTTGGCTATGGCGGTGATGATCGGGATAACCATCCTGTTATGCATGAGTTTAAAAATCCGTGATCATGCCAAGCTTGCCGGCTTGACGTTGGGGATTATTATGATATTTTCCACTATCAGTCCGGACCAGAGTCCTTTCGTCAAGGCCAGCCTCCGTTTCATTAAAGTCATTGTCGGTAGTGTTGTCGCTATTACAATTGAATGGATATGGCCGTACCTTGAAGGAATATTTAATCACAATAAAAATCCCATGTAAAAAAAGTCGTCGGTTGGGATTTATAGTATAAAGCAATACTTATTATAATAATAAGTATACCTTATTTTTATGGTAAATGTAGAGCAAATTGACATTAAAAAGCATATATCGGCTCAAGATTTGAAGGAAAAGATTAAAGATTA
>Ga0114951_10004087_pt1 | contig 14517 bp, 7 predicted proteins | sample AM7aDNAmetaG_FD_88677 | JGI IMG/M metagenome (GOLD analysis project Ga0114951, IMG submission 88677) | Freshwater microbial communities from Finland to study Microbial Dark Matter (Phase II) - AM7a DNA metaG | ecosystem: Environmental > Aquatic > Freshwater > Lake | place: Finland: Lake Alinen...
ATCATTTTGTTTTTCCTATCTGCATTGGGTCTAATTCCCTTGTTGGAGTGACTGCAACTGTTCAAATCTTGAACAGCATCCTCATGCTCGTGTATTCGGTCCTGCCACGCCAGATATTTTTTCACAAAATCGCTCGCGTTGCCGTCCGTCCGTGCAGGCCAAATTCATGGAGAGAAATTCAGCCGTGACGGCGCGAGGCAGTGCGGGCTGCGTCCGGCAAAGTTGCGCTTGCTGAAGCTCAGGCCAGTTTTGTCTTGCCGCGCTGGTCGGCGGCGATGGTGGAGTTGGTGGAAGAGAGTTGTGATGTGAAGGACTATTGGCGACCTCACTAACGCATCTAATGGATTGCATCGAGGAACTCAACTGGTAGGCTGTTCCGGTAAGCGTGAGTGTCGCAACCACAATCGAGATGCCGCCCGCAGCAGCCAACCGCAAGGCTTGGCTGGTGGACGACGCCGAGACGGAGCAGGCATTGGCCCGGCAACACGAGCTTGGTCAATTCCTGACCCCGGTCCCCGTGGCGGATTTCATGGCTTCCCTCTTTCCTCTCCGACCAGGCCCGGTCCATCTGCTCGATGCCGGGGCCGGTCGTGGCGCGCTCACGGCGGCACTGGTCAGACGCCTTTGCCGAGAGAATCGCAGGCCCAGCGAAATCTCCGTCACGGCCTACGAGCTGGATGCCGCGCTGCTCCAGCAACTCCGGGCCACCCTTTCGGCCTGCCGCATCGAGTGCGAAAAGGCAGGCATCGCGTTTTCGGCCACGGTTCACAACGCGGATTTCATCGAAGCGGCCGTTCCCATGGTCCGCAATGACCTCTTCGCGCCGCAGCCGCCTCGATTCAACACCACCATTCTCAATCCGCCCTACCGCAAGATTCGGAGCGACTCGGCCACACGCTTGCTGCTGCGATCCGCCGGAATCGAATCGAGCAACCTCTACACCGGCTTTCTCGCCCTGGTGATTCGCCTGCTCAGCGACGGTGCCGAGATGGTGGCCATCACACCGCGCAGCTTCTGCAACGGCCCTTATTTCCGCCCGTTTCGCGAGGATTTCCTGGCGCAGATGTCCTTGCGCCGGCTCCATGTCTTCGAATCACGATCGGCGGCGTTCAATGGCGATGATGTGCTCCAAGAGAATATCATCTTCCACGCCGCGAAGTCTCGGCGACCGCCCGAGCGAGTCATCATTTCCAGCAGCAGCGGAGAACCGGGCGCCGCCGTGCGCGAACACTCCGTGCCCTACCGGGATGTCGTCACCCCGGCGGACCCGGACCAGTTCATCCACCTTGTGACCGATGACGGCCAGGCGCGGGCCAAGACCGCCATGAGCCATCTTCCCGCCGCGCTTCCAGACCTGGGCCTCTCGGTCTCGACCGGCCGCGTGGTGGATTTCCGCGCCGAATCCTTTCTGCGGCAGCAGCCTTCCCAGAATACGGCCCCACTCATCTACCCCTGCCACTTCAGCGGCGGCTTCGTGCGCTGGCCCAAGGTGAACAGCCGCAAACCCAACGCCATCGTCGCCAGCGAGGAGACGCGGGACCTCTTGATCCCATCCGAGGTGTATGTCCTCGTGAAGCGTTTCACCTCGAAAGAGGAACGCCGCCGCGTGGTCGCCTGCGTCTACGACCCGACCCGGATCCCAGCGGAGAGCGTTGGGTTCGAGAATCACCTCAATTACTACCACGCCGCCGGACATGGACTGCCGATCACGCTGGCCAAAGGCTTGGCCGCGTTCCTCAACTCGACGCTGGTGGACGTTTACTTCCGGCAGTTCAACGGCCATACCCAGGTAAACGCGACAGACCTGCGCAGCCTGCGCTATCCCACCCGGCCCCAACTCGAGCAGATGGGGAGCCTGCTGGAAAACCCCGCCGCCGATCAGAACGAGTTGGACGAACTTTTGCGGAAGGAACTCGATGTCACGCTCTAAACAACCGTGGAATGCCACTGCGGCCCAAGCGAAGCTTGGCGAGGCGATGACCTGCCTGGTCGCACTCGGCTTCGGCCCCAGGCAAAGCAACGAAGTGGCTGGCTACACCCTGCTGGCTCTGCTCGACCTGAAACCGGACGGGGCATGGGAAACCGCGGCCAATCCCATGCGCGGCATCACGCCCATCATTGAATTTATCGCGTCCAACTACCGGCAGCGTTACGCGCCGAACACCCGTGAAACCGTGCGCGACGAGGCCGTCAAACACTTTGTCGAATCTGGGCTGGTGCTCCGCAACCCAGACAATCCCGGTCGCCCGACGAACAGCGGCAACACGGTGTACCACGTCGAACCGGCGGCGCTGGAGCTCTTGCGCGCTTGCGGCACCCTGGAATGGCCTGGCCGTCTCAAGAACTACCTGGCGACCCGCGCTGAAATCCTGCGGGAGATCCAGCGCGAGCGGAAACTGGCGCGACTTCCGGTCAAATTGCCTGGCGGCGAGACCGTCCGGCTTTCCCCTGGCGGCCAGAATCCGCTCATCAAAGCCATCATTGAGGAATTCTGCGCTCGCTTCGTGCATGGGGCCACGGTGGTTTACATCGGCGACACGGAGAACAAATTTGAACACCTTCACGCCGATTACCTCGCCCAACTCGGCGTCACGATGGACGCAGCGGCTAAGATGCCGGACGTGGTGGTCCATGACACCGAGCGCAACTGGCTTCTGCTGGTTGAGGCGGTCACGAGTGCCGGAGCCGTGGACGGGAAGCGCCGCAAGGAACTGAAGGACCTTTTCCGCCGGAGCACTGCGGGCTTGGTCTTCGTCACCGCATTCGAGACCCGGCGAGCCATGCAGAGCTTCCTGCCTCAGATTTCCTGGGAGACGGAAGTGTGGGTGGCAGAGGACCCCGACCATATCATCCACTTCAACGGCGAGCGGTTTCTTGGCCCGTACCCAGACGTGACCCCTTCCGCCTTGGGTAACACGCCGACTGGTCGGTAAGTCCGCGACGAATGTGAGGTTACGGGACGCATCCCAGCATCTGTTTTCCCTCGCTTCCGCCCGCCGCGCGGGTTATACTGTCTTTGCTGACATTGACGATCTTATGAATTCTGACAATTCTGACGCAACCATGGCGGTGTTTCTCGACCTCGAAAACATCGCGCTCGGTGCTGCCGACGCCCACTACCCCCCGTTCAACATCCAGAAGGTGGTCGAGCGCCTGCTGCTCAAGGGGCATATCGTCGTCAAAAAGGCCTACTGCGATTTCGACCGCTACAAGGGCTTCAAACGCGACCTCCACGAGGCGGCCTTCGAGCTGATCGAAATCCCCCATCTCCGCCAATCCGGCAAGAACTCGGCCGACATCCGCATGGTGGTGGACGCGCTCGACCTCTGCTACACCAAGGGCCACGTGGACACCTTCGCCATCATCAGCGGTGACTCGGATTTCTCCCCGCTGGTGAGCAAGCTGCGGGAGAACGCCAAGACCGTCATCGGCGTCGGGGTCAAGAACTCGACTTCGGACCTGTTCATCAACAACTGCGACGAGTTCATCTATTACGATGACCTGGTCCGGGCGGATCTCAACCGGGCGCGCCGCCGGGTCGCCCCCAGCGCCAGCGCCAGCGCCGGCGCCGCCTCTTCCGCCAAGCCGGCCGAGGGCGAGCCCAAAGGGCCGTCGCTCGAAAAAGCCATGGAACTGGTGGTGGAGACCCTCGACGCGCTGATCCAGGAACGCGAGCAGGACGAAGTCACCTGGGGCTCGATGATCAAGCAGGCCATCAAACGCCGCAACCCAGGTTTCAACGAGCGCGCCTACGGGTTCCGTTCGTTCAATGACATGCTGCTGGAAGCCCAGAAACGCGGTCTGCTCACGCTCGAATCGGACCAAAAATCGGGCGGTTATACCGTCCAGGCGGTCGCATGAAGCCCAAGGATCTCATGGGCCTGGGCGTGCCCATCGGAGAACCAATGCGTTGCGCGACGGATTTCCTCGCCAATTATTGTCTCAAGGGCGGCGACCGCACGCGCCTGGCCGAAGAGATCGAAGCCATCGTGCGCGAGCCGGCCCGGTTCACCGACGACCCGCTGCGCGGCGGCCTGGCGCGCGCGCTGCTGACCGCCCCGCCTTCGCTCCGGACCAAACCGGCTCCCTACCGCCAATGGGGGGAAGGTCTCGAACATGAAGCGGTGCGGCAAATGGACAACGCCTGCGCCCTGCCGGTCAGCCTGGCCGGCGCGCTGATGCCGGATGCCCACCTCGGCTACGGGCTGCCCATCGGCGGCGTGCTGGCCACCGACAATGCGGTCATCCCTTTTGCGGTGGGGGTGGACATCGCCTGCCGCATGAAGATGACCGTGCTGGATCTGCCGCTGAAGAAGCTCGCCAAGAGTCCCGAAGCGCTCACCCAGGCCATCGAAGCCGAAACGCGTTTCGGGGTGGGCGCCAAATTCAAGGACCGCCGGCACCACGAGGTGCTGGACCGCGATTGGGCCTTCAGCCCCGTGACCAAACAAAACCAGGATCGCGCCTGGGCGCAACTGGGCACCAGCGGCAGCGGCAATCACTTTGTCGAGTTTGGCGCGTTCACGGTGCTCGACCCGGCCGCCGGCCTGCCGGTGGGCGAGTATCTGGCTCTGCTGAGCCACAGCGGCAGCCGGGGCACCGGCGCGGCCGTCTGCGATTACTACAGCAAGCGGGCCGTCGCGAAACACCCCGACCTGCCCAAGCAATTGCAGCGGCTGGCCTGGCTGACGCTCGATTCCGCCGACGGCCAGGAATACTGGGCGGCGATGGAGCTGATGGGGGCCTATGCCGCCGCCAATCACGCGCTGATCCATCGCCACGTCGCCGCTCACCTGGGCGCGCAGATCATCCTCGACCTCGAGAACCACCACAACTTCGCCTGGAAAGAGCGCCACGTGATTGACGGGGTGGAGCGCGAGGTGATTGTCCACCGCAAGGGCGCGACCCCGGCGGGCGCGGGCGTGCTGGGGATTATTCCCGGCTCGATGGCCACGCCGGGCTTTGTGGTGCGCGGCCGCGGCAACGCCGCCTCCCTCCATTCCGCCTCGCATGGCGCGGGCCGCTGCATGAGCCGCACCCATGCCGAAAAGACCCTCTCCTGGAAAGAGGCCAACAGCGTCCTCAAGGAACGCGGTGTCACCCTTCTCTCGGCTGGCCTGGACGAAGCCCCGATGGTCTATAAGGACATTCATCAAGTCATGGCCGCCCAGGCCGACCTGGTCGAGATTCTGGGCCGCTTCGATCCCAAGCTGGTCAAGATGTGCCCCGGCGGAGAGCGGGCGGAGGATTGAATCGAGGACGCACGCTAAAGCGTGAACTCCAAACGGAAGGGGGCCTTTTCCCCCGTTTGGAGTTCACGCTTTAGCGTGCGTGCTTGCCCGACCATGAAGAAGCTCTTGTTCAAATTGCTCCTGCTGCTGGTGTTGGTCCTGGTTGGCCTTTACCTGGGGCGCAACCTGTTGGCGCGGATTGGCGTCGAGGCGGCGGTGGAGCGGGTGACCGGCTTTCCACTGGTGATCGGCTCGGTGGATGTGGCGCTGCTGGAGAACCGGTTCGAAGTGCGCGACACCCGCCTGCTCAATCCAGCCGACTTTGGCGAGCGCCTCTTCGTGGACCTGCCCCGGTTCTCCGTGGACTACGAGCCAACCTCGTTTTTCACCCGCACCACCCACTTGCATCAGATCACCCTCGACGTCCGCCAGCTTGTCATCGTCAAGAACCGCAAAGGCGAGTCCAACCTGGCCCGTTTGCGCGGCGCTTCGCCCGCGTCCGCTCCGGCGGCTTCCCCGGCCTCCAATGCTCCCGTTCCCATGCAATCCTCCGTTCCGCCGCGGCACTGCCGGGTGGATATCCTTCGGGTCAAGATCGGGCAGGTGGTTTATAAGGATTTCACGGGAGCCAAGCCCGTGGAGACCGTGCAGAACCTGAACTTCAGCGCCACCTACCGGAACATCACCGAGACCGGCATGATCAACCACCTGGTCCTGCTGACCGTTTTCCAACGCCTGGGCCTGCCGCCCGATGTCGGCATCGCGGTGGATGGCCTCCTGCGCGGACTCAGTGGCGTCACCGATGCCGCCGGCCACCTCCTCAAAGAAACCGGCCAAACCCTCAAGGAGGGCAGCAAGAGCCTCTGGGAAAAAGTCAAACCGGGCGCAGGAGCGAAATGACCTTGCACGGGTAACCGCAAAGGAACGGGTATGTGGTGCATTCACGACCGGGATTTCGGGCCAGTTTTTTGGTTTGCCTCTCCAGTCTGATTTGTGGTAAGGACTCTCGGAATCCATGAACATGCGCATGATTTATCTACTGGGGTGGAGAATCGTCCTAACCTTTTGGCTGACCGTCGTGGCGGGAGGATCGCAAGCTCGGTCCCTCGCTTTCAGCAAGGGTCTCCCTGACGGAGCCGCGAGCCCGGCGACTACGGGACCCCAGCCGCCCTCGTTCCAGACGCAGCCGTCCAACGTCATTGCGCGGGTGGATTCCACGACCAACTTCTCGGCCCTGGCAGTGGGATCTCAGCCCATCGCCTACCAGTGGTACAAAGGCAGCCAAACGTCCGCTGATATGGCCATCGTCGGTGCGACCAGCAACGTCTTCACCCTGGTCGCCGCCGAGAGCAATGCCGGGCCGTTCTACGTGGCGGCCTCCAACAGCATCGGCGTCAGCACCAGCGTGGTCGCCAACCTGACCTTGAGCTATCTCCCGATCACGTCGTCGTCTTTTCAGCCTGCGGACCAGACCGTGACCTTTGGTGCCAACGTCAGCCTGACGGTCGTGTTGACGAGCGGCTCGAAGCCCCGCTACCAATGGTTCTTGAACGCCGCTCCTCTTCTGAACGTGACCAATGCGACGCTCACGCTCAGCAACGTCACCCAGCGCCAGATGGGCTATTACCAGGCCAAGGTGTATAATCCCGTCAGCACCAACTATAGCCGCTCCGCCTTGCTCACCGTGACTCGCCCTCCCTTCATGCTCGTGGGGACCAACCAGGTTTGGTCTTACGACGACACAGGGACGGATGGGGGCACGGCGTGGTCGGCCCCCAGCTATCCCGGTGCGGGCACCTGGCCAACTGGGCTGGCCCTGCTCGGGTTCAAGACGGACCTGAATTGGACCTATCTGCCGACCGATCCTGCGGTGACCCCTCTGGGCACCTTTTGGGGGACCTTCCGCACGCGCCTGAAACGCGTCAGCTCAGTCACCGGCGCCACGAACATGACCTATTACCTTCGCACCACGTTCAACAACGATGGCAGCTTGGCCTCCCCTGGGATGGGCCTGACTTTTTCCAATCTGATTGACGATGGCGCGATTACCTACCTCAACGGCGTCGAAATCAACCGCTACAACATGCCCACCGGGGCGGTGAACTCCTTGACCGGCGCTTCACAGGCGATCAATGCCTCCGCATGGTATTCTTTCACGCTCCCGGGCACGCTGCTGCTTCCAGGAACCAATGTGATTGCCGCCGAGCTGCATCAATTCAGCCTGGTGGGCAACGACGCGGACTGGCTGTCTCTCCTGGCCGCCACCTATCCCCAGCCCGGCGCTTTGACCATCACCAACCAACCGGCTGACACTGTGGTCCAGGATGGCCGATCCGCGGTCCTCAACGTCGGGGTCTCAAACTCCGACTTTGTTTGGGTCGAGTATCAATGGTATCGGGTGGTCACCAACCAGATCCAGGCGGTCGCGGGCGCCACCAGCAGCAGGCTGCAAATCCCCTTCGCCCAATATAGCCAAGATGCGGGCGCTTACTTTGTCACCGTGAGCAACCCGGTCTTCTCGGTGAACAGCCGGCAGGCCCGCTTAACCGTAACACGCGCCTCGCCCCTCGTGGCGGCCGCGCCCTCCAATACCACCGTCTGTTTCGGCCAGCCGGCTGCTTTCCACGTGACCGCCTATGGCACTCCGCCCTTGGCCTATCAATGGAGTCACGACGGGGTGCCCATTCCAGGGGCGACCAACGCGGAGTGCTCCGTCACCGCAGCCGCAACCGCCGAGATGGCTGGCCTCTATGCGGTGGTGATCACCAACGCCCAGGGGATGGCGGCTTCCCCGCCGGCCGTCCTGCGGGTCGTGCCGTACGAACCGGTCTTCAGCCTGCAACCGGCCGATGTCCTGACCGCCCCAGGGCAACCGGTGGTGTTCAGCACGGAAGTCACGGGGTGTCCGTCCCCATCCTGCCAATGGCAATGCAATGGCACGAATATTCCCGATGCCACCAACGCCTTTCTGACGCTCTCCAGCGTCCAGCTTTCCCAGGCGGGCCTTTATCGGGTCGTCGCCAGCAACGAGGCAGGTGTGACCCTCAGCGGCGAGGCCCACTTGTTCCTGCCCACCCTGGGCGAGACGCTCAACTGCCTCAGCCTGAATTGGACGAACCAGACCGCCACCCCGTGGCTGCCTCAGAACCAAGTGACCCACGATGGCTTTGGCGCCTTGCAGGCCACCGCCAGCAAATCCGCCGAGCAATCCACCTTGCTTACCGCCGCGACCGGGCCGGCGCGCGTCTCTTTCTGGTGGAAACTGCAAGCCGCCGACGCCGCGGCCAAGTTGGAATTCTTGGTGGATGGCACCACCCAGCTTAGCCTGACCGGCCGCAACGATTGGCAGCAAGCGGGCCTGTTCATTCCCAGCGGGAGCCACGCGCTGAGCTGGCGGTTCTCGGTGAACAACTCCACCAACCACCCGGGGGCTTGGCTGGACGAAGTGGTGTACGATCCCACTTCGCTGGCACCCTTCATTCTCGCTCCGCCCTCGGATCTCAGCTTGGCAGTGGGCGAAGTGGGGACGTTGCAGGTGTCCGCCATCGGAATCCCGCCGCTCCATTACCAGTGGCAGGCCGACGGGGTGACTCTGCCCGGGACCGACCAAGCCGCTTGCACAGTCCCATTGGCCTCGGCGAGTGGTACCGTCACTTTCACCGTCATTGTGTCCGATGACTATGGCGCCGCCACCGCCATCGCGCGGGTGACGGCGACGAATTGCGCGCCACGCTTCTCGCGCGGGGCGCAGTTCGTGCGCGCTCAGGTGGGAGGAGAAGCCACCATTCCGGCGTCCGCCTATGGCACGCTGCCTCTGTCGTTTCAATGGTGGTGCAACGGTGTGCTCTTGCCCGGCGAAACCAATGCGGTGCTCCGGTGGTCCCAGGTTCAAACTCGCCAGGCCGGATCGTACTGGGTCGTGGCCAGCAATCCCCTCGGCACGGCGAGAGGGCCGACGATGACTTTGCTCGTCGGCCGGGCGCGGCACGTCATCCACCTCAGCGTGGACGGAATGGGCGCCACCTACCTGGCCGCCGCCCTCTCGAACACGCCTGCCCGCTATCCCAGTTTCGCGCGCCTGGTCGCGGAAGGCGCCTCGACCATGAATGCCCGGTGCGACTGCACCGACTCCATCACGGTGCCAAATCACCTCTGCATGTTGACCGGCCGGCCGGTGCGGCAACCGGACGGGCAGCCCAACACGGTCCCGCACGGCTTCACGCCCGACTGCAGCGGGAGCACAGACAGCATCCACAAACTCGGGAATACAAACGTGCCTTACAAGGCCAGCGTCCTGGACGTGGCGCACGACTATGGTCTGCAGACGGCCCTGATGGTGAGCAAATCCTGCCTGGCGATCTGCGCTGCCAGCTATAATGCGACCAATGGGGCGCCGGATCTCGCACCTCCTGATAATGGACGAAACAAGATAGATCACGTCCTGGTTACCAATGGTTCCAGTTCCACGATTGTGGATGCCTTCCTTCCAGTCTTCACCAATACCAACCCCTGTGAGTATGCCTTCCTGCATTTTGCCGACCCGGACCTTAATGGCCATGGGTATGGTTGGGGTTCCTCGAATTACTTCGCTGCGCTGCAAACTGTGGATACTCAGTTGGGGCGCATTCTCGCGGCGATGGATCAAAGTCCCGACCTCGAAGTTCCCGGCCAGACCACACTCATCGTCACGGCCGATCATGGGGGCGAGGGCCACTGGCATGATCACCTTCCCCCCCTCGTGAACGACTACACCATCCCCATTCTTGTTTGGGGCGCCGGTTTTTCACCTGCGACTGATCTCTACTCTGTGTTTGCCAATCGGGCCGATCCAGGGGCCAACTGGCTGGACTACAACGCGCTTTGGCAACCGCTTCGCAACGGGGATACCGGCAACCTGGCTCTGGCGCTGTTGGGCCTGCCTCCCATCCCCGGTTCCACGATGATTCCCGTTTTCTTCACGCTTCCTCCGACCCTCTCTGTCAGGCCGTTGGGCTCCGGCGTGCGCGTGGCATGGCCCACCGCGGCGGCCGGCTTCACCCTCCAAACTTCCGCTCAGATCGGTTCCGCCGCCGTCTGGCTGCCGGTCACACAAGGCATCGTGACCAACGCCACTCAATTCAGCTACGATCTGACACCCAAAGCCAGCCCGCGCTTTTTCAGGCTGAGCCGCTGAGAACCCCGCCGTGGCCCGTGGAAATGAAACCTCCTAGCCGCGGCTGATTGGGGGCGTCTTCTGGTTGACGGTAGTTGCCTGCGGCGGGGTCTGAGGCACCGACGGCTCCCGCAGGGCCGCCAGCAGTGTATCTCGTTGGCACCGGTAAGCCGCTCTGGTTCCAGCCCGAACCGGCCGGAGCCGCAACCAACCCAAGGACGTTTAGTTCCGAGGCGAGGTTCTCATCGCTGCGACGGAGTTTGGCCCGCAGATCATGGGAATGACGCAGAAGACGAGACAAATAATGGTCCACCGCTCTTCTTCACCGCTTCCCTCGCGGTCATTGTGGCCAACCGTATCCCGGCTCAGTCCAGCCATTGCCAGGCGGGCTGCACCTCGATCTCGACTCCCTCTTCGATCAAGCGGTCGGTTTGGTTGAGCGTGAGCACCAGAGCCCGGCGTCAAAGGACCGACGGCAGTGTATCTCGTAATAGCACAAGTTTGTACTATCATGATGTACAGATGTGGAGAGGTTGCCAAACAGGAATTACGGGCTGGGAATTGCCGGGATAAGATCAAAAACGATAAGGACAGAAAGATGGGGGACAGAAAGATGGGGCCGAAGATGCACCACGCCGTCCAGTCTCCGCGCTCTTCGTGCCTCCCCGGTGAGCGAGGCGGGTCAGCCCGCACCGCAGAGGCACGAAGAGCGCAGAGACTCCTTACGTCGTCTCCTACATGGGAAGCGATCCCAAAGAGCTCGGGTTTTCAGTAGGGATTCGAGGGCATCATTTCCCAGGCTCTGACGGTCTTGAACCGCGCAGCACCGCCGCGGGCGAACAGACTGACTCCCAGGCTGTCGCTCCGCACGGGGTAAACCCGGCGGCCGATGGCCTGGCGGTCGTTGGCGAAGATCTCCACCACCGACTTGTCCACGAACACGCGCAGCTTGAGCGGTTTGCCCGGCTTCAGGGAAAAGGGAGCGCGCTCGACGACCTTTCGGCCGTCCCGGCCGCTGCGGGTCGAGTCGAAGACCAGCTCCTGTTTGGCCGCATCGTAATAGAGGAGCGTCTCTTCCTCCCCGCCTGGGGAGGCCCGGACCTTGAGGCCGCAGCCTTGGGCCGCGCCGGGTTCGATCTCGAGCCCGAGCTCGCAGGAATCTCCCGCCACTCCTTCCAGCACCTTGGTCTCGCCGTCGGCGACCGCCAGATCGCTCCACGATTTCTCGGAGCCGCGCAGGGTTTCGAGTTCCTTCACTGGTTGCAGGCGCAAGGCGCCATCCTCGCCCAGCCAGAGCGAGCGCGGCAGGCCATAAACACCCGACCAGCCTTTCTGCTTTTCCCCGGAGGGATTGTCGAGGAGCCAGGCCCACATGATCTGACGGCCTTGGCCATCCACCAGGGCCTCGGGAGCGAAGTAGGTGTTATCCACCCAGGTCATGCGCCCGTGCTGGTTGGGGGTGAACCGGTCGTTGCGGTAGTCACCGATATAATATTGGCAGCCTTTGTTGTGGCTGATGAAGAGCAGCAGATGCTGGCCGCTGGGCGGTCCGCCGGCCGGGCTCGAAGGCAGCGGCAGGAAGCTCGGGCACATGTTGTCCTCGCTGCGGTCGGTCCACTCCGGTTTGCGCTCATAAAACACGTGGAGATATTTCCAGGTCTTCAGGTCGTCCGAGACGCAAAGGTAGAGGCGGTCGCCTTGCTCGGAGAGCGGCGCGGTGGGAGCCCGGCCAATCTTGTTCAGCACGAGCAGGCTGCCCGTGAGCATGTAGTAGCGGCCGTCTTTCTTCCAGATGTTCGACGGATCGGCCGAACCGTAGCGGAACGTGTTCCCCGCCGCGTCCTTGGCCTCCGTGATGCCCCACTCGGTGGATTTGATGACCGGGTTGGTTTCGAGCTTGGTCCAGGAATCGAAATCGGGACCGCGGCTCTGGGCCAGCCCGATGCCTTTGGCGCCCCACAACATCCAGTAAGAGAGATACGCCGTGCCGTTGTCGTCCACGAACGCGCCGCCGCTGAAACAGCCCTCGTCGCCGTGCCCCGGCCCGATCGCGTCCGGGTGGTGCCGCCAATGCACCAGGTCGTGGCTCGAAATGTGGCCCCAGCAGAAACCCGAGCCGTTGCGATTGTAGAGATACATGAGGTGGTAGCGGCCGTTGTGGTAGAACGCCCCATTCGGATCGCCCGGCTCGCCCATATCCTCCGGCACGCAAAAGTGGTAGCCCGGCCGATAGGGGTCGGCCAGAAGGCGTTCGCGCAGCAACCGCGCCGAGCGCACCACTTCGTCCGGAACAGCGCTGGTAAACGACCAGGTTTTGGGAACGGAAACCGGCTGGCCCGCGTCGCCCCCGGAGCAGGTGGTGATGACCGTGGCGCCTTTGCCGCCCAGCACCAGGCAGCCGTCTTCGAGGTGAACGTCCCCGATGAGTTTGATTTCCGTGAACCGGCCCGTCTTCTCGCGGAGCCCCTCATCGGCAAAGGACCACCAGGCCCAGGGCTTGAGATCGGCGGCCGCTTGACCGGGTTGCAGGGCCGCGATGGCGGCGGGGTCCAGCGGTTGGTCGTAGATGCGCGCGTCCTTGATCCTCCCTGCAAACGACTGGTCCGGATCTCCCGCGGCCAGGTGGCGCCGGCCAAATAGCACCGCCGCCGCCGGGCCAAACGTCTGCGGCGGGTTGGGCATGGTGTATTGGGCGTAGGCGCGCCCGTTGCGGAGGAGGCTCACCTCGCGTCCACGATAGACGATCGCCATTTGCACGAAAGTCTTGCCCTCGGCCGTCTCCTCCGGCCAGGCCTGCTGCTCCTTGAGGGTGCGGCTGAACCCTTCGCTGCCTGGCATCCACTTCCGGGCGGACAACTCCCCGAAGATAATGCCGTCGAAGCACGTCTGGCCGTCGTCAATCGTCAAGGCGCTGCCCGCCTGCTGGGTCAGGTTGGCGGGGGCGACCCAGACCACCAGGGTCTTGTCAGTGAGGGTCGCGGAGGGCGGCTTGGCCGCCAGGGCCGAGACCGCGCCGCAGAGTGCCAGCGCTGCGAAACCGAACACGGAACGTGTCATCAATGTTTTCATAAGGTCGTTGTCTGGTTTGCTTTGGGAAATACCGGCCGGGTGCGGATGCGAGCTAATTGGAATACATGGACTTCAGCTCATAGACCGTCAGGGAACGGATTGTCACCGGACCCTGGGCGCATTCCACCGCCAGGCGATTCTCCGACGGGAGAAAGCAGGCCGACACGGAGGTCTCGCCGTCGTTGGCGAAGGTTTCAATGGAGGTCCGGTCCACAAGAATCTCGAGCGTTTTGACCCCCGACGCCACGGGCGCCGGCTTGGAAAGGCAGGCCACCGAGCGATCCGTGACGGTCACCGAGGCGCCGCGAAGGCGGAATGTCAGCGCCGAGCCGGGCGGCAGCTCGACCTGGGCCAGGATGTGGAAGAGGTCACCAGACACTTCGATGGGCTTGGCCGCGCCGGGTGCCAGCGAGAGGTCCTTCCAGGTATGTTCCTGGCTGTGGAGCCGTTCAATTTCCGGCGCCGGCTTGCGGAAGATACGCAGGCCACCGGCCTGGGCATGAAGCTTCAGGTCGCAGGGAAAGGTCAGTTGCTGGTTGAAGGGCATGTCGGGGTACTTGGCGCCGCTCATCCAGGCGATCTGGACGCGCCGGCCGGGCTGGCCCTGGATGTCGCCCCAGGATTGAGTGGCGTAGAAGTTCGGGCCGAGGTCGCAGGGGAGTTGCGCGGTTTCCGACGTGAACTTCGTGCCGTCAAATTCCCCGACCGAGTATCGGCCGTTGCCCCGGACCAGCACCCACTTCTGGCGATTCAGGTCTCCATCCACGGGCACCTGGAAGAGATCGGGGCATTCAAAGCAGTCCGGGATCGGGTGCTGCTGGTCCACCCAGGCCAGCAGGTTGGTGGAATTGAGAATGTGATATTGGGCATTGGCGTAGAGCACCATGACCCACTTCTGGCTGGCCTCATGCCAAAAAACCCGTGGGTCGCGCTCGGGGCGGAGCATGTAGGGATTCTTCGCGTACTTGGCCCAGGTCAGCCCGTGATCCACGCTGTAGGAGATGCATTGGCTGCGGTTGTCGAACCCGCTCCAGAAGGCCACCAGCGGGGGGATGTTCGGGTCCG
>Ga0114951_10004088_pt1 | contig 14514 bp, 11 predicted proteins | sample AM7aDNAmetaG_FD_88677 | JGI IMG/M metagenome (GOLD analysis project Ga0114951, IMG submission 88677) | Freshwater microbial communities from Finland to study Microbial Dark Matter (Phase II) - AM7a DNA metaG | ecosystem: Environmental > Aquatic > Freshwater > Lake | place: Finland: Lake Alinen...
AATCATTTTAGATAAAAATCTTGAAACAAAAGACCATAGTATTTTAAACTTTTACGAACAAGGGGCCGAGATTATCGACACCGCAAAAGCTTACGAAAAATATTTATTAAAAATTCCAGTTGAATATATTGACCTATCATTCATCATCGAAGACGTAAATATTAAAAAAGATATACTTTATACACTGGCAACAACTATACTAAATACAATATTTGCCATTACATTACTAATCATAACTTCCCCGATTCTACTAATAGTAATAATTGCTCGACTAATAGAAGACGGCCGCCCAATATTTATAAAACAAAAAAGAGTTGGGCTAAATGGTAAAGTTTTTGATTTATATAAATTACGAAGTATGATAGTTCTATCTCCTGACGGCTCTGCCGAAACAAAAGGTGCACCAGTATGGGCAACAGGTAGTGATGATCCTCGAATAACACCCCTAGGAAAAATTATACGGAAACTGCACATAGATGAAATTCCACAAATGATAAATATCCTTAGAGGTGAATTAACTCTTGTTGGACCTCGTCCTGAACGTCCTGAATTCGTAGCCCTACTAAGCAAAGACATTCCATACTATTCATTCCGACATGTTATTCGCCCTGGATTCACAGGCTGGGCTCAAATCAAATACAGGTATGCTAATTCAATAGAAGACTCAAAAGAAAAATTCGAATACGATTTGTTCTACATAAAAAACCGAAACATATTCATCGACTCTGGAATCATCGCCAAAACAATACAAATAATTTTTACACATTAAAATATTGAAAAAATCATCAAAAATGTTATCATTCTGTAATGAGTAATGCTCACAGTATTGTCATAAAACCAAAGAAAATGTTCAGTTTTTCAGATATTCGAGAAGTCTGGGATTACCGAGAACTACTCTACTTCTTTACATGGAGAGATCTTAAGGTTCGCTATAAACAAACAGCTATCGGTGCTCTATGGGCAATATTCCAACCATTCATAACAATGGTTGTTTTTTCTGTCTTTTTTGGTGGACTTCTTAAAATACCTTCTGATGGGGTACCTTATCCAATATTTGTTTACACAGGACTTCTTTTTTGGCAATTTTTTTCAAGCGCGTTATCAGATACGAGTAATGTTCTAATCACAAATCAAGCAATCATCACAAAAGTTTATTTTCCACGTCTTCTTCTTCCACTATCAACAGTAGCCACAAAGTTTATTGACTTCGCGATTGCTGCGGTAATTATGATTGGCATGATGATTTACTATGGATATACCCCTCATCTTGTTGGAATACTTATTATTCCCTTACTTCTTGTTATTACCTTCATGGCATCTATTGGACTTGGACTTTTTCTTGCGTCAATCAACGTTAAATACAGAGATGTTCGATATGCTCTTCCTTTCTTTATTCAAATACTCATGTTCGTAACTCCCGTTATTTACCCCGCATCAATCGCAGGAAAATATTCCTGGTTGTTGGCATTAAATCCCATGATGGGAGTAATTCAAAGCGCTAGAGCTGCAATGCTAGGTACTGCACCGTTGAATTGGCTACTTATAGGAATATCACTAATTGCTACATTTTTATTAATGATAGTAGGTATTTATACATTTAAAAAAACAGAGCGTTATTTCGCAGACATAATATAAAAATATGGAACCTATAATACAAGTTAAAGGAATAGGAAAGAAATACAACATTAACCATCAAAAAGGTGGATACATTACCCTTCGAGATATTTTAACAAATGTATTTAAAAATCCATTTAAATTTCTAAAAACAAAGACTAAAGCTATTTTGGGAATAGAAACCAAGGAAGAATTCTGGGCATTAAGAGATATAAATTTTGAAGTGACGAAAGGTGAAGTTATTGGAATTATTGGAAGAAACGGTGCTGGAAAATCGACCCTGTTAAAAATCCTCTCTCAGATCACTCCCCCAACAACAGGAGAGATCAGAATAAATGGAACTGTGGGAAGTCTTCTTGAAGTTGGAACAGGATTTCACCCTGAACTTACTGGAAGAGAAAATATTTTCCTCAACGGAGCAATTCTTGGAATGAAGAAAAAAGATATTGTTAGAAAATTTGATGAAATTGTAAAATTTGCTGATATAGAAAAATTCTTGGATACCCCCGTTAAATACTATTCAAGTGGTATGTATGTTCGACTCGCCTTCTCTGTTGCTGCTCATATGGAAACAGATATTTTAATTGTTGATGAAGTGCTTGCTGTTGGAGATGCTGAATTTCAGAAAAAATGTTTAGGTAAAATGGAAGACATAACACAAAAAGAAGGCAAGACCATTATTTTTGTAAGTCACAATATGGAAGCTATTAGAAATTTATGTACAAAATCAATTTTATTATCAAAAGGTAATATTATTGCTATCGGTAAAACAAATGATATCATAGAAAATTATTCTGAAAGTTTTACGAATGAAGATAATTATAATTTAACCTTCAACGAACAGCCAGAAAAAGAAATGCAATTAACAGAGGCTAGTATTTATTTCAACAAAGAAGACAAACAAATAGATTCAAATTGCCAAATAAAATTAGAAATAGACATTAAAACGAGACAGATTATTCAAGGTGCTTATGTTACGATTGATGTTATTGATACTTTCGGAACTACCATATACTGGACATCAGATATAGGTTCGGATCGATTCAAAAATCCTAAGGTTGGCAAGACTACTTTAATTTGCAATTACCCCAAAAGCCTACTAACACAAGGACGATATACTATTCAATTTGCAATAGTATCACTTGGAAGAGGTATAATTTTTCATGAACCCAATAAATATATATCATTTGAAATAGCTCAACCCTCTAATTCTCTATTAGCTAATTACGGAATTAAAACTCCTGGATTTATTGCAATTCCTAGCGACTGGTCTGTAAAAGATTAAGTATTCATTTAATTTAAGATAAATTTATGTTTATTCAAAAAAAAAATATTCTAGTAATAACAGAATTATTTCCAAATGAATCATGTACTTACCTTGGAAGTTTTGTGTACAACCAATTAGATTATCTTAAAAAATATTATAACATTACTTTAATTGTCCCACGTTATTTTGGTTTTAAAATATTTTATTCAAGAAAATTTATTAAGGATGGCTTTACTGTGTACAACATGCGACAGCCGTCTTTATTTCTATCTATTGTAAGAAGACTTTTTGATATAGATAAAACAAAAATTTCTTCATTAAGTAAAGAATTAATAAACAAAAAAATTTCAAAACTTGCTAAAAAAATTAACAAAAGAAAACATTTTGATTTAATTGTTGGCCATGAATCAGGCATTGGGGACAAATCCTGCTTTGTTGGATATGAATTACACATACCTACTATTTTTCATCTTCATGGAATATTTGAATATCATAAAAAAGGATTTGGGGAGAAAAGTATGGAACAAATTTTATTAAATTTGGAAAAAGCTAATCAGATTATTTCCGTATCTAACGTAGCAATTAATTCATATAAAAATAACGGGCTAAAAAATCAAAATATATCTATTATTCCAAATCTTATAAAAAATGAAGAAACAACTGTGTTGTTAGATAAGAAATGGAAGGATATAATTAAAAATAAAAAAGTGATTTTAAGTGTTGGGTGGCTTGTTAAAGAAAAAAAGGTAGACCAAATAATAGCCATGGCGGAAAAATTAAGACAACGAAAAGATTTCGTAGTCTTAATAATAGGACAAGGTGAAGAAGAAAATAATTACGCTCAACAAATAATAGATAAACATTTGGAAAATATAGTTTATATTGTTGGACCTATTAAACCAAATAAAATTGCTGCTTTTTATAAAGCATGTGATTTTTTAATTCACCCAAGCACAGTGGATAGTTTCTCAATGGTCTGTCTTGAGGCTATGAGCTATGGAAAACCTATAATATACAACAAAAACATAGGCATTGCTGAATATATTGAAGATGGAAAGGAGGGCTTTGTGGTAGAGCCGAATAATGAACAGCAACTTTTTGAAAAAACTGTTATATTACTTGATGACAATAAACAAAAAGATACAATGGGAGTAGCCGCCCATAACACCTCACTAAAGTTTAAAAGTGAAATAATCGGTGAAAAGATAAAAGAGATATATGAAAAACAAATCACTGCTAAATCTAAATAAAAAAGTATTAATTGTATCCTCTTGGGCACCACCCAAAATCGGAGGTGCTCAAAACCTATATAATGTCTTTTCCAACATAAATTATGGTGATTACGCTATTCTAACTAGTAGTAAAAACTTTGATGGAGAAAATGGAAAATTTGGAACAAAGTTAGAATGTAATTACTATTTTTATGATAGTAAGGTTGAAAATAGCGAAACAAGTACCAAAGAGACAAAAAAGAAGTATTATTATTTAATAAAAAAATTCCCATTCATTTTTAAAATACTCAAAAATATATTTTCGTTTCTTAAATTTTTTGTGTTTAATTTAAAATTAATTAACAAGATAAATAAGGATGGAGCAAAAATTGTTAAAGATAAAAAAATTGATTTACTTATAGGATTATCCAACGTTGAGACCAATTTATTTTCAACTTTTATTTTATCAAAAAAAACCGATAAACCTTATGTAATATATTTATTTGATTTATATTATGGTAATCAATTGAGTTTTCCATATAATATTTTAGCAAAGTTTACTGAACCAATTATATTTCGTAATGCAAAACATATTTTAGTTACAAATGACGCAACAAAAGATTATTATATTAAAAAATACAGGAACGAAGAAAAATATTCCATAATTTATAATTGCGTTTCGCCTGATGTATATGTTTTAAACTTCCCCGAGACACAGAAAAATACTGCCCACAAAACAAATATTGTGTTTACTGGAAATATATATTGGGCCCAGGAATCTGCTTTGAATAATTTATTAAATTTTGCTAGTCAAACAAAGTTAAATTTAAACGTTACCATATATTGTCCTAATCCCCCATTAAATCTTGTTGATAAATATAAAAATATTGATAATATTAAATTTACGTCTGCATCTCAATCTGAAATGCCTAAAATTCAAAGCGAAGCTGATATATTATTTCTTCCATTATCTTGGAATACTGAAGCCCCGGATATTATAAAAACCGCGAGCCCTGGAAAATTGACTGATTACTTAATTGCAGGTAGACCAATACTTATACATGCTCCAGATTATTCGTTTATAGCCCAGTACGCTAAAGAAAATAATTTTGCAGAAGTTGTAGATAAAGAGGATTCTAATTTGCTTGAAAATGCAATTCAAAGATTAACAGAAGATAAGGAATACTCTGACAAACTAGTAGAAAACGCTAAAAAAACTTTTTATAAAAACCACAATGCGTATACAAACGCCGAAAAAATTACTAACATCATTAATAATTTATTATGAAAATAGTCACAATATTAGGAACAAGACCAGAAATAATTCGCCTCAGTTTAATTATCAAAAAATTAGATAAATGTTCTAGTCACACTGTAATACATACGGGCCAAAATTATTCATCTGACTTAAAAGACATTTTTTTTAAGCAATTAAAATTAAGAGAGCCAGATTTTTATCTGGATGCGACTGATTCAGCAATAGGCCCACAACTAAGTAAAATAATGGATGAAACTTATAAAATTCTTGAAAAAATTAAACCTAATAAAATTTTAATACTAGGAGACACCAACAGTGGACTAACTTCAATAGTTGCAGAGAAAATGATGATTCCTGTTTATCATATGGAAGCTGGAAATAGATGCCACGACTTATTGGTTCCAGAAGAAAAAAATAGACATATAATTGATGCTATTTCTTCGTATAATCTCCCCTACACTCCTGGTAGTTACAATAATTTAATAAAAGAAGGTCATTCTCCTAAAAAAACAATTATAACTGGTAATCCTATAAATGAAGTCCTAATTAATTTTAAAAAAGAAATAGATGAGAGCGATATATTAAATATATTAAAATTAAAAGAAAAAAATTATTTTATTTGTACAACCCACAGAGCAGAAAATGTCGATAATCCCATAAGATTAAAAGAAATTTTTAAGGGCCTTGATTTAGTGGCAGAAGAGTACAAAATGCCAATAATAGTAAGCGTCCATCCAAGAACCAGAGAAAAAATGAAAAAATTTAAAATTAACCCAAAGAATCAATTGGTTAAATTACTAGATCCATTGGGATTCTTTAACTTCGTTAAACTAGAAAAAAATGCTATATGTGCAATAAGTGATAGCGGAACGGTCCAAGAAGAATGTTGCATATTAAGAGTCCCCGCCGTAACAATAAGGATGACGACAGAAAGACCAGAAACAATCGAATGTGGAAGTAATATTCTATCTGGATTAAATAGTGAGAATATGTTAAAAAGTGTTAAAATAATGTTGAAAAGAAAGACCAACTGGAAGCAACCAAAGGGTTACTCCGACAAAAATGTATCAACTAAAATTATTAATCTAATGTTAAATAAATAGCATGTCAATTTTTAAAAATTCAGTTATCTTAATAACTGGTGGAACAGGGTCTTGGGGGAACGAACTAACTAGGCAGTTATTAGAAAAAGATCCAGAAAAAATAATTATTTATTCAAGAAGCGAGTTGCATCAAGTTAATACGCAAAGGACTTTTAATAATCCTAAAATAAAATTTATAATTGGAGATGTCAGAGATTACGAACAAATACTTAAGGCATCTGTGGGAGTTGATTATATTTTCCATTTAGCCGCTCTAAAGCATGTACCGATTTGCGAAGACCAACCAGAAGAGGCGCTTAAAACAAACGTAACAGGAACTCTTAATGTAATAACTGCCGCTAAAAAAAATAAGGTAAAAAAAGTAATTGACGTTTCTACAGATAAAGCTGTTGATCCATTTAATTTTTACGGCATGACAAAAGCAATTGGAGAAAGATTGATAATTAATGCCAATCTTAATTCCACTAAAACTAAATTTGTTTGTATAAGAGGCGGAAATGTTTTAGGCACCAATGGCAGCGTCGTTCCTTTCTTCATCGATCAAATAAAAAGATCAAAAACAGTCTTTTTAACAGACAAAGCAATGACCAGGTACTATATGACACAAAAAGAAGCTATAAACCTTTTATTTAAGGCAGCTGAAAACAGTGCAGGAGGAGAAACTTTTGTAATGAAAATGCCTTCTTGTAAAGTTATTGACTTAGCAGAAGTTCTAATAGAAGAAGTTGGGAATAATGAAAAAATTACAATAAAAGAGATCGGTGTTAGACCAGGAGAAAAAATACACGAATGTTTAATCAGCAGACATGAATCTCCTTCAACTTACCAATACGACAAAAACTATTACGTAATTTTGCCTCAGATTAAAATTAAGGGACTAGAAGACAAATACAAAAAATTCAAAAAGGTAACTTTTGGAGAATATTCATCAGAAAATATTCTAATGAATAAAACAGAAATAAAAATAATGCTTAAAAATGGTAATTTAATTTAATATGTTTAAAGAAGAAAATATACTATTTACTGGTGGATCGGGAAGACTTGGAAAAGCTTGCAAAAAGATACTTCCCAATGCTCAATACCCCAATAGTATTGAATTAAATATTTTAAACCTAAATAGTATTAATGATTATTTTTTAAATCATGAAATTGATATTGTAATACATTTGGCAGCAATGGCAAATATACCGCTTTGTGAAGAAAATAAACAACAAGCATACGATATGAATGTTAATGGAACAAAAAATGTATTAGAAATTTCCAAAAAAAATAAAGTTAAACACTTTATATATTTAAATACCGCATGCGTATTCCCTGGAACAAACGACGAAATTATGGAGAATGAAGACAGCCTTCCCTACCCAAAACATTATTACGGCCTAACAAAATATATTGCCGAGGAAATTGCAAAAACTTATAACAGTAAAGATATGCTAGTTAATGTAGTTCGAACCAATTTTACTAGTATGCCATGGGAGTATCCCAAAGCTTTCATCGATCGATTTGGAACATATTTATTTGCTCAAGGGGTAGCAAAAGGACTAAAGGATATAATTGAACAAAAACCGCAACTTCCAATAATCCATATTTGTGGTGATAGAAAAATATCAATGCACGAATACGCAATCGCAGGAGAAAGTAAGGTTGAACCAATTACTACAGAAGAATACAAAGGAACACCGCTAACAAAAAATATGTCACTTACAAGCAAGTATTGGAAGCTGTACAAATTAGAAGATAGTGATTTTAATGATAATTAAATATAAATAAAAAATCTCTTTTAAAAGAGATTTTTTATTTATATAATTCATCATAATTAGCAATCATTTTTTTCAAAGAAAACTTGGTCTGAAATTCGATATAAGCATTAGATATAATTAGATTTTTTTCTGTCTCAGTAATTAACGCTGCTTTATTTATTACATTATATAAAGCAGTATAATCTGCTGTGTTAACCATAAAACCAGTGACTCTATTATTAATAATTTCTGAAACCCCTCCCACTCTACTTGCAACAACTAATAACTTATTGCTCATAGCCTCAACGACAGCTAAGCCAAATCCCTCATTTAGTGATGGCAAAATAAAAATATCGGCTAATTTATAAAATAAAGAAATATCTCTTAATTCTCCTAAAAATAAAACATTATTCGTTAGTCTTAATTTATTTACTTCCCCTACAAGACTTAACTTCTCTGGACCATCTCCAATCAACAAAAGTTTAATATCAGGATATTTATCTTTTAATATACTAAGAGCCTGAATTAGATAAATTTGACCTTTAACTTGCGTTAGACGCCCAACAGACAAAAGTATTGGATAATTATTAGTAATTTTCAAATTATTTTTGATTTTTTCAATGTCTTCTTTATTTATAATATCTTTATTTTCAGGCACTCCATTATAAATAACCTTAATTTTATTAATTGTAATAATTTTTCTTTTAACGAGATCTTCTTTTATTTTTTCCGAAACAACAACAGTAATATCGGTTAGAAAATCAGTTATTTTAAGTAAAAAATATCTAAATTTTCCTCCAAAATTATCAGAATGGATAGTTGAAACAATAAAAGGAACCTTAGAAATTCTACCTATTATTCGACCAATTAAATTGGCATGAAATAAATGACAGTGCAAAATTTCTGGTTTTTCGTTTCTTATTACAACAAATAATTTCCATAAAAATAATGGGTTAAATTTTTCACTAGCATTTAAGCTTATAGCTTTATATTTTTTTCCTATCTCTTCCCCTATTGTTCCCAAGGGTCTAATCGAAACAAAAACAGGCAAAAACTTTTTATGATCGATATTAAAAATTAAATTTTTTACAACAATTTCAGCTCCCCCAATTCCAGACCCTGTTATTAAAAATATTATTTTCTTTTTGTTGGTATTACTCATAAATATTTATATATTTGTCTACCATGGACTTAGCTGAAAATAATGATTTATCAGTGTGAATGATAAAATTTTTGTTTAATTTTTCAAAAAATTCTATTTTATTATTCAGCAGGTAGCAATTTTCATTTCCTATTATTTCTTTATTACCCCCAACATCACTAGCTAAAATTGGAATATTTGAAAAAAGTGCTTCAATTAAAGATATGGATAAACCCTCATAAATTGAAGGCAAAACAAACAAATCGAAACCTTTTAATAAAAAACTCGCATTTTCTATTTCTCCAGGGATTCTTATATCTGCTGATATATTTAATTCTTTTATAATTGTCTCATATTTACATCTCTCTGGTCCATCACCAATTATTATGAGCTTTGCGTTTGGCTTTCTTTTTTTAACATCTTTCCAATTATTCAATATAAATTCGTAATTTTTCTGTTCGGCAAATCTCCCAATGGAACCTATTAAATAGGCATTGCTTAAGCTATCATTAAATAATTTACTTAGTTCCTCCCTTGCATTTTCTTTATTTAAAAAATAATCAGTATCTACTTTTATTCCGTTATAAATTACAATTCCATTTGTTGTTATACCCTGATTAACTGCCTTTTCTAAATTATACTTACTTACAAAAACAACCTTGTCTATATAATTAATAAAAAATTTAAAATATTTTTTAAATAATATTTTAATCAATTTTAATGCCTTATACTGAGTATCCAAAACAGAAAGACCATGAACTGTAAAAATTGTCTTGATTTTTATTTTTGATAATTTTATTGCAAATATTCCAGGCAAAGAGTTAGTGCTATTAAAATGAACTATATCAAAACCCTCTCTATTTATTAGTGCTTTTAATTCGAGGATATAAGCAATAGTGAATATAGGATTAATACTTTTCTTAAGATTTTTCAAACGGAAAAAAGTAATATTTAATTTTTCTAATTCTCTTGGAAGATAATCACCTTCACCAGAAGCAACACATATATCAAAACCTACTTTTTTTAAACCACCAGCCAAAGTTAAAACAAAGGCCTGAGCCCCGCCTATTTCTGCTTTAGTTATAACCAAAAGAATTTTCATAAAAAAATATACTAAATGTCCTTATGTATCAACGATTTATTATTCTTTAATACTACCACTTATTCTATCATACCACTGAAAGAATACTTTGGGATTCCGTAAAACTAAACTGCACCGAGAAGACTTTGTCTTCTCGGTGCAGTTTATTAGATTTACATACTTATCCAACCCCAAGGAATCAAATCATTACTGCTGATATCTCTGTTTCCAAACCATTTTTCAGGAACAATAACAATTTTAGTTTTGCTAGGGTTTAACCATGCAGCCCACCAAGCAAAGGAACTATTCGGAATAATAAAGTTGTGACATGCAGACATGAGGGCCAAGTGACCTTCGGCCTTCTTTCCTGCATATTCTTGACCCACAAAGATAGTTGGGTATGGAAACGATAGATTCTCTTCGCACCATTTGATATCATCAGAAAAAAGATAAATACAATCAATTTCAGTTTTGCTTTTTACTCTCTCGATCGCAGCATTATAATATTCACTTCCCACAACATCACGTTTTGGATCACCTATAAAGTCACCTCTTCGTACGTGAATACATAGAGATTTCTTTTCAATAATTTCTTTTCTAAGAATTCTAATTTTCTCTGGTAATTCATCCTTCAAAGTGAAATCGGCACGAATTGTATCCTCAATATTTGAAAAATATTTAGGACTTAACCAGCGACCATCAAGATATGCATCAGGTCCAACGTTTAATATTTTAGAATCAAATCCAGGCATCTTTTCAACTCCTGGTAGTTTAAAAGTTTTGCGATAGAAGTGAGCAAAAAGGAAAACTAGTTTACTTTTAAAAGGTCGATAGAAAAATGGGATAGATAACTCAGGAACAATTGTCGCCTTTATATTAAATACATCTAAATCATAGTTTCGATAAGTGAAACTATAAAATTCAGGTCGAGGATTTCGGTCTAACAGAGAAGAAAGATCTAACCCTAAAGTAACCTCATATTTAATAGCCATAGCTCGGCCAATAGCGTATTGAAACATTTGATTCCCCATTCCACCCTTTAATCTAGTTATTATCATAAATTATTTTATATTATTAAAACTTTTTAATTCTAAAATCCCTTCTTCCAAACTAACACTTGGCTCCCAATCCATTAATTCTTTTGCTTTTGTAATACCGGCCTGAGTATTACGAGGCTCGATACGTGGTTCAATATGAGTTATTTCTCCCCCGATCAGTCCTGCTATATAGTTTATCGTATATTGATTATTTCCTCCAATGTTAATAACTTCTCCTTTCCCTATTTTATCACTCTTCATGGCTTGAATATTAGCGTTCGCTACATCTTTTACATTTACAAAGTCTCGAGTTTGTTCTCCGTCTCCTGTAATAACAAGAGGACTACCTGCCTTGTAAAATTCAAAAAACCTGGGAATAACTGTAGCGTATGCTCCTTCTGGATTCTGACGAGGGCCATAAACATTAAAATAACGAAGGCAAACTGTTTCTAGATTATAGATTTTTGAATAAAGCCTACAATAAACTTCATCGATATATTTTTGAGCTCCATATGGGGATAATGGACCTATTTCCATAGTTTCAATTGTTGGTAATATTTCTTGATTGCCATAGATAGCACTTGATGATGCAAGAATTAAGCGTTTAACTTTATTTATTCGGCAAGCTTCGAGAACATTAAGAAATCCATTTACATTTACTTCATTAGTCTCTAGTGGATTTTCGATTGAGAATTGAACTTGTGGAAGAGCCGCTTCATGAAAAACATATTTTACACCCTCAAATAATGGGAAAATGGAATTACCATCACGAATATCAGCAATATGTAATATGGCTTTTGAATTTACGTGTTCTTTTTTTCCAGAAAATAGATTGTCGATAACATGAACTTCATAACCCAGTGAAATGAGAGAGTCTACTAGATGTGACCCTATAAATCCAGCTCCACCCGTAACAATAATTTTTTCCATGAGAATATTATAACATTTATTTTTTGAAAACGGACGTTCCAACGTCATCAGAGGTCCAACCACATGTGGCCCCAGTGGTTGTACCTCTGATGACGTTGGGGAAGTGAAAATAAGAATACAGGGGGCCGACCTTTCAGGTCGGCCCCCTGTATTCTTTTAATTTAATCCGCAAACTTAGGATGGTCAAGATAAGTCTTTTTCATATGATCAACAAACTTCTTAAAATCAGCATTAGGCCTAATACTCAACACCTTATCCGCATAGTCATAATAATCTTTATTTATTGGGGCAAGATTAATGGCCTTTTCTGTGTATAAAACTGTATTAACCATATCATCTTTAACCAAATACAATTGAGCTTCTGATAAATAAGCTTGAGAATTTTGATCATTTATAGCCATTGATTTGTCTAGATGGTTTTTTGCTTTATTCCATAAATTATCATCGGGATTACCGCTGGCTATCATATGTATTGCATATAATTCTGAGGCTATAGTATTTGAATTATAATCATTGGGCTGCTTGTCGATATCTCTCAAAAGCATATCGTTCATAGAATCAATCTCTCGGACAAAAAACTTTCTTTGTGCATCATTGATTCCATCGATTTTTCCCCAATAAACTTTCAAGAATTTATCTGCAACTGCAGAGGTATCTTCAACGCCACCCAAAACAGATGTTTCTTGCAACCCTTGCCTTGCGGCATATAATTTATTTGTGTCTTTACTGTTCGTAAAATCCCCCCACTTACCTACCTCTATCCACGGCATAAGCACAAAGAAAAACATCAAAACGACAGCTCCAATAATGATTAATTGTGAAATAAATTTTGATGTAATTTTTACTGGAAAATTAAATTCAAATATATTTTTACTAAAACCTACTGCAAGGCCAATCAACAAGAAAAATGCCATATATGTCGTTGGCGAATCAAAAACAAATAAGTTTTGAATAAAATAACCAAAAATTATTCCAATCAAAGATATTTTTATAAATAAATATTCTCTATCTTCTTCAATTACACTTTTATACAGACCAAAAAACAAAGCAAAAAGCAGACCAAAATATGAAATTAATCCCAAAATTCCCCCAGCTGTTGCAAACTCTAGAACCACATTATGTGCTTGATAAAATGTTTCAGGAGAAGCTTCTGTTAATATTTGAGTATTAAAATAACTTTGATAAACATAGCTAAAGTTGTTGAATCCTGTTCCTAAAAATAAATGGTCATGAATACTTTGATCGGCGATATCCCAAGTAATAAATCTATTTACACCCTTACTTTCAATATACATTTTGTTCAAAGCAGTTCCATTTGTCATGAAAATATTTGATGTATAAAAAAATCCACACACGAAAGTTATCAAAAGAACCCCTCCAATAATCTTTAATGTTTTTTTAGAAGATGCAAGTAAATAAACGGCAATCATGATGAAAACGGCAATCATTATTCCAAGCGTTGCACCCATCGCATCCCCTAAAAATAATAATGGCTTGTGTAAAGCTTGAGCAAATTTAATTTTTCCAGCCAAAATATCCCAATTCATAAATGTGGGGGAAAACATAATAATAAGCATGCCTAATACTACTAATATTTTTTTCCAAATCTTTTTAAAATAGAATATTAAACCTGCTCCAAAAATAAAATTAAATAACCCATAAGCACCTAAATAAGAACTGTTCCCTATTGTTGAGCCTTCTTTTATATATTCTGGAAAAATTCCTACATAATATAACAATGAAGAAACCAGAACATTTGAAACAAAAGAACAAATAAGAATTTTAATAATTATTTTTTTATCTTTATTAATCAAAAAGGCTAACAGTAAAGCAAAAATAGTCAGATCGTAAAGAAGCCACATACTTATAGCATCACGTAATGTCCCAAAGAATGAGTTGTGAGGGTCTACCCCAAACAAAGAAGCAAGTGTTAAAATAACCAAAAATAAACCTAATGCAATGTGAATATATGTAATTTTAATACTAATTTTGTCGGAAGATATTACCCCCCAGAAATAGAAAATAGCCATCAATAACACCAAGAATGTAATAAGAATAAGTTTCGGAGAACTAAAAATGAATATGCCATGATTATCTCTTATAAATAGAGGCACCAGAAAAACCATTGCATAA
>Ga0114951_10004090_pt1 | contig 14512 bp, 8 predicted proteins | sample AM7aDNAmetaG_FD_88677 | JGI IMG/M metagenome (GOLD analysis project Ga0114951, IMG submission 88677) | Freshwater microbial communities from Finland to study Microbial Dark Matter (Phase II) - AM7a DNA metaG | ecosystem: Environmental > Aquatic > Freshwater > Lake | place: Finland: Lake Alinen...
GGCGCCGGTGTAAAAAGAAAACAGCCTGCCGTCTTTACGTTCTGTGTGGCGCAGCTCACTGCCGAAGAGAGCGGTGATTTCCGGTTCTTGAAGATCCAGAGTTGCAAGCAGCGGCGCTGTGCTGAAAAGGCTTAGAGCCTGGCGCACACAGGTAAAATCTGCCGGAGCATGTGGCGGCGTTGCTTCCGGCAGGGCGCGTGCTGTATCAATAAAGCCAGCGTCAGCTGCCGATGTTGCCGATTGTTTATCAGCTTCAAACCAGCCGAAAAAGCCGCGCCGGGCTATGGCGCCCGATTCCAATTCCATCGTGGCGTCCTGAATTGCAGCCATTGAATGTTCATGCTGCCGCCTGACGCCGGGCAAGCCTTCGATGAGCGCCACGGGTGTGCAGCCTGCGCGGCTTTCAAGCCCGTAGAATTGAAAAGCGTCTGTAGCAAAACTTACGCCGCGGTCAAGGGAGCCGATAACGGTCCATGGGCATCGACCACCCATGGACTGGTTCTGCCGCGAGCCAAGCGCAATGCCCTGCTGCAGATGAGTAAGGGGCGTATGATCCACATAATGGCTCACATAATACTCGTTAAGCCGTATAGCGCCATAATTGGCAAGGCCCAAGTCCTGGGTATAGATAAGATCGCAGGTCAGGGTTTCGGGGCCGATGTTTTCAACAGTTGCATGCCAGAACCATGCAGGCGCAGACTGCGCAAGCGCCAGCCGCAGTTGGAAGCGCAAACCCTGCCACTCTCCGTTAGCAATTAACCCCTGCTCATCGATCTGGAAAGAGGCCGGGCTGCGCGGCCCCAAAAGCGGTATGGCCTCCTGCGCCGTACCCGTGCGGCGCAGGTAGATATTTGCAGGCCCGCCCTCCACCTCGTTGCCGAGAAACAGGTTCAGCATGATGTCGCCGCAGTCCATGCGCCTGATGGAGCCGTTGGCGTTCACCTCGACCTTCAGCCCGGAAGGGCTTTCAATACAAACAGGGAACTTTTTTTGCACATTCATGGCATGCATTCCTTGAGGATGGTTCCAGCCGAATGATAAGCACTCTCAACAATTGTATTTCATTTATAAATCAACACAAAAAATTTAAATTTTCAAATTGAAACATTTTCCCCTTGACCAATCCTCGCATCCACCTCGCCGGAGACAAACCGGGGTAGTGGCAGGTCGCCGGGGACAGCGTAGGTCAGATATCTATTTATTTTTAGGCACCCTGATTTGCTACCTTTAAAATTCAGGGCTCTTGCCATTCGCAATATCAAAAACAGAACTCCAAACCTTTCTCGTTTCAGCTTTGATAATTTTGCAACGACCTTGTACGCTTGCTAGATCAGATTTTTCAGCCAAGGTTCGTTTTCCATTTATAGCAACCATCAATTCTTCTTCAGTTTTATCCAAACACAACAAGACTTTTCTAAGAGCCATTTCTATCCGATTAAATTTTGAAAGACCCCCAGAGTTCATAAAAATTCTCCTTAAAGGATTAAGCACCTTTAACACACACTATGCATCTTTATATTTCCTGAAATTCGCCACAAGCCCGCTGAATGAATCGGGCTTATACTTTTCAAAATCTTCTTCCTCGACAAACACAAAATCAAAATGCGTCTTTTCCTGCGCTGCATTAATGTCGTCGCACCATTTTTTCAGCCGCTGCATTTTTAACGGCACATCCAAATCCTCAAGGCCCTTGGTTTCTACAATGCAGATTTCTGCGTCGCTGGCCTTCACGATAAAATCAGGATAATAATTTGAGATATTCCCGTCGGCATTGACATAATCAATATTGAAATGCACGGCATAATAGTTCTTGGCATACGAGACAACATCTTGGCAACTCTCAAGAAAGGCTGCAAAAAGCAGTTCAAGATGACTGTCGCCAATTACTTTATTGAAGATGCTTTTCTGCGGAATTAAAAATCCCTGGTCTTTCACAACAAAGGGGCGTGTCTGCCGCAGCTTGATATAATCCCGTATCTCTGCGCTGCCCTTGTCCATCACCGTGAGTTCGTTGATCTTCTTTTTAAACGTTTCGATAATCGTTTTGCTTGCTTCAAGCTCTGATAGATTGCGCAGGGTGTTCAAATCATCAATTTCAACAGCCGTATCAAAAAGATAATTTATTATAAAATCCTTCACCTTCCCATGCAGCACGTCATAGCCGCTGACAAGGCGCAGGTCTTTCATGATTGTTTGGGAAAAATAGCCGATAACGCTCCGGTAATCAGTCACGGCGTTTGTGTCAAGCAGTGTGGTATGGTTTATTTCCCCGGTGGTGATGTCTTTAAAAACAATTTCTCTTTTTTCTTCCTCTGAGAATTTTTTATAGGCAACTTTTTTTGTTCCAAATGCCGCAGGGTTCAATTCCTCAAGATTTTTATATTCCCGGTACACACGGGCGGAAAGCACGGGAATCTCTATATCCAGTTTGTCCACGTCCTTTTTCGTATTTTCAGTATCAATTTCTATGATGATGGGGGCTTTCGCCCCGGTTCCTTCGCCCATGGGCTTGTGTTCCAGTTCCACGCCTTCGCTCTGAATTGATTCAACAAAATCCATAAAAGCATCAGTCCCGACAACACTCACGTATTCGGTGGCGTCAACCCCCGGATACATCCGCCGCGAGCCCCGCCCCAGAGTCTGCTCCGGGAGGATATTGCTTTTTGCCACATATGCGCGTAGTCCCACGATGGTTGTCACATTGCGCACATCCCAGCCTTCTTTCAGCATTAGAACTGAAACTATAACTTTAAAGGGGCTTTCCCAGCTGTCGATCTGATTTGATGCCTTGCGCAAAACATCAAGCTCTTCCTTGCTCTTTTTGGCGTCGGATTCCGATATTTCACCGTTATTATTGGTATGAATGGTAAGAATAGCATCCTTAAATTCCGGATAGGTATTTGCAAGATACACTGCCACATCATCGCAATTCTTCGTATCATCGGTCATGATGAACAGCACGGCTTTTTTGCCCAGCTTTTCATGCACCGCATAACCCTTTCGCCATTCCTCAACCCCAAGGGCGATATAGTCGGCATATTTTTCCGTATAGAGGGAGCTTTGCCGTTCCTCTAATTTTGTGCGGCTTGCAAGATCAGGTAGAATAGGATGCTTCACAACATTCTGATGAATTGCCTCAACCAGCGGATAATCACAGACCGTCTGCACAAAAATAGCTCCATTGTTGTGCTTGGGCGTTGCCGTCACATCCACCTGCAAAGACAGAAAATGATCTTTCTGCTTCAGCCGGTTATGAATGTCTTCAATTGATTTAAACCAGGCAAGCCGGTTGTCGTGGATATGGTGCGCCTCATCATTGATAACCACCAGTTCATCAATCTCCCGGACAATCACACCAAGATCAACCTTAGAGTCTGTTGTTTTTCCCACCGGTCGCTTGCCAAGAAAATAATCTTCCAGATTTTCATCCTCAAAACTCGGCTCGACATCAGTTCCAGCATAGACGCGGTGAATATTGGTAAGAAAAATATTGCCCGTTTTGCGGATAATGGAAACATCGTCCTGAATATGCAGGGTAAGCTGAAAATCGTCCTGCCAGTTGCAGCCTTCATAGCCGTTGTCGGGCAGCAGCGGGTCTTCAAAAAAAATTTTCAGCCCGTCAAAGTCGGCGCGCAGGCGATCAAGTACGATGATATTGGGTGCAATAATCAGAAAATTGGTGGATAGCTTTGATGCATCCTCATACAACTTATGAAAATAGCACCAGGTGACAATAAGGCTTATGACCTTGGTCTTGCCGCTGCCGGTAGCCATTTTTACAACAAGCCGCAGCCAGTCTTCATCAAACATGCCCGTTGATACCGCGCCTGATGAGTCATAGCGCATCAAATCATACTTGTCTTTTACCCCCGCAACTTCATACAGAAACACCACCGTTTCAATGGCTTCGCGCTGAGCAAAATAGTATTTGAAATCTAAAAGGCTGCCATCGGCTTTCGGGATGATATGCTCGGTCTTAAACCACCAGTTCATCAGCGCTCTGCTGGTTTCGGTCGCCCCGACATACCCCGAGTCTCGCCAGGCCTGTACTTCCTTGCGGATTTTATGCACCATCGGCGGCAGCAGCTTTTCATAGCTTGATTCCCGCAGGGCTTCGTCAGCCGGAAACCACCGGAAGTCAGGGTTCAGCACATCATAGGGCGAGGTCGGAAAGGAAGGGTGAATAGCCATATTGAGCCGTTATTTGGGTTTAATTGCGTTTTAGAAATAGACCTTTTTAAAGAAAAAACAAATAATTACAAACCTCTATTTGCGTTATTTGGGTTTTATTTGCGTTTTACCGCAACTGCCAATAGCCGCCCCTGGTCTTGCCGAGACATTCTATAATGCCGGCTTTTTTTAAATCTTTTAAAAGACTATCAATAACAGAGCGGCTTAATTCGGGGAAGATATCGCGGAAATCATTAGCCGTTCCGGTTTCATTTCTCTTTAAATGCTCAATAATCAGCTGCTTCTGCGCCTCGCGTGGCACACCTCGTAATCGCGTGTGCACCCCTGTTTTTCCGCGATGGGAGTAATACCTGTGGGATAAAATGTAATGAGTTCCGCGCCCACGCCCCACCCTTTCTATGATACCGAGCTGCAGGAATTTATCACGCGAATCGGTTTTATCAATACGCTGTTTCTCGCGAATTTCCTCAAGAGCAAAAATCTCCTCAAAAGAAAAGACGATTTGCTTTTCATTTGTAATCTTCTCAAGGAACAATACAAAATCTTTGTCTTTCAAACGTGCAGGGATGGATAATTCTACAGAATATGCATCACTCCTTGTAAGATCAGGTAGTCCTTTTCCATCCCGGATCGATGCTTGATAAATATCATCCATTCCCTGGCCGGAACGTTCTACAAGCCCTGCTTTTTCAAAGGTTTCAGCAATACGCCTGTTGCGCCAATACGATTTATACAAAATATTTTCAGGAGTAATTCCTGGCGGGAGCCCGCCGGGGCTGGTGATAACAAAAGAATCGGAAGAAGCTTTTATGAAAATGGATTGCCCTTTGAAAGTATAGTCGCGATGCGCCACCGCGTTCAGAACTGCTTCACGGATGGATTTTTCATCAAAGGCATAAATTTCTCTCTGGATAAAGCCCTGCTGAAAGGGCATCCGGCTGTTTCGGGCATTAATCGTTTCCCAGATTGAATCATAAATTGCAAAGAATGATTCTCGCCATGACATGCGGTAGTCATAGGGAATACTAGCTGAGCTCTGCCGCCACTCAAAAATTATCTCAGCGTCCGGAAGGAATTCATCAAGCTTTTCTTTCTTCCCAAAAAGCACAAGGCTTGCATAATTCAATCCTTTATCGGTTAGCAGCCCGGCTGAGCGCAGCATCTTCTCGTCTTGGAAAGTTCTATAATCATCGCGTTTGGATTTTAGCGCCCATTTTTCCTTATAAATCCCCATAGCTTTTTGTTCCAGGTCTCCCACAGATAACCCGGGAACAATGGTCATGGAAAAATCCGGTGTGCTTTCATTGAGAATCGACCTTAGTGTGGCATCATCCATTTCACGCAATGACTCACCTGCTCGCATTGGGATACTATAATGGCCGGTGGAACGAATGACAGTTCCGGCGGGTCTAGACGGCACGTGAAAAATAAGCACGCGTCCCTGGGGGTGTTGCACCTCTTCAACATCAATCCGTATGCCAAGTTCGCTTAAAAGCTCATTGGAAAGCTTATTGTAAGTACCGTGAAATGCTTTTGACCCTACAACAACCCCTTTGTCATTAACGCCGAGCAGCAGCTTGCCGCCGCGCTCATTTGCCAGGGCTGCACAATAATCCGGCAGGTCATGGCGTCGGTCAAATTGCCCGGAAGCCCCTTTGAATTCAAGATTGCAATCCTCAAGTCGGGCCAGCAAGCGGTTAAGCTGTTCTATTGTAGTGGCTAACATCTCAATATTTTGAAAGAATTTCAGCCTATTGCCTGAATGTTTAAGTTTGTCGCTCATATTTTCAGTTTTATGAGCGACAAAGGACTTTGTTGCTAATATATGAGCGACAAAAAAACAGGCATATTTTTAAACCTGTCGAATTCGACGGGTTTAACCCTGCTTACACCCCCACGTCAACAATCTTCATGGTGTCGTTGCCGAAAATATCTACCACCTTCACGGCGATTTTGTACCGCCCCGGTTTGCATTCATGCCATGCCGATTTCATTTCAAGTGTGCGGTCTTTCTTGGTACGGAAACTCTGCCACTCATTTTCAAAAATGAAATCGCCTGTCCAGATCTCTTCAAACTCGCCGGTTGCGTCATTCTTCGCGCGCACGATCTCGCGCTTTGATTCAAAGTCAAAATCAACGCTCCAGTAGTCAATCCAGTCCGTCCATTTTTTGGTGAGAACCTCGCGTGTGACAATACCGTTCTTGTCCTTGATGACCTTCACGATCTGGCCGTTTTGCACAACTATTTTGTTTGCGCCGTTTTTAAGGCTGGCAGCAGCATTATCAATGCTGTCACCCTGTGAGTAATAAACGGAAAAGTCGGTCAGCTCCACGGCAAGCTTGCCTTTTTTTACCAGGGGCTTCACCTCGATGAAGGACACATCATGAAACACCACCTGGTTTTTCTCAACGGCTCGTTTATCAAACACCTCGCGGGGAATGTACTTCATGGCAAGGTCGATGCCCTTGGCCTTTGCTTCTTCCTGAATATTGGGGAACAGGCCCATTTCAAACTCAAAGGCCAGAATATCAACGCGCGAAATGCGCTTCTCGCGGCATTCAAGAATGACCTCTTCCACAAACAGCCGCGTCACCGGCAAATTGATCGGCCCCACAGACACCATCCGGCCCGCTTTCTTGCCGTGAAAACATTTAAAGTTCTCTACCCCCTCGGCCCGGTAAGCATGCAGAATCAGGCCGATAAAATCCTTCTCCTTCTGCGCAAGTTGCCGCTGCTTTTCTTCCTCGCGCAGCCCCATATTAACGCCGATATAATGCGCCCGCTCGTATTTGCCAAGGTTCAAGATTTCAAAAGCCCGGAAGTCCTTCCCTTCCGTCTTCATCTGCCGCTGCACGCCGATCATGCGCTTGCGCGTGGTGTGAATGGCGAATTTGCCGAGATCGCTGACAATCCACTTGCGCCCCAGCTTTTCCGACACTGCCGCAGTCGTACCAGAACCACAGAAAAAATCTGCCACAATATCATTTTCGTTAGAAGATGCCTTAATGATACGCTCAAGTAAGGCTATAGGTTTTTGGGTTGGATAATCAACACGTTCTTCTGCAGCAGATTGAATAGATTGAATATCTGTCCAAACATCTTCTGGTAGTTTTCCTTCATCCAAGTAATAACGATACAATTTTTTCTTGCCTGTTCCCCACTTTTCTACATATTCTCGGCCATTTTCATCAACACCCATTCTCCCGCCATAATTTTTTCCAGATGAATCTTGCTTATGGGGCGTAAAAGGCAGCCTTACCTCCTTGTCATTGAAATGCGGTGTTTTTGATTTTCCATACATCCAAATAGTATTGTGTTTTTTTCCAAAGTAAGCTGTGCCCTTCCCGCCTTGGCTGAAATACCAGATAATTTCATTTATCAAACAATCATGCGTAAAAACCTCATCAAGCACTTGCCTTATATGAGCCGTAACTCGCCAATCACAATGCACATAAATGCTCCCATCCTCAGCCAGCAAATCTCGCATGAGCACAAGGCGTTCATAAATCATGGAGATGAAGCTATCCGCGCCTTTGCCCCAGGTGTCGCGGTAGGCAAGCTCTTCAAGTACATTGGGTTTTTTGGTGAAGGTGTCGTCGCCGATCTCTATATCCATGGAGAAATCTGCGCCAACGTCGAAAGGCGGGTCGATGTAAATGAGTTTGATGCCGCCCTGCTTTTCAATCTCTTCGCGGATGGGGCCGTTTTTAAGGCTTGAGAGAATCAGCTTGTTATCGCCCCAGATAAGCTTGTTGGTCCAGCCCTTCAGTTGCCGACCCCGGCTGTCGATGCTGATGCCCGCGGCTTCAAACAGTGGAAAGTGTTGTTTTACGGATGCTTCCGTGCGCGGCTCGTCAACATGCTCGATTATCTGAAACGGCAGCACGATATTGGTCACCTCATTGGTCTTGCCGTTCCAGACAAGCTCCACCTCGCGCTTGTGGTCAAACAGCAAAAACCGGTACTTGTCCGGCAACGGTTTATCCGCCTCAACAAGCTTCACTATCTCGCGCTTTTCATTGTCGGTGAGTTTCATTGAACCCTCTTGTTGCATCCATTTTGCCGGACACGCTGCGCTTTGTCCGGCCTACCATGCGCCAATCATTTTTTGTAGGCCGGACTAAACGAAGTGAGTCCGGCAGATTTTCATCCGATAAAAACAATCCAGCGTTGGTCATCAGAATGCTTCATCCAGAAATCAAATGCTCGTGAAAGAATGTTTTCATATTCTGGAATCGGCCACTCGAATCGATATTCCGTATCTATTCGAGGACTCTCCGTTTTTAAATCAATTGAAATATGGAGTAATGGCCTCTGTAAATCCTTAGCCCATGGCACAGACTCATCCTTTTTCCCTTTGGGGCTACGAACACAATGTTTATAAGCATTTGCCAAGTTAGCAAGTTGGCGAAGCTCATCAAATAAATCAAGAGCTTTTTTTCTAAATTGATTAAGATCAACAAAACCGCTGGTTAATGAACTTTCATTTTCAAAGTAAAAGTAGTCAATAACGTTATTGAGGGCTTCTATCGCATTTAAAAAAAGTCGAAACTCCTCGTATTTTGAAGGCGTAGAATTTTCACCCCGCTCCACATGTAGTTTCTTTTTGGATACATACTCAAAATAATTCCGAAAAGCTATATGACGAAGATAATTTTGATAGCTTCCAAGCGGCCCTTTTAGGAACTCCATACCCATATATGCCTTCGAACGCCTAACATATGAATTTGTAATTTGTAGGCCGGAATAAACGAAGTGAGTCCGGCAGTTTTCAGTAATAACTTTGTGCCGGACACGCTACGCTTTGTCCGGCCTAACATGCTCTTTTGTCGTTCAGACAGCGCAAGGCATATTATCCCATGTGCGGCCTAGAAGAAGGCGACCATTTAAGCGTTTTGCCCGCTTCTTACCATCAGCACCCCAGCCGCCCCATTGTTTGAAGAAAAAGGATGCGCCATACATATCGCAGCGGTTTTGAATGTTTTCAGCCCATTCAGGCATCATCGGTCTTGCTTGTGGCCCGGACTCACCGCCGACAATTATCCACTGAATACCTGATAAATCAACCGGGCCGAGGTCTTCAAGAAGCGGCTCTATAGAAAGAAAGCGAACACGTGCCTTGATGCGCCGCAGAAAATCAATCCGGGGCACACCTTCTTTTTTGTTTTCAACCGTTACGCCGAGCCATGCATTTATTGGGGCACCATAAGAACGGAAAAACTGCTCCATTCTGTCAGCACGTTTTGTCAGAACCTGAAATGTATGTTGTGGGCAGTCCCGTATAACATCAAAAACCTGCCGTATATATTCCTCAGGAATTCTCTCATGAAATATATCGCTCATGGAATTCACAAAGTACATGGTGGGTTTTTTCCGGTTCAGCGGCTCATTTAAACGCTCTGGCTGCAAAGTCAGCTTAAACCCATTCTCATAACCTTTCAGCCCCATGGCGTTCAGACGATGCGCCATTTTTTCAGCATAGCAGTTGCGGCATCCCTCAGAAATCTTTGTACAGCCGGTGGCAGGATTCCACGTTTGCTCAGTCCATTCAATTTTTGATTTTGTAGACATGATTTTATACCCTCACTAATCGTTCGATATTATCAAAATTGACAATATTCTTGGGTCGTTTTCTTTTCATATCAATATTTATTACCTTATTCTCTGCGACAAGTTCTTTGAGTGCAGCCTGAAAATCACTTTCAAACCATGCTGTTTCTTCCAGCATGTCTGCAAGCTCTTCTATGCCAAATCTTTTCGGCTGATCAGATAGCTTGTTTAACCAATACTTTTTTACTTCATTTAAATCTTCATCCGATGGCTCATTAATCATTTCGGTAGAGAGTAATTTTGGTTGCTTCGTTTTTGAAACATGGTGCGCCTCTTTGGCATGAGCACGTACACGTTTCTGTATAAAATCCAGTTTTTCAGAAGCATCCATAAAAACCTGTATTCCTTTTGGATGACGAGTCAAATATACAAGATCATACTTTGTGCGGTCTTTCAGAGTATCAAGTACCTTAACATAAGCAGATCTTGCCTTAAGCCCGGTATTCGGCTGAGCATTTTTTAAATGTGTGCGGTACAAGTCTATCAAATGGGTTTCCCGTTCTTTTGAAGACATACCCGCAGTATCTGGTACTTCACCAAAAATTTCCTGCATATGTTTGCTAAATTCTATTTGCGTATGCGTGCGCAAAATAAAGTCAAACATGAAATTAATCAAAAACTCTGATCGAGGTCTTTGCAACAATGGCTTTAATGTTGGTATTTCAACAACATTTTTCCAGCCCGTTGGATCAATAAAAAAGAAAGTGAAATCTGTTTTGCCGCACCATTTTAGAATATCCCCGCGCAAATCAGAAAACACACCATTCATAGCGGTTGTTTCTATTCCGCTGGCAGCTTCAGTATCAAGAAATGCATGCAGTTTTTCATAAGCATTCTTGTTTTTCTCAATGAACAAAGCCCGAAAATGCACATTTTTATTGTATGTTTTTAATAACCCATCCCGGCATTTTTTCATGGTATTTAGTGAAATGGCTATAGAGGTATCCTGTAGATCATCGCCATCCTCCTGCCAGGGTCCGGCAAAACAATCAACATAGCAAATGGTGTCTTCATTCTTTCCCAATATCATGAACAATCGTTCAAGATATTTTTCTAGAAGCGTGTGTTTTATGTATGCTTGTTCTCGTCCTTCGTATGATTCAGGTATCATACCTCCCCCAATTTCATCATATCAACCCAGTGACATAGAACCAATATTTATAAAATTTTTATAAAAATATCAGCTTGTGGCTTTTATGTCAAAGCAATGCTGAATAAACTATAGCGGATAGATTTGTCATATAAGGTCAAAAGAGGTGTGTTTGTTTTGATGTTTCATGAAAGCATGGAAGGATGGATTGGGGCCGCCCATAAATTAAATAAATCAGTAACCATGTTCTGTTGTTTCGCCTAACATTATTTTATTTCCCAGGACCCTGAACGGTCCAGTTGAAGGACGCGATCATGATAGTCGATCAAGGTGGTGCGGTGTCCGACGCTGATGAAGCCAACACGGGATTCCTTGAGCAGTTGATACAGACGCTGCTGATTGTCTTCGTCAAGAGCGCTGGTGGCCTCGTCCAGAAATGCAAACTTTGAGTTTCGCAAAAAGAGTCGAGCGAAAGCCACGCGCTGTTGCTCTCCGATCGAAAGCACGTTGACCCAGTCCATCACTCGATCAAGATCGCTGTCCACGCGGTCCAGCACATCTGCCAGATTGACCCTGCCCACAACCTCAAGAATTTGCTCGTCGCTAAAGCCCCTGTCGGGATACGGGTAGAGCAGCTGGTCGCGCAGGTTACCGTCGATCATGTAGGGTCGCTGGGGCAGGAACATGATGTCCTGCCATGGCGGTCGTTCGAGCGCACCGGAACCAATTGGCCACAGCCCGGCGATTGTGCGCAGAACAGAACTCTTTCCGGTGCCGCTTGCGCCCATGATAAGAAGGCTCTGATTGCGGCGCAGCTCAAAGGACAGATCATTAACCAGAGTTTTTGATCCATCGGGCGTGCGCACGGTCAGCTTGTCCAGCTTTACCCTGCGGCTGTCATCGTCCACCTCCCCGTTCCCCTCCAGTGCCGCGCGCTCTTCCTCGGCATCGAATTCATCCAGATCGTCCCACAACATGCCCAGGCGCTGCACCCCTGCCAGGTAGGCGCTCAACCGCTCGAACTGCGTGATGATCAGTGAAACGGCTGCCAAAACCTGGGCAAACGCCCCTGCCGACTGGGTGACGACGCCGAATTCCACCTCTCCGCGCATGAACAGGGGAGCAACTATCACAACCGGTAGAATAAGGGCGGCATAGTTGTAACTGTTGATAAAGAACCCCAAATTTCGATTCCAGCCGATGATGATCATCATGTTCTGAACAGCCGCTCCCAGGCGGCCCACCAGATCCCGCCGCTCACGCTTTTCCCCGCGATAGAAGGCTATGGATTCGGCATTGTCGCGCACACGAACCAGGCTGTAGCGAAAATCAGCCTCTTTCTGATACTGATGATAGTTCAAACCGACCAGCCGGCGGCCGATGAGGATGCTCAGCCCGGTGCCGGCCACGGCGTAGACGAGCAGCACGCCGACCAGGGTGACGGAGATGGCCCAGAGCACGCCGATGAATACAATCACCGACACCGTAGCGTTCAGCGCGATCAGCAGGAAAGACAGCGAGCTGATGGTAAAATTGCGCACATCCTCGCTGATACGCTGGTCAGGGTTGTCGATGCTGGCCGAGCCTCGCAGCCGGTAGTAAGCGCGGTTGTTGAAATACCGCTTAATTAGATGCTGCGCCATCCATTCCCGCCACAGAAGGGCCAGCCGCTCTTCCGTCCACCGGTAGTAAACCCCGAGCGGGATTGCAAGGGCGAACGTACCGAGATACAACCACAGCGATTGCAAGTAAGCGGGTGCATCTTTCTTCGCGATGGCGGTCATGAAATCCCTGGCCACATAGCTCATGAGCACCTGCACCCCGCCGACACACAGGGCCAGGGTGAGCAGAATAATGAGAAACCTGAGCGCTTTGTGTCGACGCTCCGAAGCAAAAAACGCTCTGGATATGAACCAGAGTTGCCGGCAGGTTGTGCCGAAAGACGCTTTGTCGGAAATTTTTTCTTCTGAGGGAGAGGCTTGGTCCATATTTCCTTATTATTGTGTCATTCCCAACAAGGAAAGGGGTAGTCCTATTGGATTTTACGATTACTAAATTTGACGGGAAGGCCCTTTTGGATGGGCAAAGTATAGGCAGGCAGGTGGCTGTATGTCAATAAAAATGCTTTGTTAAGAGAATCCTTTAGGTTAGCGCAGGTTCCGGCAAATAGGCCGGATGTGCTATACAGCTATTGCCATAAGGTTTTCTGATGGTCAGTCCGGTTAATGTGAAGGGCGGGAGTCAACCCCGATACTTCTCTTAAATGCTTTAACAGCGCACAGTGCGCGCTCTGTTAATATTAATGGCCCACCACATAGTGCAGCGCCAGCACGTATAACGCCGAAACTGCCAGCTGGCACAGAGTGAAAGGAATGCCATAGCGCATGAACGTGACAAAGGATATGGGACGGCCATGGTTCGAGCAAATGCCCGCAGCCACCACATTTGATGAGGCGCCAATGAGGGTGGCATTGCCCCCGAGCGTTGCGCCGAACATCATGGCCACAAAAACCGGCAGCGTCGATACGGGCCAGTCGGTGAATGTAGCCCACAGGGCATTTTCGCCCACAATTTCCGCCACAACTAAATAGCCCTTGGTGAGCAGCAGCATGGCGGCGACCACCGGTATATTGGCCAGCAGGCTCGATGCCAGGCCCACCCCCGCCAGCAGCACCAGCGCCACCAGCAGCGTATTGGAGCCGAACCATGAATAGAGATTTTTCGACAGGCCCTGCAGGATGCCGGTTTTGGTAAACTCCTCAACAAGAAAGAACATGCAAGCCAGAAAAATGAGCGTTTTCCAGTCAACATCCCGGATGACATGTTCTATGGATTCGACCCTGGCGCCGTATACTACGAGCAGCGCCAGCGAAGCCGCTATTATGGCAACCGCGGGCGGCACGATGCGCGTGGGCATGCGCTCGCCGATAAGAAACATGACCACCATGGCAACAAGAACCACCAGCGCCCCGGCGGCAAGACCGGGCCGCGATAGGGGCTCAACGCGAAGGTCATCAGGCAGCTGCACCTTGACCCGCCAGATGTCCTTCATGACAAGGGGCGTCATGGCGACCAGCACCAGTATCGCAATCACTCCTCCAAGGCTTACCCGCTGCAGATACTGGCCGAACGTGATGCCGATGGAACTGCCAACCAGAAATGTTGCCGGGTCCCCGACCAGCGTGAGCATGCCCGCGGAGTTGCTGATAATGGCGGTGAGTACCATGGGGCCGACATAGTCGACTTTGAGCGCCGCCGCAATACGGATAATGATGGGCGCCACAAGAATGACGACCGTGGCATTGGGCAGAAACGCGCAGATGGGCGTGATGAGCACAAATAGCCCCAAAAGATACAGCTTGCCGCTGCCTTTGGTTAAAATCAGAAACCGCGTGCCTACATTTTCAAAAATACCTGTGGGCTGCAGGGTACGCGCCACCACCATGCCGCCGAACAGCAGGGCGAGCGTGCCGCCTGCCGTTTCAAGAGCGTGGAGGGCATCGCCGGCGGTCAGTATGCCCATGACCAGCAAAATGCTTACCCCCAGAAGAGCCGCAACCGTTATGTCGAGCATGTTGAAGGCAATTGCCAGGATAACACCGGCAAAAACCGCAATGGTA
>Ga0114951_10004091_pt1 | contig 14511 bp, 12 predicted proteins | sample AM7aDNAmetaG_FD_88677 | JGI IMG/M metagenome (GOLD analysis project Ga0114951, IMG submission 88677) | Freshwater microbial communities from Finland to study Microbial Dark Matter (Phase II) - AM7a DNA metaG | ecosystem: Environmental > Aquatic > Freshwater > Lake | place: Finland: Lake Alinen...
CAGAGAGAAGTCCGGCCTCAGTCAGCAGCAGGTCTCCGCGCGCAGCGGCGTGGCTCAGGAGTCGCTGAGCAGGCTTGAGAATGGTCGTCGCGACCCGAGGCTCGAGACTCTGCGGAAGCTGGCAAGGGGGATGGACGTGACGCTGCCGGAGCTTCTGCAGGGCCTCTCTTCCCCCCCCGGACTGGACAACGCCGAGGGGTGGAAGACGTAGCTGGGAGGCTACCGGTCGCGGTACTTCTCAGCGAACGTCAGAAAGCGGTAGACGTCGCCGAAGTCGGAGGCCAGCCCCAGCGACACGCGGATCGTGTTGGGCACCTTGCCGGTCGTGTCCTCGATGCGGCGCTGGCACTGCATCAGCGTCACGGCCGCGGTGGGGTCCGCGAAGCACGCCGCCATCTCGTCGCGGGTGATCTCGTGGGCCACCTCGCCGTCGCCGGGATTGCAGAAGCAGCCCGTGCGCACCGAGATCAGCTCGTCGGCCGCGGCCTTCTCGACAGCGTACACGTCGAAGGCGCGGCCTACAGGGTCCACGATGTGGAGCGCGATGGTGGCCCCCCGGCGATCCATGTCCTGGGGGCCGAACACCTTGATGAGCGGCGCGCCATTGCTGTGGCGCAGGCAGTGCGCCTCCTCGAGGAACCAGCCGGCCAGCGCGGAGACGCGGCGGTGGATCGTGGGCACGCCGACGGCCGCGAGGTGCTCAAGGCCGATCGTGATGGCCGGCAGGCTGAGGTAGTCGAGGGTGCCGTCCTCGAAGCCGGTGGAGCCCGGCGCCAGCCGGTACCAGTCCTCTGCCTGCACCGAGGCGAGCGTGATGGTGCCCCCGGCGAACCACGGCCGCCGCAGCTTGGCGAGCTTTTCGCGGCGCGCGATCAGGCAGCCGACCCCGGTCGGGTAGCCAAAGAGCTTGTAGAACGAGATGGGCACGAAATCCGGCCTCACGACTTCGAGATCGATGGGGTTGGTGGGCGCGTAGGCGGCGCAGTCGAGCAGGACGTCCCAGCCGCATTCGTGCGCCTCGTCCACCCAGGCGAGCGGGTGCTGCACGCCGCTGAAATTGGACTGCGCCGGGTAGGCGAACAGCCGGTCCTCAGCGGGCCGCGTGCCGCCCAGGACGGTCTGGAGCTGCTCCTCCTCCACGCGCAGATCGGACCCGCGCACGGGGACGTAGGTGATGGTCGCACCCTTGACGTGCGCGAACTCGCGGATGCCGTTCACCGAGTTGTGGTTGTCGTAGGTTAAGCAGAAGACGCCCCCGGGACGAAACGGGTACGACTCGCCGACGAGCTTGAGGGCGCCGCTGGCGTTGGCCGTGAAAATGACCTCGTAGTCGGCGGCCGAAGCGTTGAAGAAGCGGCGCACGGAGGCGCGGGCCTGGTGGACCAGCGCGGCCGACGCCATCGAGGTGGGGTTGCCCGAGTGCGGGTTGCCGAGGACGTGGTCGCACAGCAGCTCGTAGTGGCGGCGGACCTGCGACTCGGCGTAGAGCCCGCCGCCGGTGTAGTCGAGGTACGTGTGGCCGAGCCGGTCGAGGCGCGCGTAGTCGCGGGCGCGCAGCTCGTCGACGGCGGCGGTCCCCGCGTACCCGGGGTACCGCCGCAGAAAGTCACCGCGCGCCTGCTCGAGGCGCTCAGCCGGGTAGCTCGAGGTCTCGGTCATGCGTCTACGCGCCGGTGAAGGGCGACGCGAGGTTCCCCGCGGCGTCGAACGGCAGGCGCCGGCGCGCCGGGTCGACGACAACGGCCGGGGGCGCCGGCAGTTGAGCCAGGCAGCCCGCGGACACCCAGAGACGGGCGACGTCCAGCGTGTTCCTCGCGTAGACGACGCGCACGTCGTCGGGCGTCGTCGGTCTGATCGTGGTCAGCAGAGCGAAGACGGCGTCGCGGTCGCCGGCGAACACCAGAGGGATCCTGACGTCGTCGGGCGAGCACGACGTGAGGCCGTTCACGGCCGTCGCCGGGCCGTCCATCTGGTCGACCAGGCGCGTGGTGACGGCGTCGGCGTTGCCCACGCCCGACGCGTTGCCCCCGCTGGCCGCGGTGAGGCCGCGCACGAAGATGCGCAGCACGCGCGGCCGCTCGCGACGCGTCGACCAGGAGATGACGTTGCGTCCCGTGACGTTGGGGTCGAGCCCCACGCCGCTGATGTCCTTGCCGATCTCGTCGAGGATCAGCAGGTCGATGTCGTCGAGCGGCAGGCCGGGGAGGTGCCGCCGGGCCAGCTCGAGGAGCGCGCTCTCGGTCTCCTCGAGCTCCTCCGCCGGCACGACCCGCACCACCGCCGTGCGGTGGTCCTCGTTCTCGACGAGCGCCACCCCGAACACGACGTTGACCCGATCGAGCAGCGCGCGCGCGGCGGCCGGGACGGTCTCGGCCATGCCGCGCACCACGCCGAGCCGGTGGTAGTGCTCCGCGCCGGCCTGGTTGCCGAGGCCGATCACGAGCTGCTTCAGAAGGCCGCTCTCGATAGGGCCCACGAACTCCGTGTGCGGCTTCACGCGGTTGACGAGGACGATGCCGTCGGCCTCCCAGGCGAAGCGGTCGAGAAACAGAGGGATGCCCTCGACCTCGCCCAGCGACACGACGTCCATGGTGGCGCGGACCGGCGCGCCGATGGCCGCCTCGGTGACGCCGAGATGCGCGAGCACCTCGGCCTGGCCGGCGGCGGTGGCGCCGCCGTGCGAGCCCATGGCCGGCACCACGAAGGGCGCGAAGCCGGCCGCCGTCAGCCGCTGAACGATGCCGCCGGCCAGCACGGCGACGTCGGCGATGCCGCGGCTGCCGATCGCCACCGCGATGCGGGCGCCGGGAGCGAGCGCAGAGAGCGCCTCTTTGGCGCGCGGCCACTCACCCTCGAGCGCCGCGAGCACGTCGACCGCCGGCAGAACGTCGAAGTTCTGCCGCACTGCGAACATGGCCGGCAGCTCAGACTCGTCTCCGGCGACAGGTCCCACCACGAACGGATACGTCATGCCAACCTCCAGGCTGCACTGCGGACGTCAAGCTTACCGCGAAGCGCCTGCGGCATTCGCGGCAGGCCGCCACGCCCCCAGCCGGCCGTCCTGCGGCGCGGTCGGCCGCGCATCGCCGGCCGAGGTATAATGCCCCGGCGGCACACGCGTGCCCCCATCGTCTAGCGGCCTAGGACACCGGCCTTTCAAGCCGGCGGCACGGATTCGAATTCCGTTGGGGGCACCACTTCTTCTCCTCTCACAACCGGGCGTGACAATTGGCTGGACGCCGCGTGCCTGTGGCGTCGGTACTTGGATGGGCGGATCAAGGAGGAACGATGCGTCATCCCAGGCTCGTGGTGCCGATCGTCGTTGCGGTGATCTTTGCCGCGATCGCCGTCGCCGGTTGTGGTCAGAGCTGGACCAAGGTGACGGAGCTCACCGGCGGTACGACCGCCTCGGGAACGAGCAGCCGCACAGCGGAGTTCCAGCTCGACGGCTCGGTCCGGGCCACCTTCCACGCGTCCGGCGGGTCCGGGACGATCGTCGCCTACCTGATGCCGAGTGGCGCCCCCGACGACCTGGAGGGCCGGGTCGTCAGCGGGCAGCAGTTCCTCATCGGCGGCGGCGACGGGCAGTCAGGCACGATCGACGACGTCCACGGCAGCTACTACGTGACGGCCACCGGGATGTTCGAGCCCTGGTCTCTCACCATAGAGAAAGCGCAGTGAGCCGGGCCGAGTCAGGTAGTCGCGGCGAAGGCGTCCAGCGTGCCCATCGGCCACCTCCGCCGGGGTAGCGCACGAAAGACGTGGCCGCTCCGGCCGGCCGTCACGGCACGAACGCCATCACGCTGAGCGGCGTGCCCGAGCCGTTCTTGAGGCGCAGGATGCCGAGCACGAGTGTCGTCCCGGTGGCCGGCAGCTGGTCGAGGTTGCCGAGGCACTCGATGACGATCTTGTGAGCGCCGGTCGCCTGCGTGTTGGTCGCATAGCTTGTGTCGAGGCCGGGATCCACGCCGTGCGTGTCGATGCCCACGCCGGCGATCTGCCGATCGCTGAGGAGCCACTTGGTGGTGTCTCCCGCGAAGCCGGGAAAGTGCAGGTTGCCCTTGCCGTCGATGTTGAAAAAGGCCTTGGGGTCGCTCCACTTGTCCTGCCAGCCCGTGTACATGATGACGAAGGTGCCGGGGGCAAGCTGCCCGTGGGCGGCCTCCCAGTCGAGCACGTCCTGCCTGCTGAGCTGGTAGTCGGGGTCGGCGGCGCACTTCACGCGCACGTCGATGACCGCCGCCGGCACCACGAGCTGCTCCGGCGAGTAGCTGGTGATTGACCGCTTGTCGCCGGCGATGAAGCTGTTGGGCGCGTTCATATGCGTCGCGCTGTGCTCTCCGATCGTGAAGCTGCGCAGGTAGTAGCCGTCCTTCTTCATCGTGGCGACGGTCTTGAACACCACCTTGGGGTCGCCGGGCCACAGCGGGATGCCCGGGCTGATCACGTGCTGGAGGTCGATAACGCGGGAGTACGTGATGGTCTTCGCGCCGGCGGCGGCCGCGGGGCTCGGCGAGGCCGCGCTCGACGGCGTCGAGATCTCAGCGCCGAAGGCCGCGGCAGAAACCGCCAGCGCGGCAGCCGCCGCGCAGACGGCGACGCGACGAAGTGCCCGTGATGACATGTCGGTCCCCTTCCGTGTTGGACTGCCCGCAGTATGCGGCCCCCGGCCGCACGGCACAACGGCGCCGCTCACGGCCTGAGCCTCGCCGTCAGGTCTTCGCGCTGCCCTGCTCCTCCGACTTCGCCGGCTCGGGGGTCGTCACCGCTCCTTCCGTTCCTCCCTGGGCACTCCCGGCCGGAAGCCCATCCACAGGCGCAGCTTGTCGATGCTCCGCTGCAGAAGCCCATCGATGCCGGCCGGCGAGAACGCAAGGACGACGAAGAGCAGAGCGCCGAGCACCACAAGCCGCCACACGACGGTGTCGCGCAGCGCTTCGCTGAGGATGGTGACGACGAAGGCGCCGATGATCGGGCCGCGCACCGTCCCCAGGCCGCCGACGACGACCATGATCGCGAGGAGGCCCATGGGGCCGAGCGCGATGAAGCTCGGCGTGATGCCGTGATAGAAGGTCGCGTACAGTCCGCCGGCGAGACCGGCGATGAGGCCGGAGACGAGGGTCATCATGACGGCCTGACGGCGCCGGCCGCTGCCCCTGCCGAGCGGTGAGCCCATCGTGCGCTGCGCGAGGAGCATGACCGCCACGGAGAGCACGAGCGTGAGCCAGAACGAGGCGCGCAGGCTCCAGGTGGCCGAGAGATTGTCGAAGAGCCCCTTGACGCCCGACAGCCCGAACCGGCCGCCGGTGAGCCCGGCGGGGTCGGCGATGATGAGCAGGCGCACGACTTCCGCGCCCGCAAGAGTCAGCAGAGCCGCGAAGATGCCGCGCAGGCGGATCACGGGAAGCACGATGATCGCGGCGGCCAGACCGCCGGCGAGGACGCCGGCCGGCAGGGCCAGCCAGGCCGACACGCCGAACGTGACGGTGAGGAGCCCCGTGACGTAGCCGCCGCTCGCGATGATCGCGAGCTGGCCGAGGTTCCAGATACCGCTGCCGAGAGTGAGGTTCCAGCTCTGCGTCATCAGGCTGGAGAGCAGGATCAGGATCAGCAGGCTGATGACGTAGTCGTTGCGCCACACGAGCGGGACGATGGCCAGCGCGATGACGACGACGATCGTCGGCACCACGCGGATCTTGGCCCTCACGGAGGCAGCCGGGGTCATCTCGCTCACAGCCAATCCTCCTCAGGCTTGCCGCACAGCCCCGAGGGGCGCTGATGAAGGCCGCGTAGATGGTACCGCAGATGCCGGCCAGGCCGCCGGTTCATCCGAGGCATGCGAGACAACCGGCTCGGGAATGATGAGCGCACTTCCCGCCCGCGACCAAGGAGACACCATGGCTTCAGCCAAGATCGACAGCGGCATCTGCGGCTTCTGCACGACCGTCCGCACGACGATGGAGGGCCGCGCCGTGAGGCTCGAGTTCGACACCACCTGCGGCTACGTGGAGAAGCTCGCCGAGCAGCTCGTCGAGGTCGACCCGTACCGCGAGATCAGCTACCGCGGCGAGGGTCCGGTGACTCTGCGCCTCGCCGCCGAACATCTGGTGCACCCCGCCTGCCCCGTCCCGTCGGGGATCCTCAAGGCGATCGAGGTGGCGTCCGGCCTCGCCCTGCCCAAGGACGCGAGCATCAAGCCGCGCAAGGAGTAGGCCGCCGAGGCGCTAGTCTGTCAAGCGAAAGCGCCACACGGCAAGCGCGAAGAGCGCCGCCGACCAGGCCAGCGCGACGCCGAAGGCGGGCAGCACGTCGGCGACGCCGAACCCGCGCACGATGATGCCGCGCAGACCGTCGAGGATCCAGGCCGTGGGCAGCAGATGGCCGACGGCCTGGAAGGCCGGCCCCGTGATCTCGAGCGGGAACCAGGCGCCCGAGAGAGCCGCGACGCTCATCGACACGAGCACCGTGGTGGCCACCATCGCCTGCTCGCTGGTGAGCACCGCGGCGAGCAGCAGGCCCAGCGTCGAGGCAAACAGGGAGAGCGCGACCATCATCAGGAGGAGCGCCGCGGGGTCGCGCAAGTAGTCGACGCCGAACAGCAACTGCCCGGCGCCCATAAGGATGATCTGCTGGACGAAGGTCAGGGCGAACATCCCCACGGCCTTGCCGGCGATGAGCTCCCAGCGGCGCACGCGTGTGGTCATGAGGCGCATCAGTGTGTAGTTACGCCGCTCCTGGATGAGGGCGATGCCGGCGGTGAGCAGGCTGAACAGGATGAAGTTGACGAGCATTCCCGGCGAGCTCAGCACGAAGCCGCTCGGGATCTGGCCGGCGGCCATGCCGGCCTCGACGATCTTGACGGTGGCCACCGGGTGGGCGAGCGACTGCCCCGCGAGTGGCCGGGCCATGAGGAGGGCGGCGTCCCGCAGGTCCTGCGGCGTGGCGCCGGGAGCGCCGCCCGGCGGCGTGCCGGCCACCGCCACCGCCGCCTGCGCCGCGCGCTCGCCGGCCGCCAGCTCGCCGGCGAGCGCGGTCACCTCGGTCTGCACGGTCTGGGCGCCGGAGGAGCCGGCGGTGCTCACCAGGGTGAGCGCGGCCGGCCGGCCGGCCGCCAGGGCGGCGGAGAAGCCGGCCGGGACCTCCAGCGCCGCAGCCACCTTGTTGTCGTCCACGGCTTTCTCGGCGTCGGCCATGGTCATCGTCTCGGTCTTGACGACGCCGGACTTGGCCAGCGCGCTCACGAGCTGCGCCGCCGGCGCGCCGGAGTCGGCGTTGAAGACGGCCAGCGGCAGGCGGTCGCTGCCGCCGCCGAACATGAGCCCAAAGAAGGCCGTGAAGGCCAGCGGCATGATCACGGTGAAGAGCAGCGCGAGCCGGTCGCGCCGCGTCTCCAGGAGGTCCTTGGAGGCCAGTATCCAGACGCGTTTCACGAGGGCCTCACGCGTAGCGCTTCCGGAAGCGCAGGACGGCGACCGCAAAGAATACGACCGCGAACCCCAGCGGGACGAGCAGGTTGAGCCCGATGTCGCCGAGCCCGCCGCCGCGCATGACGGCATCCCAGCCCTGCAGGAGCCAGCCATTGGGGGTGAGCTTCTGAACGTTGGCGTAGGTGCCGCCGGCGGCCGCGGAGCCCGTGAAGTTGCCGCCGAGCAGAGCCAGCACCAGGTAGACGCCGGCGCCGATGGCCCCGGCCTGCGCCGGCGTGCGCACCAGCGAGATCACGAGAAGCGCCAAGCCGGAGGCGACCGCCGCAGCCACGAGCGTAAGTGCCGCCACGGCATCGAGCCGACCCCAGTCGATGCCGAAGATGAAGCGGCCGGCGACCAGCAGGATCACGGCCTGCACCAGCACCGTCACGAAGACGCTGCTGAACTTGCCGCCGAGAATAGTCTGCCGCGGCGTCGGCGTGGTGAACAGCCGCGGCAGCGTGCCGGCACGGTCCTCGTCGATGATCGTGCGCGCCACGTTGTTGGCGCCAAAGAACATGAAGAAGATCATCATGCCGGCGAGGATCGTGCCCGTGACGCCGACATCCTTGGTGGACTGGCGGCCGGGCAGCCGCGGCGCGCGCTGCGTGACGCTGACCCCGGCGGCCGCGCCGCCGCCCTGCATGTACTTCGCGGCGGCTTCCTGCGCCAGCTTGCCGGCGCGGGCGCCGTCGCCGTTGGCGGTGGCCAGGCCGGCGGCGGCGAGCGCCGCCGCGCGGGCGCCGTTGAAGCCCAGCAGCGCCTGGCCGACGATGCTCTCGGTGATGGCGCCGCCGATCTGCTGCGTGGGGTTCTCGTAGAGCTCGACAGCGGTCGCCGGCGCCGTCGAGCCGCTGCCGAAGATCGCGCGGCTGAGGCCGGCGGGAATGATCACGGCCGCCGCCGTCTTGCCGTCGTCGACGCTCTTGCGTGCCTCAGCGGCCGATGACTTGTCACTGACCGTGATGACGTCCTTGAGATCCGGGCTCTTCAGGACGCCCACGATCACGCCGCCGGCGTTCTCGGCGGTGCCGGCGGCGACGGACGCGCCCGTATCGGCGTTGGTCACGGCGACCTTGGTCGCCGAGATCGAGAAGCTCTGGCCGCCGCCGAAGGCGAAGCCGAGCAGGGCGGCCAGAGCCAGCGGCGCAACCAGCATCATGGCCAGCGCCGGCGCGTTGCGCATCGTGCTGCGCAGGTCTTTCCAGGCGATCGCGAGGATGCGACTCACAGGCGTCCTACGGGCGGGTGCACCTGCGGCGCACCCCACGATACCTGGGCGGCGCCGGTCATTCCCGCAGGGCTCGCCCGGTGAGGTGCAGGAATACCATCTCCAGGTTGGGCTCGGTGACGTTCACCTCGGTGATGCGCGAGCCTGCCGCGGCAGCCGTCTCGAAGAGCCGCGGCAGCACCTCGTTGGCGTCCTGCACCAGCAGCACGGCGCGGTCTTCGTCGATCATCGCCGTGGTGACGCCGCGGACCTCCGCCCAGCGCTCCACCATCCCCTCGAGGGAGTGGTCGACGCTGAGCTCCACGTGGGCTTCCTCGCCGACGATCTTCACGAGCTCGCCGTTGGTCCCGACGGCGATCATCTTGCCGTGGTCGACGATGCCGATGCGGTCGCTGAGCTCTTGCGCCTCGGCCATGTAGTGGGTCGTGTAGAGGATCGTCATGCCCTGGTCCCGCAGCGCCAGGATGCCGTCGAGGATCGAGCGCCGGCTCTGCGGGTCGATCCCCACCGTGGGTTCGTCCAGGTAGAGCACCTTGGGTTTGTGCAGCAGGGCTACGCCAATGTTGACGCGCCGCTTCATGCCGCCGCTGAACTTCTCCACGCGGTCCTTCTGACGGTCGACCAGCGTGATGAGCTCGAGCACCTCGTCGACGCGCGTCTTCAGCGCTTCGCCGGCGAGGCCGTACATCTTGCCCCAGAACAGCAGATTCTCGCGGGCGCTCATGTCCGGATAGAGCGCGATGTCCTGGGGGACCACACCGATGGCTTCCTTGACCGCTTGCGCGTCGGTGACCACGGAGTGGCCGTCCACGAGCGCGTCGCCGCCGCTGGGATGAAGCAGACAGGACAGCATGGAGATGGTGGTGCTCTTGCCGGCCCCATTGGGGCCCAGCAGGCTGAAGATCTCGCCTTGGGCGATGTCGAAGCTGACGCCGTCGACGGCGAGCACGCCTTTGGGCGGGTCGTACTGCTTGCGCAGCCCCTGGACCTCGACGATGCTCACAAGCCTGCCCTCCCCGTACGTCGGCGCCGAAGTCTCCTTATACACCGAAGGGCCGGCGGCGGTCACCCACAGCATGACCGCCGCCGGCCCACGAGCCGGGCCGCTCCTCAGCTCAGAACCGCGTCGCGCTCAGGAGATCCGCCGCCGCGCCGGCGGCGAACCTCCGCGCGCGACGTGCGGCAGGTCCTCGCTCCTCCGCTACTGCACCACCGGCTGATACTGCCCGCAGGCCCACTGGTCGCCGATCACGAGATTGCCGGCGTGCCCGGGCGCGGTGCACAGCCGCACGTCCCCGGTTCCGCCGTGCGGCCTGCAGAAGTCGCAATGGCAGCAGCGCGTCGCCTTGTGGTGGGGGAGCCTCGGGATCACGGACGCCTCACGGGGCGCCGCCGCGCCCGCGGCCGGTCGCGCCTTCCAGCGGGCCGTCGGCGCGACGCCCGCACCCGCCGGAGGGAGTGCTTCGCGTGTGACTGAGGACATGATGCCTCCTCCTTCTCTGCCTGCCTCCCGGCGACCGCACGCCCGTAGGCGCCGTAGCGGCAACGCCGGACCTCTGAGAGAAGAGTACGGTCGGGACAGCAGCCGCGGCCTCACCCGGAAAGGGTGAATCGAAAGGCGGCACGGAGACCGCGGCGGAAGTGCGTCAGCCGAAAGTCGGCAGGGGGCCGAGCGGACGCAGCACGCAGACCGGAGTCTGCTCGTGGCCCTGGCCGAGAGGGTTGTCGCGCATAAGGGTGGCGGCAAGGGCACGATCGGCGCCCGGAGACGCCCCGAGGACGGTGGCCGTGAGGTCGTTGGCGTCGATCACCACGAAGTCGACAGGGTCGCCGGCCGCCTCGGCGAGCAGCGCAGACAGGTGGGCGGCAACGCCGTCCGGGTCGGCCGGGCCGAGCTTGGCGTGCGTGTTGTGCGGCGGCAGCGTGTTCCAGGTGGGGCCGTCGATGGCCTCGACGTTCGACCCCGCGATCTTGTAGAAGAGGCCGCGCTTGCCGATGACCTTGCCGGCCGCCGAGGCGGCCGCGGCCGCGACGATGCGCGGCGCCCCCGCCTCATCGATGGCGAGCTGCATCGTCTCGGGGATGCCGAGGCCGATGCCGTGCGGGGTCTTGGTCACGGCCTTGCTCAGCACCCTCGCGAGCCTGGTCGGGTGGATCTCGTCGAGGGCGTAGCTGCGGCCCTGGCTGGCGGCGATGGGCTTCTCGGCCATGACGACGATGTCGCCGGGCTTCACGTGCCGGGCGACCTGGCGGCGGAGGAGCTCGTCGAGGTCGTCGCCGCGGCCCACCAGGTCGGTCCTCAGCGGGACCCGCGCCCATACGGTGCCGCCGAGCGCGGCGAACAGGTGTTTCGTGTCGTTGGGGCGGTACTCGGCGAGGAGGCGCTCGGCCGCGGCGGCCGCGGCGGGGCCCTGCGGGCCCGCGGCCGCCGCAAGAAGCGCCGGCACGCGCGCGTCGCCGGCTTCGGCGATGCTGCCGCGATGCGCCGGGCCGATTGTCGCCGGCGCGGTCAGCGCTGCCTCGACGTCGGCGTCGTGCAGCACCACGTCGCGGTCCACGAGCTCGCGCAGCCAGAGCTCGACGTTGGCGGCGCGCCAGAAAAACATCGACTCCTCGACCTCGCCGCGGCAGCAGGCGCGGAACGCGCTCACCACCGCGGCGCCGTCCCAGAAGGGGCGCGCCTGGAACGAGGGCGACTGCAGGAGACTGGTGAACGCCGCGCGGCGCGCCTTGATCCAGCGCATCTCGGGAGTCGTGAAGCCGACCTTCCAGCGCCGCAGGCGGATCTTCTCGGGGAGCGTGCCTCTGAGCGCGGCGCGCAGGATCCAGCGGCTCCAGCCGTGCCTGATGATGGCATCGTCCGGCAGGCTCAGGATGTAGTCCACGAGCTCCTGGTCGAGGTACGGCACGCGACTCTCAACGCTGAACGCCATGGAGTTGCGGTCTTCGTAGCGCAGCAGGCAGGGCAGGCTGTAGGTGAGCAGGTCCTGCAGCAGACGCTGCTTGAGGTCGTCCTGCGAGCGGCCGTAGCCGGGGTCGCTGGTGCGCGCCACAAAGTCCGGCTGGAGCAGCTTGCGAATCGGCAGCCGCTTGCGCCGCTGGCTCAGCCTGCGGCGGACCAGCGGCCACAGCACGTCGCGCGACTTTGCTGCCTCGCGACGCAGCTCGGCGTACTTGCCCTGCTTGCGAAGCTGACGCAGGTAGACGAGCTGGTACGGCACGTAGCCGGCGATCAGCTCGTCGCCGCCCTGGCCGTCGAGCAGCACGGTCACCTGCTCGCGGGCGCTGCGCATGACGCACCACTGCGCGTAGGGGCCGGTGCTCACGATGGGCTCTTCCTGGTGCCAGATGAAGTCGCGCAGCTCGTCGACAAACTCGTGCGACGTGGGGCTGGTGTAGGTGGTGTCGGCGCCGGTGCTCTGGACGGCGATCTCGATGTAGTCGCGCTCGTCGATGGGGTCGCCGGCGAAGACGGCGCTGAAGGTCTTGAGCCGGCCGCGCAGCGACGTGGCGTCGGGCGCGTCCTCCTGGAGCAGCTCGCTCATGAAGCTGACGATCGTCGTCGAGTCGAGGCCGCCCGACAGGCACGAGCCGACCGGGACCTCCGAGACGAGGCGCCGCTCGACGCTCTCGCGGAAGCGGCGCCTGAATTCAGCCGGGTCTGAGCCACCGTCGCGGCTGAGCCGCGGGGTCCAGTACGGCGTGCTCTCGAGCGCAGCCCTGAGAGCGCCGGGCCCGGCGCCGGCGTCCGCCGGCGCTCCGCCCGGCCCCAGCGGCAGCTCGATCCAGGTCGCCGCCGGCACGTGGTAGACGCCGCGGAAGAACGTCTCGGCGCGGTGGTCGTGAAAGCCGTGCTGCAGGTATTCGAAGACCATCTGCTCGTCGGCCTCGGCCACGAGCTCGGCGTCCTGGAGCAGGGCCTTGATCTCGCTGGCAAAGAGGAGCCGGCCCGAATGCGGCGAGCGCGCGTAGAACAGCGGCTTGATGCCGAAGTGGTCGCGGTTCAGGACGAGCTTGCCGTCGCCCTCGCGCAGGTCGGCCACGGCGAACGCCCACATGCCGTTGAAACGCGCGGCGCACCCCGGACCCCACTCCTCGTAAGCATGGACAACAACCTCGCTGTCGCTGCTCGTGCGAAAGTCGTGGCCGGCGGCGACGAGCTCGGCGCGCAGCTCGCGGTAGTTGTAGACCTCGCCGTTGTAGACGAGCCAGACGGTCTCTTCTTCGTTGGCGATCGGCTGGTGGCCCCCGGCGCGGTCGATGATGCTGAGGCGGCGATGGCCGAGGCTCACGTTCGCGCTCTCGAAGGCGCCGGCGTCGTCGGGTCCGCGGTGCGCGAGCGCCGCGGCCATGCGCCCGAGAAGCTGCCGGTCGGGCGAGCCGGCGAATCCGAGGATGCCGCACATGAGCGGGAGCTCTCCTGGAGGTCGGGGCCGATGAGCGGCGCGGCGGCTCTTCCGGCCGCCGCGCCCGTCAACTCTACCACAGGCCCGCCGGCGACCGACCCGTGCACAGGCGCGCGGAGCGCGCGCGAAGTCCGCCGCAGACGCTTCGCCCCGCCGGCGTCAGCGCGCGACGAGCCCGCGGTTCTTGGGGTGCGCCATGCAGAAGTCGTCCTCGCGCACCATCGGAAACGCGCCGACCGCGGGATAGGCGCCGAACGGCAGATCGCGGCTCGATCCGCGGAAGTACTTCTCCGCCTGCAGGGCGACCGGCGGCGCCGACCGGCAGGTCCCTGCTCCGCCCTCGCCCGGCAGCTCCGCGAACGCGGGGCACGTGCCGCAGCGATGCACGCCGTCCTCGTCCATCTGGCCTCCTCGAATGTCCCGCCGATGCGCGCGGCGCAAGACCGAGCCGCGCGCATCGGTGCTGGCACACATGTTCCCCCAGCGGGCGGCGGCTCCTGCATCGGCCCTGATCCAGAGCGACGCCGTTGCCGCTCCGCGAGCGCGACCGCTACACTCGTGACTCACCCTGACGAGCGTGGCAGCAGGAGGTGGCCGCATGGCACGCGACGTGGATGCTCCGCGCGCGGTCCGCCAGATCGACTACGAGTGGATCGAGTTGCGGGACGGCGCGCGGCTGGCCGCGCGCATCTGGCTGCCCGACGACGCGGCCGCCAGTTCCTTGCCGGGCATCCTCGAGGCGGTGCCGTACAGGCTCAGCGACGGCATGGCGACGCGCGACGTCCTCATCCACCCCTGGTGGGCGGCGCGCGGCTACGGGTGCGTGCGCGTCGATCTGCGCGGCAGCGGCGAGTCGGACGGCGTCCTCGACGACGAGTACGCGCCGCAGGAGCAGGAGGACCTTCTCGAGGTCATCGCCTGGATCGCCCGGCAGCCGTGGTGCAGCGGCGCCGTCGGCATGACCGGTATCTCATGGGGAGGGTTCAACAGCCTTCAGCTCGCCGCCCGCCGGCCGCCAGCCTTGAAGGCGATCATCACGCTCATGAGCACAGACGACCGCTACGCCGACGACGTGCACTACAAAGGCGGCTGCCTGATGGGCACCGACCTCCTGCACTGGAGCTCGTGCATGCTGCACTGGCAGTGCCAGCCGCCGCACGAGGTCGCGGTGGGGGCACGCTGGCGCGACCTCTGGCGGCTCCGCTTGGAGCACAACGAGCCGTGGGTCCACACGTGGCTCGCGCACCAGCGCCGCGACGATTACTGGAGGCACGGCTCCGTCTGCGAGGACTACGCCGCCATCGAAGTGCCGGTCTACGCCGTCGGGGGCTGGGCCGACGGCTACACCAACGCGGTGCCGCGGCTCCTGGAAGGCCTGCGCGGGCCGCGCAAGGGCCTCATCGGGCCG
>Ga0114951_10004093_pt1 | contig 14508 bp, 8 predicted proteins | sample AM7aDNAmetaG_FD_88677 | JGI IMG/M metagenome (GOLD analysis project Ga0114951, IMG submission 88677) | Freshwater microbial communities from Finland to study Microbial Dark Matter (Phase II) - AM7a DNA metaG | ecosystem: Environmental > Aquatic > Freshwater > Lake | place: Finland: Lake Alinen...
AAGCAAGCGAGCCATGCGGTGCTACTTCAGAAGCTCGAATTCGTCCACGGTGGGCCCCTCCGCGGCCTCGAGGATGTTCAACCGCACCACGCGGGCGGTCACTGGGGGGAACGATTGCTTGAATTCCGGTCCCACGGTGGCGCCGGTGAAGAAGGTCTTCCAACTGCCGCCCTCCTGGGCTTGCAGTTCAAACTTTTGAATGCGCCGGCCGCCTCCTTCCCACTCATGAATGGCCACGCGCGAGAAGGTCTCGGTGCGTCCCAGGTCCACCTCCAGCCAGGCCTGTTTGGCGCCGGCGTCGGTCGCCCACCGGGTTTCGAGATCATCGTCCAGGGCTTTGGCCGCGCTGTAGGCCGGCTCTTGATGATAAACATTGGACGCTCGGGCCTTGGCCCCGCTGGCCAGGGAAGCGCCGCGGTGCCCCACCCGGAGAGGAGCCAAATCCATCGCGGGCTGGTCGAGTTCCAAAACCACCAGTGTGTCCATAGCGTCGCGGTTTGCGGCCGGCACGCGCAGCGTCAGATTGGTGTCGGTTTGGTTGAATTCCACGGAACCGCCGGTCAGCACGCGCGCCGCGGTGATCTTGGCCGGAAGGGCGGGGAGTTCCAGAGTGTCGCCCTCCCACTGAAAGACGTGAAGGTAAATGCGATGGTCCCGGCGGGTGCTGGCACCCCATTTGCCCGGTTTGTACGGGCCGCCGCGGGTTGCGTAGATGCTCTCACCATATTGAGTCAGCCAGGCACCCATTTCCTTCAGTCGGGCCACCTGCCGCGGTTCGATCCGACCGTCAGGCATCGGCCCCACGTTGAACAGCAGATTGCCGTTGCCACCCGCGGTCAGGATCAGGGTTTGAAGGCATTGCTGAAGCGATTTCATGGTGTCGTTGGGCTTCCACGACCACTGATTGCAGATCGTCATGCAGGTCTCCCAGGGCCGCTCCATGTCGAAGCCACCAACCCGCTGTTCGGGGGTGGAGAAATCGGCCGGGGTGCCGCCGGCGCGATCATTGATCAGGATATCCGGCTGAAGGGAGCGCACCAGGTTGGCGGTCGGGATGCCGCGTTCCGGGCCGGTTTCCTGCGGCACATCGAACCACATTTCGATGAGAGGTCCGTAGTTCTTGACCAATTCGCTCGCCTGGGCGCGCAGATAGCGGGTGTAGCGGTCCATGCTCGGATTGGGCTTGCGGGTGCTGCCGCCGGGGCTGCCCAGCGGGAAATCCGGATGATGCCAGTCGCACACGGAGTGGTAGGTGCCAAAGGCCAGCCCAGCCTTCTGGCACGCGGCCGAGAGTTCCTTGAGCACGTCGCGTCCGAAGGGCGAATGCATGATGTTGAAGTCCGTCTCTCGGGTGTCCCACATGCAAAAGCCGTCGTGGTGCTTGGTGGTGAAGACCATGTATTTCATCCCGGCGGCCTGGGCCACTTGGACCCACTCGGCGGCGTTGAAATTGGTCGGGTTGAATTGCTGGTAGAGGTTGTCATAGACCTCGATGGGCGTTTCGGACCCGCGCGACCAGCCGATCTCGCGGCCCGTCAGGCTGACCGGCCCCCAATGAATGAACATGGCGAACCGTTTGTCCTGCCACTGCCGCAAGGCCTCCGGGGAGGCCGGGATCAGCTTGGGGACTTCGGCCGCCTGGACGCACGAAACCGCCGCCGCGCCCAGAAGGGCCAGCCGGCTTAGATGCCACGCGATGTTGTTCATATATTTCATGTCCGATAGAAATCCTACGCCGATTCTCCGGGAACCCCAGGAAAAGTCAATAAGCGGCAGAGGACAGCCGCCCGCGTGGGCGAAGCAGACCGCCGCACACTTTGCATCGCCAGGAACCGCTCAAGAGCAATCCCTCCCAGCCTCCAGGCGAGGAATCCCAGAAACAGAAATTCGACCTTTGCACCCTTGAACCGTAGCAGCCGACGTGAGGAGGCTCTGACTTTGTTCGGCCGACGGAGAGTGATCCTCCCGCACGTCGGTTGCTGCGGATTTTATGCAGAGGTCTTACTGGGCGCGTTCGGCCCTGAGAGAAACCAACCCCCAGGCGGGCACTTCGATGGGGCCGACCTGGGCCGCGCGCGGTTTCTCACTCAGGTCGGTCTGGAAGAGGCCGGAGGGCTTCGGGTCGGCCCAGGCGAGGCGGACGCGCTCGGCTTTGCCGCTGGTGCCAAAGAGGCGGATGATCCAGGCCTTGCCGTCGTCGCTGGGCTTGAAGGCGCTCACCACGGCTGTGCCGCCCTCGAGGGTGAACCGCGGTCTCTTGGGCGCCTTGCCGGTGTCTGCGGTCACCAGCAGCGGTTGGCTGCGAGCGAGGCCGAAGCGGGCGGCCTCGTCGGCGCGGTAGCCCTTGTGCGGGCGGAGCACGTAGCGGAAAACCGTTGGCCCTTCCTGGTCGGCGCGATAGTTGGTGTGCCAATGGTTGTTCATCACCCACGAATAGAAGGTCTGGGAGGGGGCCAGATGTTGAATCCAGGCCTGGGGATCGGTCTGGGACCCCAGCAGGTTAGCGGTAATGCCTCCCACTTCGACCAGCGGGGCATCCAGGATCGCGCAGGTAACCCCGACATCCTGGTTGGCGATGTCGAGCCAGCGCGAGACCGTAAACCAATTCTTACAGGATCCGGGAATTTGGTCCAATTCCGGGCGCATGACGGCAAACGGGATATCGAGGCGCATCACCCCCTCGGGAATGTGGAAGGCAAAACCGAAATGGACCCCCTCCTTCTCGCGAACAGGCTTCTTGTCCACCCGATTGATGATTTCCACCTGGTCCAGTCCGGCGATCAATCGGATTTCCGTTACCAGCTTGCGGCAGCCGGGCGCTTCGGCTTCGACCAGGAGCGAGGCGACCAACGGACCCGGCTCCTTGACGGAAATGCGCGCCTGTCCGACGGGTTGGAGATTCTTGAGGTCGTTGCCCGGCAGGTAGAGGTAGCGGTTGAGGCCGTTGGAAGCGGCGACGAGCTCGTGGCCCTGGAACAGCAGACTGGAGATGGCGCCCGTCTGATCGTCGAGTTGCAACGTGAGGGTTCGGCTCCGCAACTGAGCGCCTAGGCCGGTCGCACCCTCCAGGGGCTGTTTGGCGCCGGTCTCGATCGTAAAGTGCTCACTACAAAGGGCGGGCAGGTCCGTAGCCAAGAAGACCAACTCTCCGGTGCCGAGACGTTGGGACGGGACAGGCCGGCCGTGGGGGCCAAGCACGCGATCCCCGCCCTGGCTGAGCTCGGGGGGCACGGTGACCAAATCAGTCCGTGTCCAGGACGTGGTGTTGAACACTTCGAGCGTGGGTTTGGCTGGGGGAGGCCCGGGGCGCTGCGCCAGAGCCTGCTCCAGCAGGAGACGCGACTGGCGGTCGGCGTCGAGCGCGAAGGCTTGCTTGATCTTCCATTGGTCTTTGACAAACGGGAGATCCGGCTGGGAGATGCTGTTGTGAGCGCCCCAGGTATGCTCGTCGTAGAGGACCACGTTGCGCCAAGCGGCCTGAAAATCCATCGGTTGATACGCGGCCGGGTTGAGCATGGCGAAGAGGGTCTCGGCTTGAACCAGGCGCTCGGCCGCAGCCCGGTTCAAAGCGGTCTCGCGGGCGGACGAAGCGGCGCCGTCCTCCCAATAGGGAGTCCAGTCGCCGCTGACGCGGGGGATCTTGTCGGCATAGCGGCGTTCGAAGGCGCGGAAGGCTTCGGCGGTGGTGGCAATGATCAGCCGAGGGGAGGCGTAGGTCTCATTCCATTCTTTGACAAAGGGCGGAATGAGTTCGTCTGGGACCGCGTTGTCCCCATAGCCGCTCCAGCGCAAATGAATAAGATCGTAGGGATACTTGGTGCGCTCCAGCTCTTCGACGAGGTTCAGGAGGAAACGGGTTTTCTGGTCGGGTGGAGTTTTGTGGGAATTCGCATAGCCCTGATAGGGAACCCAGCAGAGCACGCGATCCTGTCCGGAAGGGCCGACCCAGTAGAACGGTTTGTTCTCCCAGTGCAGCAGGGTGCCACCGATGCGATCAGCGTAATTGGGCCCGATGGACCAGTATTTAACCCCCGCCTCGGCCATAGCCGAGACCACCCCCCAGGTGTAGCCCGGGACATCGCTGATCATGGCCGCTTCGACAGGCACCCCACATTGGGCGCCAAGCTGCGTGGCGTAGCGGAAGAGCCGCAGCAATTCTTCGGGCCGGCAGAGGCCGGTCAGCTCGTTGCCATACATCGCGTCCAGGCCGATCCTGCCCTGGCGAACCGCCTCCAGAAATTCCTTTTGCTTTTCGGGCGGCTGCAGCCGCAGGTAGCTTTCCACGGCCCAGAGCACCTCCACGTTCCATTTGTAGCGGGAGCCCTCGGGGTTGCCAGCGGTGGCTTTGGCCAGTTCGAGGCCCCGTTCGAGGTTTCGCATCTGCTTCTGTTCCACGTCGGTCTGCAACTCGGTGTAGCCGATGTCCACGTGAGAATGCGGCAGGAGGTAGATTTCCCACGGGCGAACCGGCGGCCGGGGGACTTCAGTTTGGGTCAGCGGTTGGCCGTTGGCCTCGAGACTGACTTTCAAGGGCTGGGGCGAACCGGCCGCGTTCGCCATGACGCGCGTCTCGACGGACTGGGTGCCAAACCGCAGGGAGAGGGGCCGAGGTTCTTGGCCTTCCACTCGGAGCGAAGCTTCCAAGGGTTCGGCGTACGGATAGGTGACCGTGATTCTCAGCGGTTGCACCATCCCAACGCCCGCCCGCTCCAGAACCGGGTAGAGCTTGGCGTCCAGCACGGTTCCGGCGGGCGAGGCTTCCGGGGGTTCCGCAACATAGAAGGTGACTTCGGCTCCACCCACAGTAGGGTAGTGGTTATGCCCCAGTTTGGTGATCTGCCAGCGAACCTTCTGGACCTTCACGGGATTCGCAATAGCCGCGAACGCGGTCCCGGAGCGCACGTCCGGATGGATGACGGCGATACGGCGCAGGGGGTTGCCCGCCTCGTCGCGCAGCACCAACTCCGACTCAGCCACCGTGGCAGGGTCGGCCCGGTCGAGGTGCTTGAACCCCGCCAGAACGACCGGGGCGCCGAAGTCGAACTCCACGAACGTGCTGGTGCCCAACCCGTCCGAAGAGTATTCGGTTCGGTCCTGGCCGTCGCACAAGTGCGCGACGCGGAAGCCTTCGCCGGGGTAGTCTTGGGCGCTGGCGACGATCCGCGGGGCGGGCAGCGGCGTCAGACGCGCAAAACTCGCGGCGAAAACGGCGCTGGAGAAGGAAAGCGAGACGGCCACGAGAGCTGCCCGGGCCCGGACGGTGAGGTCAATCGGTTGTGCAAACATAAGCACCCCCGGTCTCTAACGGTTTCAGCGGCGGGTAGCAAGGCGGAATGTACTGACCCTTGACCAGCAGCCGACTTGGATTATGTTAATGTTGGCGGTTTTCTGCCGTCACAACCTTGACTTGATTCTGTTTATGGCAAAATCTGGAAAGAAGAAAATCACCTTTTCGCTGGAGCGACCGGAAGCCCATGCGGTTCTGCTCGCCGGTGATTTCACCGGTTGGGAACAAGCTCCGATCACGCTCAAGAAACAGAAAAGCGGCTCATGGAAAGCCACCGTGTCTCTGGACCCCGGAACCTATGAGTATCTGTTCCTGGTGGACGGTCAATGGCTAACGGATCCCGCCTGCCCAGAACGGAAGGCCAACCCGTACGGGGGCGAAAACTGCGTCCGGGAGGTCCTCTGAGCTTGGGCACCTGCGTGCCGTGGTCCGCGCGGCCTCGTTGATTTTGGTCGAGCGGAGCCTCCAAGGCGGGGTAACGACGCCGTAGCTTTCCAGGGGACGGGCCGCCAACCAGACGACCCGCCCGAGAATTGGAAGCAGATTGAGTCCTGCTGCTTCGCTGCCGTTAAGGCCGCTGCGGCAGGAGCAGACGGTAGAATCGCATCTGGCCTCTGGCGTTCTGGTCCGTGACTACCTGAACACCATTCGTGTCCGACGGCAGCACGTCGGACAAGATCTGCCAGTTCGCGGGAGCCAGCATATCACTGAACTGAATGGTATAGGACTGTCCGGCCACGGCGTGGAAACGCAAGGCCGCTACTCCCGCCGCCATACTGCCCAAAGCGATTTCAGGCGGGTGGGTGATCACCGTCCAGGCCAGCGACTGCGTGGGGGTGTTGGTGCTTTGCCAAACCCCCAGGGTGTTCTGGCGGACGACCTCTACCCGATAGGTGCCGTCGCCCAGTCCAGAGAATTGGATGTTCTGCAACTTGCGGCACCAGATGTCGGTGATGCCTTCATTCCGGATCGGCCAAACGATGGTGAGCGGTTCCCCGGTTAGCAGATTGGTCCCTGGACTGACCGTGTAATCAAACGAACCGGCCGTGACGTTGGTAACAGCAAAGGTCCCGTTGTAGTAAGGGCAAAGGGAATCGGCGCCGGTGACTTCAACCCGATCGCCATTACTGAACCCGTGATTGGCGCAGGTTGCCGTGGCCCGGGTCCCTGCCAGCGTGATTTTGCTGACGTATTGCAGGCTCTGCAGCTCCGAACTCCAGTCGTTGGTGAAGCCGGGGCCGATCAGCCGGTAACTGTAGCCGCCCAGGTCCAGTCCGCCCACCTTCAGCAGCGCATTCGTTTGGGCGGTTGGAGAGGGCGGTTCGCCCGTCACGGTGGCATCGTCGGAAACGTAAATGCCCAGATCGGTGCCATTGGGGCCGCCCCCCCTGGCCGGCGAGGAGGGCAGCAGATGCGCGTCGGGGATGAAGTGGTTGGTGAAGAGAAAGGCGTTGGCGTCGAAGCCATCGAAGCCGCCAGCGAACGCCGGGTTGGTCGGGCTGAGGGACAGGAGGTTAGTGGGGGAAACGAACCCGGGATTCGCGTCCCGGTTGCCGGAACCGAGGTAGTGGTATTGGGACGGTAAAATGGAGTTGTTCACGGTCACCTGGGTCGCGCCCCGGTAATAGCGCCCGCTCGTATAGGCGGCACTGTTGGTGAGATAGGCGAAGGTGCCTTGGTCAGTGCCGTTTTCGGGCCAGTTGTTCCAGAAGATACAGCCCTCAATATAGCAAGCCCGGCCTGGCCCGGAATCGGTGCGCCACGGCTCATCGAAGATGATGCCGCCGCGATTGTTCACGAAGACGCAGTTGTAAACCTCCACATACGAGCCGTCCTTGTTGATGATGCCGTAGTCGCAGCCCCAGAAGATGTTGCGCACCACGGTAAGGCGTTGCGTGTGGAGGTTGGTGCTGACGCCGCTGCCTTCGCCCGTGGTCACGGCGCACGAGGCGCTGCGCGGCGGATGGTTGGTGGTGAAGTTCAGGAACAGGTTCCCCTCAATGTGGCTATCCGACTCGTTGTCATCCACGTGGTCGTCTCCGGCACCGAGAAAGACATTGTTGACTAGCACGGCTTTGGGGCCGTTCTTGACGCTGACATGGTTCAAATGGAAGATATCGGTGTCGCCGGTGTCGGTGCCGAAAAGGTTCCCGTCCACAATGAACCAGCCGTTCGGGGCCAGGTTCTCGATCGTGAACATATAGGCGGCGCCGACGTCGCCAAATACGTTGTTCCGAATCGTGACCTGTGGATACCAAACATCCATGTACTTGTGGCCGTCCATGCGCAGGAAGGTGTCGCGCACAAAGCTCACCTGCGAGTCGTTGATATAAATGACGGCGGAACCGCCGTTGCCGGAGCCGCTGGCGTATTCGAAGTCCGCGTAAGCAAACACGTTGGACTGATGGTTGGCGGTGAAACTGAACCCGCTCCAGTCTGAAGCCGTGGATCGAGTGAAGCGAATCCGTTGGCTGGGGGTTCCAACGGCAACCAATAGCCCATCCACGATCACCCGGACCCCAGCCCCAAACTGAACCGTGGCGCCCGGTTCAATGAGCAGGGTCGAGTTGGCAGGCACGCTGACGTTGGTCGTAACGATGATGGGGCTGTTGCTGGCCCGCCAAGTGTTGGTCACCGGGGCCGGCGGCGAGTCGAGATACAGGTCGGCCACCTGGATGAAGTCGCTGCTCGTCCCTCCCCCGTTGATCCCCATGATGGCGAGTGTGTGCGTGCCCGGGGCCAACCGGGCAGCGGCTGGTCCGAGGTCAAAGGTCACCGCCGGGTTGGGACTGCTGTTGCCCAGGGATGATTCATGATTGGCGGTGGTGGCCCAATTGTAGGCCGGTTCAGCGGGCGCCACCGAGACCAGCATATTGGTCAGGTAGGTCCCATCCACCCAGGCGATGAAACAGTCATCCCAGTCCATCCGAAGGTACAAGCGCTGGTCGGCCGCCACGGGGCTGGCGACGGTGAACTGACGCCGAAAGTAGAGGCTGGTGTACTTGTTATACATGTCCGCCAGAATGGTCTGGCAGTTGTTAGTTTCGGCTGTCACCCCGCCGTTATTGGCGTAGCCAAACCCCCCGTTGCCGGCCGCCCAGGCGGTTCCGTCCAGGCTCCCATCGGCGGTGGTTTTCCAATCCGCCTGTGGGGCGTTGGTGCCTTTGTGGTAGCGCCAGCTATCGTCGTGATTGACGAGCGGCGTGGCGGCTTGGGAAAAGCCCTGCCCCATCCAGGCGAGGGCCAGTAACAAACAAGCCAGTGGCGTTAGATTCTTCATGTTTTGGCTAAGTGCTTCAATAGCTTAATGGAAAGGCAGAGTCTTGGCGACAATTCTTGACACAATTCTTGGCGACCATGATACGCAAAAGGAGAATCGGGCCGTCCTGCAAACACCAACAGATTGAACATCCCCCTTGCGCCCTCGTGGCACTTCCCCCCTTTTCCCTGTCACGGTGCGAGCAAAACTTCCCCCCCTTTCCCCTTGCCTTTTCCACCCGCCAGTCGCACTCTTCGCCACATTCAATATGTTGTGCTCAGGAAAACAAACAAGACCCAGGGGCCAGACCGCGCGGTTGTTCGTCGCATCCGCCTCCAAGGAAAACACCCGCATCCCGGTCCAACTCCTCGACTTTACCGAATCCAACGGCCGCGAAGCCGCGTCCGCCCTCACCTGCGAGCGCGGTCTCATCACGCCTTGATCCCCCTGTCCTCACCTAGCCCCATTGAAACATGCCCTTCGCAACTGACCACCCGTCGCTAACTCGCTTCGCGTGGCTCTCCATTTCCGCCGCCGTTGTCACCATGGGCTTAAAGCTCGTGGCTTACCGTCTGACAGGTTCCGTGGGTTTGCTCTCCGATGCCATCGAGTCTCTGGTCAATCTGGTTGGCGGTATTATGGCCCTGGCCATGTTGACGGTCGCCGCCCGCCCGGCGGACGAAGACCACCCCTACGGCCACAGCAAGGCCGAATACTTCTCCAGCGGCGTCGAGGGCTCACTCATTCTGCTGGCCGCCGTCAGTATCGGATACGCTGCTGTGGGTCGGTTGCTGGCTCCCAAATCACTCGAACAAGTCGGGCTGGGCCTGGCAGTTTCGGTGCTGGCCTCCTTAGTGAACCTCGTCGTGGCACTGCTGTTGCTGCGGGTGGGGCGCAGGCGCAACTCCATCACTCTTGAAGCCAATGCCCAACACCTGCTCACCGATGTTTGGACTTCCGTTGGCGTCGTCGGCGGCGTGGCCGCAGTGGCCTTGACGGGTTGGCAGCGCCTCGACCCCATCGTCGCGCTCGGTGTCGCGGCAAACATCATCTGGACGGGCGTCGGCATCGTGCGCCGCTCCACCGCTGGTCTGATGGACTCCGCCCTCTCGGCCGAAGACCGGGCCGCAGTGGAACGAGTCCTCCAGACCCACCAGAAAAGCGGCGCGCAATTCCACAAACTCCAGACCCGTCAGGCCGGTGCCTCCAAGTTTGTCTCCGTCCACGTGCTGGTGCCCGGTGGCTGGACCGTGGACCGAGGCCACGCCCTGGCGGGCCACATGGCCAGCGACGTGCGGCAAGCTCTCCCCGAGGCATCCGTCACCACCCACCTTGAGCCGTTGGCTGCGGCAAGTTCGGCAGCGCCCCAACTGGCCCAACCCGAGCGTTCCGACGGCTGAACCCGTCACCCCTCTCGCGAGACGGCGCGGCCCTGTAAACGTCTCTCGCCTGGATTGGCCGTCAATCCTGAGGGGGTGCTGTCGTGTGACCGCTCACCTCCCGTGGGGATCACAGTCTCCTTCCGAGGACCACCGTCCGCCGAGGGGGGGCAGTCCAGAAGCCACGGGGGACCGAGCAACCGCCGCCTCGCCGTCCAGGACTAAACATATCTTGCCATAATCATGCCAAAAACTGGTCAATATATTAAATGTGGCCGTTTAGTTGCATAAGCGCAAATTGGTGCCAATGTGTTCTCAGCCGACTCGCGGACATAGAATATCCGTTCATGCTTATGAAATCTGACACTGAGAACCTGGTGACTGAGATCCAACCAGACGGGGCTATCCCACCATCCATTCGCCTTTCCTCGCTATTTCTCTCACTGGCTCTGCTGGCCACTCCACTTCTTTTCAGTTCTCGTGCGGCCCAGGCCGCCGGCATCGCCTATGGCACCGTCAACAACTTTGACACCGTGAACGACACCAGCAACCTCTGTTACGGCTTCGAGATTGAACTGGACGACATCCGCAGCTCGGACATCACCTACACCTTCGACTACAACCACTACGGCACGCCCAAAATCACCGAGGACACAACGACGGTCCCAGGTCACACCAACGTCCACATTTTCTATCAGGCCATTTGGACCAACAATTCCGGCTGGTCGGCCTACACCGCCATTCCCGCCGGCCCCATTCCTCCCACCGCCGGCCACCAATTCACCAATCCCGGCACCAACTTCGGTGGCGAGCATTTTGGCGTCGGCTTCCGCGTCCAACCCTCCAAAGTCCTTTATTTCTGGCTCGGCGACCCAGGCAACCACGAGCTCGCTCGCAGCGGTCAGGTCAGCGTCACCACCCCCACCTTCACCTACAGCGCCCCGGTTGGTGGTGTGCCCGCGCAGGCCGCGGCTGTCATTCCGGCCCCAGTCCCCGTCCTGCCGCCGCCCTACGAATTCAGCGATGCCTCCTGGGTCAAGGTCATCACCACCACCTCCCACACCAACACCGAAGTCCGAGTCAGCGACCTCATGACGCCCGACCCCGCCAACCCGAACGGCAAGGACTGGCGCAACGGCCAACCCAACGTGGAAGTCGAAACCGAATGGCAACTCCTCCAAATAGACTACATGTCCTCTGACTACAACCCCACCAACGGCATCGGTGGCCCGAATGGAAAACTGGCTGGCCCCGCCCACAACCTCGGCAAGAGCGATGACGTCGTCACCTACCGCTACGAATTCTACGCCTACGTTGGTCCCTACGATGACCTCTCTGAGCCACCCACCCATGAGGCCCTCTGCCAATTGCCCGGACCCGACGGCATTCATGGCACCGGCACCTTCTCCGGCACGGTTGTGGTGGGCAATTTTCTCGGTGCCCAAATGTCCGCCCTGGTCGGAAATCCGCCACTCGCTCTCATTGACCACCTGCCAGATGGCGAAGTCAACGCGGACTATCCCGCGCGCACTTTCGTTATCGCAAGTGACACCAACTTCACCGCCACCGCGAGCAAACTCCCTGATGGCCTCCTCTTTGATGCGCCCACAGCTCAGATTTATGGCATACCCTCAGCCCTTGCCGCCGGCGTCCACGTCATCACCGTGAGCGTCACGGCTAGCAACGGCCCAGTCCTCACCAAGAACTTCCCAATCCTCATCTCTGATGGAGCCAATCCAGCCCCACATAGCGCCGTGGACACCACCGCTTCGCCTGCGACCGGCGGCGTCGCCGAGGGCGACAGCGTCTATACCAATGGCACCACCGCCGTGGTGACGGCCACGCCAAGTTCGGGTTACCGCTTCGCCAACTGGACCGAACATGGAACCGTGGTGAGCTCCTCCGCCGCCTATAGCTTCACTAACATCGTCAATCGCTCCCTGGCAGCCAACTTCGTCCCGGCACCCACCCTTTCCTTCGCGAAGCAGGGCGCAACTCTGCTCCTCGCTTGGCCCACCAATTTCTCGGGATTCACTCTCCAACAGAGCACCAACCTCAACACCACCCACTGGACAGGGGCTTCCGAAACTATCAGCACCGTTGGCACCAACTACCGAGCTGCGGTCCAGACCACCAACGGCCCTCGCCTCTTCCGGCTCAGCCGTCCTTGACGATATGAAGACCGGGCGGTTTCCACTCCTGGCTGCGATCACCTCACTGGCATCCGCAGTTGCGCCGGCTGCCACCATCCAAACCCTGGGATCCGGCTCCGCTGTGTCCGTCGTGGACCGCGTTGCCACCTTCGACGCCCTGACGGCGGCCAATACCATGGAACTGGGGAACTACACTGAAGGGGGACTCTACATCACCACCGGAAACCAAAGCTGGGGAGCCGACCCTCCCTTGGCGGCGAAACTGGACCCGTTCCACGGGGCTACCGCGCCTGACCGCGGCTTCTTCTGCGTGGCCTGGGAGAACCTTGAATGGACCAGCATCCGCGCCAGCAACATGGCCCTCATGCACGCGGTGGAACTCGTTTATGGCAACGGCTGGACGACCGGCGATATCTTCGGCCAGTATCCGTGGGGTAACAACGCCGCGATTCTCATCTGGCAAACCTGGCGTGGCGGCGCGCTCATTTCCTCCGGTAGCGTGGGCGACACCTGGATGCTGCCGGTCGGAACCGTGGTGGGCTTTTACGATCCCGCAGGCTTTGACGAACTCACGATGAAAGCCATCATGCTGACCGCTGCCGACACCAACTCCAACGCCCTGGCTCTGGACAACGTCATGGTCCAACTGACCAATCGGCCGCCCGCACCGATCATTTCGGCGTCCGACTTTAGTATCAACCCCACCAACCAGGTCCCCTCACTCACGGTTTGGGACACCCTCCCCGGTCTGCAATACCGTTTAGTCTATTCCGAGAATTTCACCGCAAACATCTGGACGCCAGTCCCACCCCCGGTGCCATCCGGTTGGGTGGCCGGTGGCGGCTCATTAACCTTTGCGGATCTCGACGCCCCCGGCAGGCCCCGCCGCTTCTATCGCGTCGAAGTCCAGTGAAGTGCCCTCCGCCCCACCCTCGCTGTGAGGTGATTGGGGTGGATACCTGAGCGGCCAAGCTCGCGGATTAGAACCCCAGCCCGAGAACTGGATGTTCGGCAATTTGCGGCACCAGATGTCGGTGATGCCTTCATTCCGGATCGGTCAGACGATGGTGAGTGGCTGCGCGGTTAGCAGGCTGGGATTGCAGGGCAACGTTGGACAATCGGCCTCGGGAGAGAGGCTGTGCTTCATGCTGACAGCGGTCAGGGTTCATCGTTCTGGTTCTCAGGGCCGCTCCACAGCAAGGCCCAAGGCAGCTTGTAGCCCCCTAAATTCTTCAGCAAAGGACCGAAATTCGCGCGCTGCAAGCGCCGCCGCCTTCTGCCGCAGACGGTCCAGGCGTTCCTGGGGCGCCGGATGGGTACTCAGGAGCGCGATCGGAGGCGCGCCGCCAACGTCCGCCGCGGTCTTTAACCCGGCAAAGAAGTTCACCATGCCTTGGGGATTGATCTGAGCCCGCTCCAGCAATTCCCACCCCCGGTCATCCGCCGCCCGCTCGTGGTTCCGGCTGAATTTCAGACCGAGGAGTTGGCCGCTGTCGCGGACGAGCGCATCCAGCAACCGGCTCTCGCCGCCCTGGAGTTGCTGAATGGCCAGGTCCAGGCCGATGTTCTGCGCCAATTGCAGCACGCCGTGCCGCTCTTGGATATGGGCCATTTCGTGCGCCAACACTCCCTGCACCTCCTCCGCGGTTCGCGCCCGCTCCAACAAACCGCGGTGGAAAACGATGGCGCCGCCGGGCAGCGCAAGCGCGTTGACTTCCCTGGACTCGGTTACGAACAGCGTGAACCGGTCGGATGAATTCGTCCATAACGCCAAGAGCGGCGCGGCCAGGCGGTCCAGTGGGTCGAGCACCTGGCGGTCGGTGACGAACCGGAACTGGCCGCGCAGTTGTGCCAGCGAGGCTTCGCCGAGAGGCTTCTCCCACTCCAGCGGCAAGCGGAGGGCGGGGGCGTTCTCCGTCATCCAATCCTTCACGCGCAGCGCGCCTCGGAAAAGCCCCCAGACTGCCGCCAGGGTGAGGAGCAGCATGAGCAGGGCCGCCACGAGACAGCCCCAGCGCAGCCCGTGCTTGTGGCGGCGGAGAAACGAACGAACCGCCTCGTCAACTTCGGGCGGGAGGTGGGCATGGTGGCTCATACGCGTTGGGCGATGGCATCGGGCTTGGACTGGGCCGCCCTCGGTTTATTTGGGTTGCTGCTTAGGACCGGGTTTGACTTTCATTGGGCAAGCCGTCCCACGTTCGACTCTTTTCCATAGTTCTACCCTTCTTTGATGATTTCGTCTTTCTCTTTTCTCGGCGTGCACCGACGGAAAGTCTTTCTATTCTTTACCGCACTTGTCTGGTCCTTCAGTCCTCCTCCTTCGCGTGCTGGCCTGGTTCCGGATCGCCACCAAGCACCTTCGGATCGGCCGGCCAGTACAGCAAAGTCGCGCCGAGGCCGAGGCCCACACCCAGCATCGGGACCGCCCAC
>Ga0114951_10004095_pt1 | contig 14505 bp, 7 predicted proteins | sample AM7aDNAmetaG_FD_88677 | JGI IMG/M metagenome (GOLD analysis project Ga0114951, IMG submission 88677) | Freshwater microbial communities from Finland to study Microbial Dark Matter (Phase II) - AM7a DNA metaG | ecosystem: Environmental > Aquatic > Freshwater > Lake | place: Finland: Lake Alinen...
CCATCTGATCAGGAGTCTCAGTGAGAGCACTGATCTTGCCGTCAGCCAATATATTTTTGGTGAGTTTACCGGCTTTGACCAGCTCGCGGGGTTTAAAAGCATGGAAATTGGTTATTATTATTTTGGCCCGCCCCAATTCGTCCATCTGTGAGGGGGATACGATGTCCCTTTGCTGATAGTAGTTCTGAGGGTCGTTGGGATAAAGCACTCTCAAACGGTCGCGGATGGTGATACCCGGAGTCACGATTAAAAAGGTATCGGTAAATTTGGTATTTTGCTGGTCGGCAATCTTGTTCAACACTTGCCAGGCGATTAGCATCGCCATAACCACTGTTTTGCCGCTGCCTGTCGCCATTTTAAAAGCGATGCGGTAAAGGCCGGGGTTATTAGCCTCATTATGCTCCCGGATCGCATTTTCTATCCAGTTATCGCCGAACTTATTGGCGACTTCAGTGAGGTATATGGCGGTTTCCAGCGCTTCGATCTGACAAAAAAAGAGCTTACGGTCTCTTTCCGGGTTAATCCAGTATTCGAGCAGGTGGCGTGTGGTTTTGGTGATACCGACATAGTTGCCCTTACGCCAGATGGCCACACGTTCACGGATACGGTTGATAAACTCATTTTCTTCAATGCGGTCCTGCGTCCAACTCGTATCCAGTGCCAGTTGTTTACCTTTGCTTTTGGCTTTGGGTTTGGCGATGGGAATAAAGTAGGAGCTAATGCGCCTGGATTCCTCGATTTCGTTGGTAATGCCTTCATCAGAAAATTTAAAATGCCGGGTTGGTTCCTTATAAGGAGAATTTAAGACCGGATTTTCTATCACGACTTGCGGCATTTTAAATTATCCTTCAATAGTTTTTGAGATTTATACAGAGGACTAAGTTATCCGGCAAAGTACAAAAAAGAATTCCTTTGGATGAGGCAATTTTACGCCCTTGGCAATCGTTATTCAATAGGTGGGGCAAATAATTGTAATCTTGTGAGCGGATTCCAAGCTATTTACCGAGGAGTACCGCTCGAAAAAGAAGTCTTTTTAGATAGCCTAATCTTAAGACTTTTTTGAGCCTACTTCAATAACCGCCTTTTTGGAGCATACGAAGAATCTGTATATAGCTTAGTTTCACATAGTCGTTGGGCTTAGAAATAATTATGTAGCGAAAAACCTACACGGACGGCTCAGAGAGTATTTTTGGGGTGTAGAACATTGGCGGACAAAAAATAATCAAATCCGACCACATAGCGCCTTGAGTTATCGTCCGCCGGCACCTGAGGCTATAATTGCTGGGGTAACGAGGTAACAACTGGTACCGTTATTGGGGGGCAGGTCATGCGGTAGGTCATGCGGTAGGTTGTAGTAAGCCCATGAAAGTCCTAGAATTAGCTTAACCAAAAAGACCATGTTTGGGTTAGGGGAGAAGGAGATTGCATTGTTCAAGACGAACGTTTTGAAAATATTTATTGTTATTTTAATAATATTATTACCTGGGTTATTCTCGATTAGTTGTGATAAGGGCCCTCGTCTTGAAACGGTGCCCGGTGAGCCTTATGAGTACACCACGGTTCCGCCCGTGCCGTCCGAGGGGATACCGAGCAATCAGGTCCCAGTTAAGATAGGCGTTACAACGCCTACACCACCAATTATGTCTGGATCTTCATCGACTCCAACAACACGCCCAATGAAAACTTCTAATAATTCCAGCTGGAAATTGGAAAATCTCGGTTCTAACCAGAGTGTTTGGCTTTATAATATCTGGGGCAACTCCCCATCAGATGTATTCACTGTGAGCGCTGTTGGGACCATTTTGCATTACAATGGCAAGACGTGGAGCGCTAGCGGTTCGACGGGTCAAATTCCTGTGGCGCTCTGGGGCTTTTCTTCATCCGATGTCTTCGCAGTTGGCAGTGGAAACGGAAACAATAACATCCTGCATTTCGATGGCAAGACATGGAACGCAATGGCCAGCAGCACATCGAATAATCTTTTAGGTGTCTGGGGCAAATCCCCCTCCGATCTTTTCGCTGTGGGCACCGGTGGCGCTATCACGCATTATGATGGCAAAGTGTGGACCACGATGACCAGCCCGAATAGTGGCTCGAAGTATGACCTTCATGCAATCTGGGGCAGCTCATCGTCTGATCTTTTCGCCGTGGGCGTTTCTTCCGCTATGAGCAGCGTCATTCTGCATTACGATGGCAAGGAGTGGAGCACTATGACTTTACCCGCGAATAACGTCGTGAATGCTTACCTTTTAGGAGTCTGGGGGAGTTCTTCCTCCGATGTTTTCGCAGTGGGAGCAGGCACCATCCTGCATTACGATGGCAAGGCTTGGAGTACTATGGCCAGTGACACAACAAATAGCCTTAATTGTGTCTGGGGAAGTTCATCATCCGATGTCTTCGCAGTGGGCACCGGAGGCACCATTCTACATTACGATGGCAAGACGTGGAGCACTGTGGTGACCTTTATGGTCGATGGTATCCCTAGTAGTACAACTAGTTCCCCTAATCCTTTTAACGGTATCCCTGATGATTATAAAATCTCTCTGAATGGTATTTGGGGCAGCTCTTCGTCCGATGTTTTCGTTGTGGGTGCTAGTAGTCAATCGTACTCAGCTAGTGGCATCATACTGCATAGTCAATGAAGACCACGAACCAAACACCCACCCCTTCGGGAACACAAACAGTGTCTTTTGGAATATTTGAACGGATTTGCTTAACTTTTGTTAGTTAACTCTGGCTAACACACTCGGCTTCAATTCGAGCATCTGCCTTCTGATTTATTTCTGCCTTTCTCTTTATCTGGGCTTTCTTCGTTCTTTTGCCAAATAAATTCATGTTTTTCTACCCTTTTAGCAGTATCAGCATTATTGTCACGTACAAATGTCTAAGGAGTAGAATGAAAACCTTGAAGATGCAATGAAAAAATCCGCTACCACATAGCAAATATCAATAAAGCGTTCGATAAGAGTAAATTCCCGAGCCTAAAATTGGGGATATCACCAAGATATCTCCAAATGATCTCACGAAAATTTATATTATCTCGAAGAAATCGAAACTATGTGGCTGTTCCTAAGGTCAAGCTTTACGCGATTTAAGCATACGCTGCCAAAAGACGAATAACTATGGCCGGAGCTTATGAAGTCTTGCAGGCCGGATTTGCTGCTTTGTATAATAACCGAAAATACCAGGATTGCTGTCCACTGTCCTTCAAAATCTTAGATGAGATGACCTCTTCTGTTGACAGTGTTCTTAACTTTTTGTCCACATTAACATAATATTTGGTAAATTGACCAGACTAATGAGTCAGAGTATTTGCAAATTCACATATTTTCTAGTATTTTGCCCAATTATCGGAAATATACCAGGTTCCCCAATAAAGATAGTTAGCAGATACATTAGCATCATCCGGCACACCGTTATCAGCACCAGTAGGGTTGGGAGCGGCAACCACAGCCGAGCTATTGACTTTGGTCTCTTTAACGCCATCGCTATTGAGATCTTCCATTAGAGAGTTGCCGGTAGCGTAGTAATCGCCGTTTAGAGCTCCCCCGATTTTTCTAAGTTGTCTTTTGGCGAGGTAGGTGTCAACCGATGTACTATCATATATCACTGAGTCTCCAATCGCATGAGCACGCGTAATGCATCCGGAGCCTGTAGTTGGAATACCGGTAAAGGTTGTGGAAGTCTTCCCCGTGTAAGTCACCTTGGCGGGCTCATTTGAAATAGCCAGACTACCGGAAGGAGGAAACTCGCTCGTGCTCACAACGTTAAGCATGGTACTTCCAGCAGTTGCCTGGCTACTTAAAGTTGTGTAAGCATAGCGGTCTATTGATAACAGAGTACCTACGCATTGTAGTAAAATCAGAAAAATCATAAAATTACCCTAATAAAAGGACTTCTTTTTGGAGATGATATAGATAGATGATATAGATGTATTAACCACCTAGGGTTTGTTATATAATATTAAATCAGAATAAACAATTTGAAAAATCATCAGGTTTAATAATATTTCCTTCACAAAAAGGAAATTACAAAATGGGTACCCAAAAATCGATCTTAAACCCGAATATTAGTACCCCTAATTGGGTTAATGTTTTAACCTTAATCGTTTTTTTGTTTATCATCTTAGCCAATCCAGTCACCACCAACATCTCAGCTCAAGATGACAGTCAGATTGGGACAACGATTGTTTGCGCCGATCCATCAGATGATCCAGACACTATCTCCACTTTTAAGATCCATTCATCAGATGTAATAAATTATGCGGTCGGCCATTTCGCCAATGATACAATTTCGCAGGGTAATGCAGTTTTGATACGCTATCAAGATAACTTACACGATTATTCAGATTTGCCTTTTCTTAACAGCCTTCTTTGTTGAAATACTAAACTAACTTCTTTCCCCAAATTTTAATGTTTCTTTTTGAAAACCTGTCTGTCTATTATTTTCAATTATTTATAACAATTTAGCCGTACTGGTTAGTTCGTTTTTAAAAAGCCATTTTGAAGCGTTGCATAATGAATAAACTATGTACAGGATGGAAATTCATGGCCTTGATTGGACGCGATAACGAGATTTCAGTTGTCAAAGAACGGTTACTACGCAAAGATATCCGTTTGATTACGCTTACCGGCATGGCCGGGGTTGGCAAAACCAGCTTGGCGCTGGCGGTAACTGACGAACTCCGGCAGGTTTTTACCCAAATTAATTTCGTTGACCTTTCGGCTCTAGCCGTCCCCGCTCAGGTATTTCCCTCCATTGCTCGCTCTTTCGGTGTCATTGAAGGGAATCCGAATATGATTTCGGAGCAAATAGCTGGAGCAATAGGGGCACGGCCATCGCTACTGGTGCTAGATAATTGCGAGCATGTTTTGGCGGCAATGCCTGAGCTGAGCAGTTTGATCAATGCCTGCCGCCATCTGAAGGTGCTGGCTACCAGCCGAGAAATTCTAAATTTGAAATGTGAGAATGTCTTCCCTGTCCCGCCCTTGCAGGTTCCTGAGTTAGATTCACTTCCATCCATCAACACTCTGGCACAAATACCGGCGGTTAATCTCTTTATACAGCGTGCGCGTTTTCGTGATCCTGGCTTCACACTGACGGATAAGAATTACCGGGCAGTGGCTGAGTTAAGTGTCCACTTAGATGGTCTGCCGCTGGCTATCGAGCTGGCCGCGCCCTATATTAGTCTGCTGGGACCCAAAAATCTTTTAGCCCACCTGATTGACCGTCTGGATTTCCTGGTTGATAGGGCATTGGAAACTCCAGTCCGTCACCGAACTTTACGGGCAGCCATAGATTGGAGCTATGATCTGCTTTCCCGCCAGGAGCAATGCCTGTTCAGGTCCCTTTCGGTATTTGCCGGTGGCTGTACTATTCAGGCGGTGGAGAGAGTCTGCGTAACGGATGGGTTAAAAGCATCCGAATTATTACCCTCGCTGGAGCGGCTGGTTTCACGTTCACTGGTATCGGTTCAAGAGCAACCGGACGGTGGAATGCGCTACCGGCTTCTTGAAACAACCCGGGAATATGCCAGAGCCCGGTTACAGGCTGCCGGCGAAGAAGAATATCTGAGAAAGCTTCACCGGGACTGGTTCCTGGCCTGGGCAGAACAGGGCGAACCCAATCTCTGGGGACCGGGATTGTCTGGATGGCTGGATCAAATTGAGGCTGATTTTGGCAATATCTGGGCAGCGCTGGAGTGGAGCCATACAAGACCGGACGAAGCTGAGGCGGGATTACGCTTATGGGCGGCCCTCTCCCGTTTTTGGGATATCCGGGGCCATGTTAGCGAAGGACTCACCATAATTATAGGTCTCTTGCTTTTAGCCCCGCAGCATACAATTGCCAGGGCCAGGTCTTTGATGGAAGCAGTTCTGCTGGCAGAACGTCAGGCAGACTGGGCCGGTGCCCAGACCATGGCAGAAGAGTGCCGAACCTTCGCCCTTGATCTGGGCGATATTCTGGATGCCTCTGCTGCGTTAATGGCCATGGGTATTCACGCCCAGGCCCAGGGAAACTTCCAGCAGGCGGCGGCGTTTTTCGAGGAAGCCCTTACTTTAACCAGATCAAAGGCCGGGCAAGAACCCCGTGCTCTGTACATGGCCCTCTTGTGGCAGGGCCGCTTTGCCAGTTTTCAGGGCGATCACCAGTCCGCGGTAATCTTGCTCGAAGAGGCTTTATCACTGGCTAAGCGGCAGGGGGACCCTTCATTCGTTTCTATCATATCCGTTTATTGGGGACGAGCGGTCCTCGGCCTGGGGGAGATCGAACGCGCTACCAAAATCATCCTGGCAGGATTACGTGCCTGCCAGGCAGTGGAATACCGGGAAATCATTACTATTAGCCTCGATTTTTTGGGGCAGGCAGCCTGGGCTCGCAAAGAGTATAGCTACGCAGTCCTTTTATTGGGTACCGCCGCCGAACTGCGTTCACGGATCGGCGTTGTCCATTGGGATGTTGACCATAACTATGAACAAATTATGGCGGCAGTGAGGACGGACCTCGGTGAAGATGCTCTGATGTTGGCCCGCGCATCTGCCCAGAAGTTTTCCTTTAACGAGGCTGTCTCCTGGGTATTAAGTCCTGAGGCCTTGCAAAGGTCGAATGATATTACGTCAAAAATATCTAAGCCCACTCACCTGAGCGCCCGTGAGCTAGAGGTGGCCGGGCTGATTGCACGCGGCTACAGTAACCGCCTGATTGCCCCGGAACTCCAGGTCTCCAAGCGCACGGTGGATACACATGTCCGGCATATCCTGAACAAGCTCGGGATTCATTCTCGTTCCCAGATAGCCGTCTGGTACTCAACGCATCACCCATCTTTCAGTAACTAATTCTGACCTTTTTGCATTCATGTAAAGCCATATATAGGCCAAATGGCTCATATCATCGATTTTCGCAAATCAGCCATTAGACGGATGTTTTTCTAAAATTCCTTGTTTATAATATCATTTGCTGACTTCGATTTTCTGCTGAATTTGAAAAATAACCGGTTGGAATAACGAGGAGAGATTTTGTGAAAATCTTAATGAAGGTAATTCTGCCGGTATTTTTGGCGATGTGTCTGCTGGGGTCCAGCGGGATGAACCCTGTGGCAGCATTTGGATATCCACCACCAACCATCACTTCCTTTTTTCCCACCTCCGGTCCCCCGGGTACCCAGGTGACCATTTACGGCACCAACTTGAGGTGGGTAGCTGAAATTATGTTTGGCGCCAGCGATGCCGCCAGCCGGATTTATTATACGGATACAGATACACAGCAGACTGCCTGGGTAGGCAACGGTTCTACCGGTGTTATTGGCGTATATTGCTATAATTATCAAACGGGGAATTACCAATGGTGTTACAGCGCTGATACCTTTACTTTAACAAAAACGCTGGTTTCCATCGCGTTAGCACCGGCCTCCCCAGATATATTAGCGGTGGGTTCTTATCAACAGTTTACGGTTACCGGTACATATTCAGACAATTCAACTGCAGACATTACCTCACAGATGTATCTGGGTGTGTGGAATTATTCCTATAATGGTGTAGCCACCGTCAATTGGAACGGCTTAACGAAAGGAGTTTCGGCTGGCCAGAGCATTATTTCGGCATATTTGTTCGGAATTCACAGTAACTCTGTCACTCTGACCGTAGGAGCGCCTGCACCGGCGCTTAGCTCCATTGCAGTGACACCAGCATCTCCAGATAATTTAGCGGTCGGCGCAGATCAGCAGTTCGACGCGACCGGGACTTATTCCGACAATTCAACCGCGGACATTACTTCGCAGGTAACGTGGAGCAGTTCCCACACTGGGATTGCTACCATCTCTTCCGGCGGCTTGGCCACCGGTGTAGCGGTCGGGAGCACCGATATTAGGGCAGATTTATCTGGAATCACCAGCGACACTGTGACTTTGACTGTTACAAAAAAGGGTATCGTCACTTTCCCTGATCCCAAGCTGAAGGCTGCCATTCTGGCGGCGCTTGGTAGATCCAGTGGGGACATCACCCTGGCTGATGCGCAGTCAATCACTTATTTGGCAGCCAGTAATCAGGGCATTACCGATTTGACAGGGTTGCATTATTGCACTAATCTGACGAACCTTTATTTGAGTTTTAACCAGATCGGCGATATTTCAGAATTGGCATCACTAACCAAATTACTTGAACTCAACCTGGGTTGGAACTATAAAATCAGCGATATATCCAGCCTATCCGGTCTAACCTCATTATTCAATCTGGTCCTGAGTTCAAATAATATCAGCGTTATTAGCCCACTGGCTAAATTGACCAATTTAACTAACCTTAATTTGGATGATACCCAGATCAGCGATCTTTCCGCTCTAAAGAGTCTTACTCTATTGCAGAGTTTGAACCTGTATTCAAACAATATCGACGATATTTCACCATTAACTTCATTGACCAGCTTAACTAGCCTCAACCTTGATTGGAATCAAATCAGTGAAACATCCTCCTTATCCAACCTAACTCAATTGAACACACTTTATTTATCAGGAAACGATATTAGCGACGTCTCTGGCTTATCTAAGCTAACTGCATTGGAGACTCTGGAGCTGAAGTATAACCAGATCAACGATATATCATCATTGAATACCTTAACCAATTTATCCTACCTCTACCTTTATGGGAACCAGATCAACGATATCTACCCCTTATCCGATCTAACTCAATTGCAAGTTCTGGATCTGGGTGTTAACTATATCAGCGATATCTCCCCCTTATCCGGTCTAACCAATTTGCAAGCTCTGTATATTGAGGTTAACGATCTAATTGATATCTCGCCTTTAACCGGGCTAACCCAATTGAATCAGGTATACGTAAGTTATAATTATCTGGATATCAGTACAGGTTCTAAAGATATGGCAGTTATAAATGCGCTGGAAAATAAGAGTGTAGCCGTAGACTATATTCCGCAAACATCGGTCTTAAGCTCAATTGCCATTAGGCCAGCTGCCCCGGCCAGTTTACTGGTTGGCTCCAAACTTCAATTCCAGGCGACCGGGACCTATGACGATGGTTTTCAGGCCGACCTTACTTCGAAGGTGGACTGGAATAGCTCTAACACTTCGTTTGCAACTATCTCAGCTTCCGGCTTAGCCACTGGCATTGGAGGAGGCAGTACCAATATCACAGCAACCCTTTCCGGTGTTACCAGTACACCCGTGACCCTGCCCGTAACAGCGCCTCCACCGCCGCCACCTCCGACTCCTGTTCTCCAAACGACTCTAACTAATGTCACCTTGCCCAGCCATGATCCGGGTGTGACCAGTGTCAGCGTCACCGCCGCGGCGGTTCCTCCAGTCGGTGCGCCGGCCGGATTTACGCCTGGATCGGCTTATGTTGTTGATACAACAGGCACCGGGTCATTTACCCTGTCCTTTACGGTCACGGATGCTGCGCACACGCAAATATATAAAATCAATCCTGACCCGCCGCATAATTGGATTCTGCAAAATACCAGTGTATCCGGAAATATTATTACCTTGACATTGAAAACGGGTGATCCAACCTTCGTCTTTGGAACATCACCAGTCTCTACGGCAGGTCAAACCTGGAAGCTGGATTCTGAAACCACCTTAGCTGATAATACCCCGCTGCCTGCCGGTTACTTTGAAATGGAAAAGGCCCAGGGACCGGATGACAACGGGCAGACCGGCTCAGTTAGTGTAGCCTCTCAAAACAACCTGACCTGGCTTGCCGATCAAAAGGCGGCAGCCGATGTCACTTTCTCAAGCGGGCAGTGGACTATCAAATTGACCACTCCGGATACGGACTGGAGCAGCGCCTGTTCCGCCCAGGTAGGAGATTATACACCTGGAGGCGCTTTTAGCGCTTTTAACTCCACCCCTGTTTCCGGGACCTACAATGGCGGAATAATCACGATCACACTAACAGCCGGAGGAACGGTAACTAAAGATCATCAGTTAGCCTTAAAAATATTCAACAATAACGGCACATCGCATACTATTACAACCACCGGCAGTTCGTATCTGGCTTCGCCTTCCAGTACACCCCCTTATCCGGTGCCTGAATTGGCAGCCGGGGTCCTGCTGGTCCTGGGGTTAGCTGGACTAAGTAGCTATGTTGTGATAAGAAGGAGAAAACCCACTCGTATGCACATCGGGTGATGATCTATTAAACAAAATAAGAAGAGCCTTTGAGAGAGAAAGAACATGAAAAATAGAATTAGAACCGCAGCTTTAAGAATAGGCATCCTGTTTGTGACACTTGCTGCGCTGGTGTCAGGGACGGCTCTGCCGGCGGTGGCAGCCGGACCAACTAACCCTTCAACCCTGCCCAACATTCCATTTCATAGTGTGCAGGGGCCGGTTCTCAGTACAGGTGCGAATATGTTGGTTGTGAAGACCGGCAGCCAGACTCAGGTTACGGTCAATGTAGACCGGAATACCCGGTATTTCTTAGTTAATACAGGTAAATCTCAAAACCCTGTTAATAACCCGGTAACTAAAGCTAATAATCTTAATAAGCCGGTGCAAAGTCCGCAGCAGCGGGCCAAAGATCTCATCCAATCACATCTTCCGGTAATGCCCATCAACAATCCAGGCCAGTTCTCGGATATCAAGGTTGGGGATCGGGTCATTGTCCGGGCTGATAAAAACAATCTGGCCCAACAGGTCCTGATCATCAAAGCCCCGGTAAACCAGACAGTTAAAGGCAGTATTTCGTTAACCGATCCGACTCTTATCACAATCACCCCCGCTGGAGGAAGCCCCATTACTCTAAATGTAACCGGCGCTACCCGCATACTTCCCAAAAATCAGAAGTCAATCTCTGGCAATGCCGTAGTACTGTATAATTCCACTAATAATAATGCACTGGTGGTGACTATCCAGACAACTGCGCTTGCTCCGAAACCCGCAGGTGTAAACAAACATTAAGTCGCTTAAATTAGGGCAATCTTCGAATAAGGTTGTATTCGCTGGACGATGAACGGTTCCATAGTAAAAAGCTTTGCTCATTCTTTAAGAGTTAAATCTATTGTTTTGTAAGTTATTAAGCAAGCCTCTAAAGAGTTGGGTAAAATAAGTCCTAAAATTAGCAATAACTAAATAGACTTCTCTTTGGGTATAAAACAACGCTTGCCTTGATTTAAGCTAATGAAAGATTTGGGTTTTTCATTATTACTTGAGGCTCCAGATAAAAACTCAAATTATATAATCAATTTTGTGACAAGGTATCATCGAATCTGCGGATAGACAAAACAAACATAATCCCTTATACTTTGTATCTATTGTTAGATATGGGCTTTTTCTTACAAGAAGTTGCAGAAAATCTAGAAATCATTAATGATGATTTTGATAAGAGAGATTCATCTGATTTATCTCGACTTTCAATGTTTGGGGAGAGCAATTCATGAAACTAAAACCATTATCAATAACATTATGCCTGGCTCTACTAGTTGTGTTCTTTATTACCCCAGCTACCCAGGTGGCTGCGGACAGCACCTATACAGACGCAAATTCTATTACTTACACGTTTTCTGGTACTGCGGCAACCGTTACCGGCTACAGCGGCTCTGGAGGTGCCGTTAATATTCCAGGCATGTTCACCTTAAACGGAATACTCTATACCGTAACCGGCATCGGCGCAAATGTCTTTTACTGCAAAGTAGAAATTACCTCCATAACAATTCCCCACAGTGTGACGAGCATTGGTGATACCGCATTTGAATTTTGCAACAAGCTCACCTCTTTAACAATACCTGGTAGTGTGCAAAGCATAGGTATCAATGCATTTAGTGGCTGTTCTGGTCTCACCTCCATAACGATTTCCGATGGTGTGAAAACCATTGGAGGTGGCGCATTTGAAAATTGCTGGCGTCTTCCCTCGATAACGATTCCAAATAGCGTGACTACTATCGGCGGAAGCGCATTTTACGCATGTGCGAGTCTTACCTCCATAACGCTCCCCAATGATATCACTAACATTAGTGAAGCTGAGTTTAATGAATGCACGAGTCTTAAATCTATAGTGATTCCCAGCCAAGTGACAAGCATCGGTCAATTTGCATTTTGGGATTGTACGGAACTCAAGTCTGTAACGATTCCCGAGGGTGCTACCATCATCGATTATGGTGCGTTTGCGAACTGCACGAATCTCACCTCGATAACGATTCCCAATAGTGTGACAACCATTGGTGGAAGCGCGTTTTTTGAATGCGCGAGTCTCCAGTCTATAACGATACCCAGCCATGTGACAAGCATCGACGAATATACGTTTTACGGCTGTCCACTTCTCAATTCCATAACAATACCCAGCCTTATGACAAGCATCGGTCAATATGCGTTTTACGGCTCAGGCCTTACCTTTATCACGATACCCAGCAGTGTGACCGAAATAGACGATTATGCGTTTGCAAACTGCAGCGGCCTTAAATCAGCCTACTTCCTGGGCAATCAGCCTGCTTTAGGGATGAACGTTTTTAGCTATACTGATCCAGGTTTTATTTTATATTGCTACGTAAGCAATGCATCCAACTGGTTGGGCTTCACAACCTATCCCATGGAAATATTCTGCACTCTGACACTTAATCTCAAGGACGGAAGCGTGCCTATGGGCAGCCAGGTAGTTGTGGATAGCAGTGCCCATATCTCTGCTCCTGCCGATCCGGTCCGCAGCGGTTACACTTTTGGAGGTTGGTATAAGGATTTAGCCTGCAAGAATATCTTTACCTTCAATACTGATAAAGTGACCGATGATATCACATTGTATGCCAAATGGACACCTACTACTTATACTGATTCGAAGCCTACTAAGGGTGGTGAATTAACCATTGATCAAGGTGATGGAGTCACCACAAAAATTACCGGAAGTAATGCCGCCGATGGAACTGTTGTCTCGGTGTCCTCTGTAGACTTTGGCGATACTCAGCCAGTCGGTATTGGCAATTTACAGCTTAACGGAGCGGAATATTTTGATGTCAACGTAACCCCTTCGAATTTAGGTCCTGATGCTGTCGCCCGGATTTCGATAACCAACCCAGTTGTTACAGGAAATATGACAATGCAATACTGGTTTAACGGGATATGGAATAACGCCGGTAATATTACTGTAAATATTCCGAAGATATCGGGCGATATTCCGGTTTCTGCTCTGACAGGCACCCCTATTGTTATCGGATCGAATATTGCTCAGACATGGTACCTGGATAGAATCAAGAGCGGAAATACTTATATGGAAAAAACCAGAGGGATTCAAACCGGTAGTGTCGATATAAACGGCGCTACCATAACCTGGTTGAGTGATCAAAGGGCTGGGACTGATGTGGTTTTCAACTCTGGTAACTGGACTGTTTACCTGAATACTAATGATTTAAGAGGGAATTATTCAGTGCAGATTGGAGAATTGGATGGCAGCGTATTTATACCCTTCACATCTGCGCAGAGCAATACCGCTAGTGGCACTCCTTTAACGGTTACCTTTACAACCGGGGGTATCGTATCCGCAGGGCATTATCTGGCCTTACAAGTTACCAATAACGGAACCGGGAGCGTTATCACCGATAGTAGTTCATATCTCAGTGCCCCAACCAGCAACCCGTCATTCCCGATTCCTGAGTTATCCTCCGGACTCCTGCTGGGGTTAGGAGTAGCTGGGTTGAGCGTCTATATGTTATTTAGAAGGCGGAAAATCGCTTAGAAGCCAATAAGAGATTATAAGGCTAGTTAACGGATATCAAGGCAGGGGATAGGGTAATTCTGAGGGCTGACAGTAGTAACCTGGCCAAACAGGTCCTGCTTATCAAAGCCCCGGTGATCCGGACAGTTAAGGGCAGTATCTCATTAACCGATCCGACTCATATCACGATCACTCCCGCTGGAGGAAGCCCAATTATTTTTAATATAACGGGCACTACCAGCATCGTTCCAAAAAACCAGAAGTTAATCTCGGGCTATGCCGTAGTACTGTATAATTCCAATAACAACAATGCCGTGGTAGTTAATATCTGGCGGCTGCGCCTGTTACGAAACCCGCAGGCACAAAATCACACTAAGTGAATATAATGTCAAGAATGAAGAGTCACACAAAATTATTTGTTTTTACCTAGTGTTTATATTTTCGAGAACGGAAATCCTTAGCAATAACTTTATGTTGCTGGTAGCAGGTTGTTTCGATAGAATACTCAAAGAACTTGTACCAAATGGGTAATCATAATACATTCAATAGGGCCCCAGGATTATTATGCGGGTTAAGATGAAATAGGAGTAAGAATCTAGTCTGACAATTCACAACTTGCAGCCAACGCAATGTTAAGACTGTAATACGCCTGACTAAACAAAGAGCCAGTCGTATTTTTTTAAAAGTTTAGAATTTAGAAGGAACGAGTTGACTAGTTTCAATCCAGGAATATTTCCTGACTTAGGACATTTTAATAAAATAGTAAAAACCAGGCTCAAATATTTGAAAAACGGGACACTAAGGCCAGAATTTTGAGATAATACGAATTAATGCGAGTTCGTATAGTAAAGACAGC
>Ga0114951_10004096_pt1 | contig 14496 bp, 7 predicted proteins | sample AM7aDNAmetaG_FD_88677 | JGI IMG/M metagenome (GOLD analysis project Ga0114951, IMG submission 88677) | Freshwater microbial communities from Finland to study Microbial Dark Matter (Phase II) - AM7a DNA metaG | ecosystem: Environmental > Aquatic > Freshwater > Lake | place: Finland: Lake Alinen...
GGCGCTGCCAGCCAGAATCGCCGAAATCGTGCCGGACTGCCCCTGGAGACTCGCGCCCGTCATGACCACGATGCCGTTGGTCAGCACCCCGCTCAGCAGGGTGACGCTGTTATTGTTGCTCTGCGTGTAACCGCCCAGGTCCAGCGTGCCACTGACCACCGTGATCGCACTGTTGGTGTACAGCGTGTTGTTGCCGCCGCCCAACTGCAAGGTGCCGTTGCTGAGCACCGTCGAACCCTGATACGTCTGGACGGCAGTCAGGGAAAGCACGCCCGCTCCGTCCTTGACCAACCCGCCCGTGCCACTGATCACCCCCACCACCAGCGTCGTGCCCATGCCGCCAACCGTCAGGTTGAACCCGCTGTCGACAAGGTTGCTGATCGTGAGTTGATTCGCATCGGAATTAATCCGGGCGGCGCTGCCGAGCGTGACCGCGCCGGTAAAGCTGTTGTTGCCGCTGATGTTGCGCAGCGCGCCGTCGTTGGCCACACCGGTGCCGAACAGCATCAGCGTATTGCCGACCGTGACGTTATTATTAAACTGGATTGCGCCGCCGGCCAGGTTGGTCACCAGCCCGCTGCCGAGGGCGGTGTTGTTGGCGGCTTGCACCGCGCCGTTGCTGATCGTGGTGCCGCCGCTGTAGGTATTGTTGCCGGCCAGCACGAGAGTTCCCGCGCCGCCTTTGGTCAGACTGCCGCTGCCGCTCAGGGCGCCGCTGTAGGTGCTGTTGGCAGTGTTCGAGACGTTCAGCGCCACGCCGGAAGCGCCATTGGTCAGACCGATATCACCGGTACCGGCCAATCCGCCGAAGTTGGCGTTGTTGACGTTTGAGAAGACGATGCCGTTGGCGGCGGTGGTATTGCTGACCAGGCTGTTTTGCACGGCATTCGGATCGCTCACCACCAACTGCCCGCCGTCAATCACCGTCATCCCCGTGTAGGTATTGGCGTTGGTCAAGGGCAACGTGCCGCCGGTGTCGGCAAAACTCGCGCCTGTACCGGTAATCAGCCCGGCGATCGTCAACACCCCGTTGGTGGCGCGGATCGTGCCGTTGTTGATCAACTGCGAGAAACCGCTGACGCCGCCCGATCCGAAGATCGTGCCGGTGTTGGTCAGGAGAATCGACCGGGTCGTGAGCGTGCCGCTGTTGAGGTTCAAGGTGCCGTTGGTAATTGCAAACAGCGCAGTGCCCGAATTGAATGTCGAGTTGCTCAGGAACAACGTGCCGGCAATCGCAGTCAGGGAATTCGTGAGGCTCACGTAGCTGCCCCCCTTGGTCTGGATCGTGCCGCCGCCGGCATAAATGACCGTCGCGTTGGCGCTAATGTTGCTGAGAGCCACGCCATCGCTGGGGGCCAGATTCAGGATCCCGCTGCCGCCGACCTGCCACGTCCCCGCCCGCAGCGAGCCGCCGACTCCCCATTGCGAGGAATCGACGGTGTCAACCGTCCCCGTGCTGGTGGTGAGCACCGAGACGGTGCCGAAGTTACGGAACGCGGCACTGCTCGAACCCGTAATTCTCGCGGTGCCGGTCACGATGAGCGTGCCGTTGACCGCGTTCGATACCACGCCACCGGACGCCAGGCTATACGTAGGAGTGGCGAGGTTCATGGTTCCGCTGTTGGCGACGGTGACATTGGAGATGCTGAACGTCCCAAGCTGTCCCCCTGGTATGGTCAGCGTGCCGTAGTTAACCAAGATGCCCGGGCCGCCGGTGCTGGCGAAGTCGGCGGCTCGCGAGCCGCCCCCGGTCTGAAAGCTCACCACCGAGCCGGCTTCGTTGGTGAAGCTGTGACCATTGAAGTGGATGCCGCCGCCGGTGTAGAACGTCGTCGGGTTCTGAGCCTCGGCGAACGTCAAGCCCTGGCCGAGATGTTCATCCACATCCCCTTCCAGCGACAGATAGCTGCCTGGCAAAGCACTCGCTCCGTTACCGATTAGCATGGTGCCGGCTGCCGTCATCGATCCCCGCCAGCCGATGTTGATTCCGTTGCCCGCGAAACTAAGCGTTGCGCCATTGGAAATCACCAGAGAGTTAACATTCAGACTAAAGCTGTTGCCGGCGGCGGGAGTAATCGTGAGTTGGCCGGTATCCACTTCGAAATTGACCGGTACGGGAGCGCCGGTGAGGGCATTGGTGTCAGACAGGATCTTGCCGCCAGTGATCGAAGTGGTGGTGTAGTTACCGCGCACGGTGCTGTTGGACCGGAGCAGCAGGATCGTGTCGGTGTTTCCCTTCAGGTTCAAAGCGCCGCCGACATTCAAGGTCCCGCTGTTGTCGAAGGTAACATTGGTGACGGACAACGAGATGGATCCTGGTGTTAAGGTCAGATTGCCTTTGTTGACAAAGGTGGCGGGAGTGGGGCTGGACAGATAGGCCCACCTTGTGGCCCCGGCAACAAAGCTCACCGTCGAACCGGTCTCGTTGGTCAAGTTGTGGCCGTTGAAGAGGATGCCGCCCAGGCCATTGTTTTGACCGGGGCTAAACGTCAGGCCCTGCCCAAGACTCTCGTCCACATCGCCGTTCAACTGCAGATAGGTCCATGGCTGACCGGCGGTCCCGCCGCCGCCGAACGTGATGTTGCCAGCCGCCGTCATCGATCCTTGCCAGCCGATAGTGTTCCCAATTAAGGCCCCAGGCGTGGAGAAGGTCAGCGTCGCGCCATTGGAAATCACCAGCGATTTGACGTTGAAACTGATGCTGCCGGTGGAGGAAATCGTGAGGTTGCCGGCATCCACTTCGAGATTGGCGGGGCCCGTGTTGGTGATCTGGCCCGTGCCGGCGATTGTGGCGGTGGTCGCGGCCCGCAGGAGGCTGTTCGACCGGAGCAGAAGAATCCCGGGGGAACCGCCCTGCAGCGTCCAAGTGCCGGTGATGTTGTTCGTCCCGAAGGTGTCAATGGTCGCGTTGGTGATGGTCAGTCCTGATCCACCCCAGAGATTGCCATTGTTCACGAGTGTGCCGCCGCCCGCACTCGTACTGGTGATGGTGGCCGCGACGTTCTTATTGGTAATGGCCCGACCCACGGCGTTGGTGAGATTGAATCCATTCAGATCGATCGTGGCCGCTCCCGCGATAATGAAGTCCTGCCCCAGGTTCATGTTGATCGTGTTGCCCAACTTGAACGTGCCCGAGCTCAGCACAAAGGAGCCCAGCGCATTGGCACCATCGAAACTCCCGCTCCACGTGTTGGTGTTGCCGGTGCCGTTGTTCTGCTGCAGAACCGCGCCCGCCGGCAGGGTCAGGGCGCCGATCTGGATCGTACTCGCGCTGGTATTCTGGAACGACAGCGTTGCGCCATTGGAAATCACCAGCGAATTGACGTTGAAACTGGCGCTGCCGGTGGTGGAAATCGTGAGGATGCCGCCATCCACTTCGAGATTGGCGGGGCCCGTGTTGGTGATCTGGCCGGCGCCGGTGATCGTGGCGGTGGTCGTGGCTCGCAGGAGGCTGTTCGAACGGAGCAGAAGAATGGAATCGCTCTGCAGTGTCAACGTGCTGGCGAGGTTCACGTTTCCGCTGTTGTCGATGGAACCGGTCTGCAGGTTCAACGTGTTGTTGAGGTTCACGGTTCCGCTGTTGGCGACGGTGACATTGCTGATGGTGAACGAAAGCTGTCCCGATGGCACGGTCAGCGTGCCGTAGTTGACCAGGGTGCCCGGGCTGCCGGTGCTGGAGAAGTTGGCGAGCCTTGTGGCCCCCGTATTGAAGGTCACCACCGAGCCGGCTTCGTTGGTTAAGTTGTGACCATTGAACAGGATGCCGCCGCCGCCGGTGGCCGGCGAGTTCTGAGAGGGGTTGATCGTCAAGCCCTGGCCGAGATTTTCGTCCACATCCCCAGCCAGCGACAGATAGCAGCCTGGCGACAAACTCGTGGCGTTGCCGACCGTGAGGTTGCCGGCTGCCGTCATCGATCCCTGCCAGCCATTGGTGGTCCCGATGCCCGCGAAGGACAGCGTTGCGCCATTGGAAATCACCAGCGATTTGACGTTGAAACTGGTGTTGGAAGTGGAAATCGTGAGGGTGCCACTATCCACTTCGAGGTTGGCGGGGCCCGTGGTGGTGATCTGGCCGGCGCCGGTGATCGTGGCGGTGGTCGCGGCCCGCAGGAGGCTGTTCGAACGGAGCAGCAGAATCCCGGGGGAACCGCCCTGCAGCGTCCAGGTGCCGGTGATGTTGTTCGTCCCCGAGGTGTCAATCATCGCGTTGGTGACGGTCAGTCCTGATCCACCCCAAAGATTGCCATTGTTCACGAGTGTGCCGCCGCCAGCACTCGTACTGGTGATGGTGGCCACATTCGTCAATACGCCACCGGTCACCGACAGCACGTTGCCGGTCGCCGCGCCGCTGCCGATGGTGACAGTATTGCCGAGCAAGTTCCACACTGTGTTGCCGAGGATGTTGACGGTATTGTTCGACGAACCGTTGCCGATGGTCAAGCCGGTGCTCCAGACGTTGGCGTTGGTCACGGTCATGGTGTTGAAGCCGCCGCCTGCGGAACCGACAGTCACCAAGCCGCCGTTGGTGAGGGTCACATTGTTGACGGTGAGAACGTCAAAGCTCCCAGCGTTGCCAATGGCCAACGACTGGCCGTTGAGTTTCCACGTGCCGCCCTGACCGGCACTGCTGGTGCTGGTGACCAAGCCGGTGATGCTCGACGCACTGCTGCCGATGGTCACCGCCGCGGCGGTGATCAAGGTGCCGTTGTTGTTGAGATTGATGACACCGTTGGTGCCAGACCAATTGAACGTCGTGGTGTTGGTGAAGAGGCCGCCGCTATCGATCTCCAACCCGCCGCCGTTGCCGAGGATGAAGGTGGCGTTGGTTAAACCGACGCCGGTGCCGGCCGCGTTGTTGGTGACGATCAGCCACGCATTGCCGCCGGCGCCGTTGGAGATGGCCAGCGTGCCGAGCGATTTCGGCAGGTTGAAGTTGAGGATATTGGTGTAGGTCGCACCAGCCGTCGTATCGTTGGTCAGGTACGCGTTGTCGATCGCGTTGCTGCCTGGATAATTCGCGGGCGTTGCCCACAAATTGCCATTCGTCCAAAAGCCCGATGTGCCGTTGGCCGTGTTCGTCCATGTGTAATCCGCCCGGGCCGCGGGTTCCGCCCACATCGCCAGCAGACCGGCCAGCACGGGGAGGATGAGGGGACGCAGCCTGAAGGCTGGACACCAAACGCGCGGAATCTCGAAGAAACCGAGTGTTCGGTGTCCACGCTTTAGCGTGTCCGCGAGGGTTTTCAGCGGAAGCATGAGTTTAAGCTTCATCACGCCAACTTCTTCGATCGATCTCAGCAATTCTCATCATGGCCTGAACGATGTGGGAAAACTGTTTGGTGTCCCGCCTTTAGGCGGTCCGGCCTGCAGCGGTCCGGTCTGCAGCGGTCCGGCCTGCAGCGGTCCGGTCTGCAGCGGTCCGGCCTGCAGCGGTCCGGCCTGCAGCGGTCCGGCCTGCAGCGGTCCGGACCTCGTAAACGCGGTACACCGAACCGCCAACCGCCGCCCGCCGTCCCCATCATGAGAATTGCTGGATCGATCGCGTGACTGGTGACTCGTTTCCAACGCGCTGACCTGGGCGCGGGCCTCGTTCGACTCGGCTCCCCGCTGCCGATACTCCGCCTCTGACAGCGGTGGTAACACCGTGTGCATCGGCGGTTGTTCCCCCCGGCATTGCTGGTCGATCCGCTCGATGCAGAGCTCCAGCAAATGCGAAATATCAAACCCGACCCGCGTCACCGGTACCGCCGCCGGCGTCGGATACGGAAAATTGGTATGCACAATCGCCCGCACATCCTCGGGCACGCGCACGCCCGCCGCGCGGACCCCGGCGGTCGCCTCAGGGACCAGGTTGTCGTCGGTGATCAACAGTGCATCCGGACGCGCGGTGGTACCGGCTTGGAACAACACCTCCGCCGCGTGCCGCGCCCACTGCGGCGCCATCAACGGCGCGGCCTGCACCCACGCGCGCTGGATTTGCAGACCGCGCGCGGCCGCCATCTCAAACAGTTTGGCGAGCCAGGGACCGCTCTCCTCCACTTGGGCCAGCGTGATCACTGCCACTCGCCGCCGGCCGGCAGCCGCCAACACGTCGAGCGCTTTGCCACAAAAAGCCGCCACATCCGGACCCACGAACGGCACCGGCAACGGCGCCTTCGGCGCAATGATCGTCACGCGCGCCACGCCGGGTTCTTCGAGCACCGGCAAGCCTTCCACATCAAACGGATTGTTGGCGAAAATGACTCCCGCCAAACGATGCGACCGCACCAGATCGGCGAGCCGGAGGTAATCCTCGGTATCCGTGCGGGAGCCGATCTCGTAGAAACAGGTGATCTGCCGTTGGGGCGTCGTGAGCTGCTCCGCCTGCTGCCATAGCGCCCGATAGAATTGCGAAGTGTCAATCTGCCGTGGCCATGGGAACGCCAGCGCATAGCAGCGGTTCGGCAGCTTTTCTGACACAAACGTCCCACGCCGTCCCGCAGCCCGGATCCAGCCCTGATCGGCCAGCAGATCAAACGCCTTCTGAATGGTCACACTGGTGGTATCAAATTGGCGGATCAGTGCTTCACGAGTCGGCAATCGCGTCCCCGGCTTGAATTCTCCACTGAGAATTTTCGCACGCAACGCGGCCGCAATGCCACGGTATTTGATGTAGTTGCTTTCGGCTCTCACCTGATCACTCTATGCTAGTAGTAAATGTATAAATCAAATACCGCCGGAATGCAAGAAATGTTATGTGTTTTTTTTGAGGTATTTGAGCCCTGTTCCGGAGGACCCCGGAGGACGCCAGCGACGGCGTCCACTACACCCGGATGACGGTCCGTCCCAAACGTTTCAAGATGTCGTTACGTCCGTCCCGGACGTTTGGGCCGAACGAACACGAACGGCGGGCTCGGGACAGCCCGCCCTACCAAGGAAAAATCCGGGGTAGGCGCGGTGTCCCGACCGCGCCGTCTGGGTTGACTTACGATTGGGATCGTAGTCCAATACCACCTCGGTCCAATTCCTGGATAAGCTCCGCCAACCGAAATTTCGTCGAAAAATTCTTGCACTCACGGTCTTTTTAATATATCCTATAATTCGGTGTGTAGAGCAAACAGGATTCGCGATGAAAAAAAGAAACCATCTGGACTGTGATGTATCATCGACCCCAACGGTCAATCCCTCCCCCACACCAGTGCGTCCGGGCATCTCCGCATTCACCTTGGTCGAACTATTAGCCGTGATGGTTGTCATTTTGGTTGTTGTCGGGCTGACACTCAAAGTGGGTGGCTATGTGCAGCGGAAATCGTCGTCCCAGCAGGTTCGAGCGACCATCAAAGCCCTGGAGATGGCTCTCGAGATGTACAAGAATGATCAGGGCGATTACCCCGCGAGTAGTTCCATGCGAGTCTCCATGAACGGGAACGTGGAAGCTCAAAATTCGGCGGCATTATACCGGGCACTGATGGGCGGGCCAAAGAAGTACATTTCGCTCCCGGCGAAACAACTCCAGCAAGCGCCCATTACCAGCTTATTCCAAACTACCTCCCCTTACCCGACGAATGTCGTCCTTCCCTTGATGACCGGCAGCATTACGAATTTCATCATCATTGATCCCTGGGGCCGCCCCATCAATTATTACCATACCAAACCGGTGCAGCCGACCACCACCGCCACCAATAGCATTCCCGAGAACCCCATTGCGTCCCCGTTGCTGAACGCTGTGGTGGGGGGCCAGGTCAATTTGACAAGCTATGATCTGATGTCATATGGACCGGATATGTCAACCTATGAGCCAAAGCTCAGCTTCCAATTTGCCAGCCCGGCCGCCGCGAATGATGACATCACGAATTTTCGACGATGATCCCCGGCTCAAAACGTATTGAAAACCTGTTGAGCCCGCCTAAAGGCGGTACACCGAACCGCAAGCCGTCTGTTCGGTGTACCGCCTTTAGGCGGTCCCCACCCCGTAACGCGAACCACGAGTCATCCGTTCGTTGTACCGCCTTTAGGCGGTCTTCCCCCGCCGTCACGGCCTTTACTCTAATCGAGCTTCTCGTCGTGGTCACGATCATCTCAGTACTGGCGGCGCTGCTGCTGCCGGGCTTGGGCGCCGCCCGCGATCGGGCGAAACGCGTGGGATGCGCGTCGAACTTTCGCCAAATTCTCGCGGGATCATTTACCTTTGCCAACGACCATTCCGGCGTCCTGCCGAGTGTGATGTACAATGATGGATACGGCACCATGGGCAGCCTGGCCTCACCGGGCTCGGGTAGCGATTATTCGATTGCCCCCTTCTACATTCCCTACCTCGGGCTGAGTTTTTCGTTCACCGGCGCCCGGCTGAATGTTCCCAAACTCCTCGTCTGCCCGGGCATCGATTATAATACGTACAATATCGCCCCCAATCTGACTACAACCCCCGCCGTCTGGCTGGCCCGCATTGGCGACAGCCTCTTTGGGTATCGCGTGGGGTTTGGCTCGTTTCTCGGCTTGAGATCGGGGACTTTCACGGGGACTACCTTTGTCAACGGCACTGGGGTTCAACTGAGTACTTTCTCCGTCCCTTCTTCCGAATTCGTCATGTTCGATTTGCTTTCCTATCACTGGTTCGCCCCCACTCAATGGCTCACTCCGCACGGCCAAGGCAATCAACAGGGAGGACTGAACGAGGGGTTTGCCGACGGCAGTGTCCGTTGGTTTAACTGGAAACAAGTCAACCGGCAGTATTGGGGCGGGAACTACAATGGGGATCGCCGAATCTATTATTATTTTTATTGTCCGCCGAACGCCCAGTTCAATTACGGTGGCTATCCCCTCGGGCCTACAACCTATCAGATGAACTGGGTTGGCGTGAATACGGGTATCCAAAGCGTCTATACGCCATAGTAGGGACCCGCTGAAATGAACTCGAACCCCAAACCGATCATCACTGCCGCCCTGATTTCTATCAGCGTGGCCTCATTGACGTGGCTCTACTTCTCGTTCCGCGCGCCGCCGCCGCCCCGACTCGATTCTTCTCTCATGCTGGCGGCCGGTGAAGTCGCGGCCGATGAAGTTGCCAAACTGACCGGGGGGACCGGCCCGATCGTGGTGTTGGTCACTGAAGTGCCCGAAATCGCCAGGCCGCAACTGGACGCGCTCTTGGACGGATTCAAGAAATCCCTCCGCCGTCAGCCCGGCCTCAAACTCGCGGCCACCGAAATCATCCGGTTCGATCCGCCCGAGAATGCCGAGCGTGGAATCCCGGCCGCCGAGTACATCGCCTTGGTGGAGAAACACGCCACCGCCCGCGCATTCGTCTCCTTCGCCGGTGCCCCGGCGCTGGCCGCCGTTGATGTGGACCGATTACCGGCCCAGCGTCCACGGCTCCTCTGCTTCACCAGCAATCTCGAACCGTTGGCGGCGCTCCTTCAACAGGGCGTGATTCAAACGGCGATCATGCCGCGCCGGACTCCCGCCCCTGCCGCCGGCAAAAAACCTATGACCAGTCGCGATCGGTTTGACCAGGCGTACTTGATAGTCACTGCTGCCAACGCGGCCACCGTCTTGGAGCCAATCTCCGAGAAACGCTAGCCGCCATCTCCGGCCATTGGACCGCGTAAACGCGGTACACCGAACCGCGAGTCGTCTGTTCGTTGTCCCGCCTTCAGGCGGTCTGCCCCCGCCGCCCTCCGTCTGAATTGCAAGAGCCTCAGATGCCATGGATTTCGCCGGAGTCGAGTGTCGGGGATACCCTGATATGAAAATCAGGGTGACACGTGATTGACCGCGGGTCGGAGATTGGTTATCAATCTCATCGACAGGATCAATTGGTTACGGTAATAGTCGCGGAAGTCGAAAACGGCCCCAGCGACCAATGGTGTCGGGTTGTTTTTCGCGGACCGAAATATCAATGAATACGAGTCGAAAGGTCACGATGCCTGACGACACTTGTGGATGTTCCCACCAGTGCCGATCTTGGCACGCAGGTGGAATTCTCGAACCCAGAACTGCCGAAGCTGTTCGTCCAATCGGCCGGCGCGGGGTTGGATTCCGCTGATCGCAATTTTGGGGCAATGGCGAAGATACGAGTAAGGCAAAAGTGGTTTCCTAAAACATCCACGGCGCCTGCGGCCATCGCATCGTTCTGGATGCAGGACGGGTTCCGGTGGGAAATCTTTAAAAATTGAAAAAATCATAGCGGCAGCAGGTTGGCTCTGACTTTGTCCTGTTGGCGGCGGTATCCTCTATCGACGACCAGCAACCTCACCGAAGGACAACTTCAAACAACCGACTGCCGCTGTTTTTTTTCGTGAAGGCTCTTTTAAAACAATGAAACATGTCATTCCGAGCTTGCGAGGAATCGCCGACTTCCTCGACTGCTTTCCCGGACGGGCTGCCTGCCCTGAGCGTTGTCGAAGGGTCCCGGACCCGCCGGTCGCACCGAAAATAAATCTCCGCCGCGGATTCGGAAATTAGTAGTTCGCTATTCTTCCGCTTTCTGTTACAGTCGGCAGGTGGAACCAATCAAGGGCACTCCGCCCGTCTCAGTAGTTTGTCCGAAACGAAATGCAGCCGTTAGTAATCTGCGGACCCGGCTCACCAAGGTTCGCGGCTATCTTGCCAAATCGACCTCGGCTCATATGCGGGGGGAATGGGAAAGCCGGATTTCCACCTATGAATTACAGCTCGAAAAGGTGATCGCGCGCGCGCGCGTTGCCCATTCGTAATTCAAAGTCGAATTAGTCCATTTTGCGAGTCAGACTCGCTCGCCAACAGATCAAGGGAGTTGGCCCCGCGTTTCGTGCCACCCACCGCGCGAGAAATGTTTTCGTGCTCCGGCTCGACTTCGCCGGTGCGGTTGGTGCTTGCTGGCGGCGGACACCCCCTTCCGATTGGACGCATGATTACGTCAGCCGTCTCGCGAACAGGCTGCGAAATCTGCATGCCGGAAACAACAAGACCGGCTGCGACGGAGTCGGAGCCGGTCTTGTTTGAGAAAACAATTTCTAGGAGACATCCGTCCAGCAGAACAAAATCTTAAAGAAGTGGACGACCGTAATGCCGATCTGCTTGAAGACACAGCCAATCGAGCCGAGCGGGTGGGGATTGCCGCCCGTAACATCGCCACCGGCTTGGAGTTGGTCCACTTGCGCAGCCAGCGCGACCAGTTGTGCATCATCCAGCTTGGCGAGGCGGGTCCGGGCTTGTTCCGGGCTGATGCCGAGTTTTGTGAGTTGGGCAATCACTGCCCGCTCGCTGAGAAATGCGTCCACTTTCTGCAAGGCCGGCTTGGCAGCCGCGGACTCAACCGATTCGACGGGGGCCGCTTGCACAACCGAAACACATAGGATCATCCCAAGGGCCGAGAATATAATTAGACGAGCAATCTTCATAAAACCCCTCCACATTATTTTTTTTAATATAGACAAATTCAAGGGCGATTCAAGCGAATTCTCTCACAACGATTAATGCGTCAGTGATGGCTGGATATCGGAACGTAGCTGCGCTCGTCAGAGCGTGGCGAACGGCAGGCGCCACCGCCTGACGGCGGCGGCTACGGGACGCCCCGTCGTCACTGACGCATTGCGCCAGCTTGTCCATTTTTGGAGGGCGAGGCTCCCGCCGAGCCGTTCGCGATCCAAAGAAAACCTCGGCTCGGCGGGAGCCTCGCCCTCCAGATGAAGTTTGCCGTAGCCTGCGCCGGCCGATCACTTCGAATCTCCCAGTCAAGAAGTGTTGACTGTTGGCCGTAAATCTGGACACTAGCCGCAGTATGAATTCAAATCGCAAACCCATTATCGCCGGTAACTGGAAAATGTATAAGACCGCCGCGGACGCTGTCGCGCTGGTCAGTGCCTTGAAAAAGGAAGTCACCGGTCTCACAAAATCTGAAATTGTCATCTGCCCGCCGTTCACAGCGCTGGCCGTAGTGACCGGCGCGCTGGCCGGCTCCAACATTCAACTCGGCGCACAAAACGTCCACTGGGAAAAAGAAGGCGCGTTTACCGGTGAGATTGCACCCGCCATGCTCAAAGAGCTCGGCGTCCGGTATGCCATCGTCGGCCATAGCGAACGCCGGCAATTCTTCGGCGAAACCGATGCCGGCGTGAACAAGCGTGCCAAAGCCGCCCTCGCCAACGGCCTGCGACCCATCGTCTGCGTCGGCGAGCTCCTGGCCGAACGCGAAACTGGCAAGACCGAAACCGTCGTCGCCGGACAGGTGCGCGGAAGTTTGGCCGGGTTCGACAAATACCAAATCCTCGAAACCGTCATCGCGTACGAACCAGTCTGGGCCATTGGGACAGGCAAAACCGCATCCCCCGCCCAAGCGCAGGAAGTGCATGCCCTGATCCGCCGGTTGCTGGTCGAATTATTTGGCGCGGACCTGGCCGGCACGGTGCGCCTCCAATACGGTGGCAGTGTGAAACCGGATAACGCAAAAGAATTGCTTGGCCAACCGGATATTGACGGAGCGCTGGTCGGTGGGGCAAGCTTGAAGGCGGCGGACTTCGCGGCTATCATCAAGGCGGCTGTCTAAGCCAACAGGAAGAGTAAAAGGACAACATGACTATAATGATTTGGATTTTAACCGCGGTTCACGTGATCGTGGCGTTGGTTTTGGTGGGAATCGTGCTGATGCAGAAGTCGCAAGACCAGGGCGTCGGCGCGGCCTTCGGCTCGGGCGTGACCGATTCGGTTTTCGGCGCCGGGACCACCACTGCGCTCGTGCGGATGACGATCTGGTGCGCCTGCATCATGCTGGGCACGACGTTGCTGTTGGCAGTGTTGCATTCGCGACGCGGGACAGAAAGCGGCTCCGTCATGCAAAAAGTCATTGCGACGATGCCCGCCCCGGCGACCCAGATGCCGACCATGCCCTCCGTGGTCCCGCCAACAACGGAAACCAAACCGGACGCAGCCCCCACCCCGGCCCCGGCGCCTGCCGTGCCGGAAGCGAAACCATAGCCGGTAACTTTCCCGATGTTTGCTTTCCGGTTGCTGACCACAGCGGTTGTTGCCGCGACGGTTGCCGGAACGTCCGCCAACGCCGCGCAGTTGCGCGATCAGGTTCTCTATTCTGTGGGCGCGGACTTCAAGGGGTTTGACCCGGCCGATTCCGGCGATGTAGTTTCGGCGGCAATGTGCAGCCGTGTGTACGAGGGCCTCTTGGAGTACGCCTATCTCGACCGCCCGTACCGGGCTGAACCGCGTCTGGCAGCCGCACTCCCAGACGTCTCCGCGGATGGCCTGACGTATACCTTCCACCTCAAAAAAGGGGTCCGCTTCAGCGATGATCCCTGCTTTCCCGGTGGGAAAGGTCGGCCGTTTACCGCGGCGGATTTTGTTTATTCGTTCACCCGCATCCTGAATCCGAAATTGGAATCGACCGGCGACTGGATCTTTATCAACCACGTGGCCGGTGCCAGAGAATGGGTGCAAGCGGGTGATCCAAAAGCCAAAATCCCGGGATTCATCGCCGTGGATGCGTCGACCTTTCAAATCAAATTGCGGCAGCCCTATCCACAGTTGATCTGGGTTTTAACGATGCCCTACGCGTTTGTGGTGCCACCGGAGGCGATCGAGCATTATGGCGCGGAGTTTCGCCGACATCCGGTGGGAACCGGCCCTTACGTTTTAAAAGATTGGCGGTTCAATTACCGGGTGGAGTTTGTGCGGAACCCATCGTTTAGCGGACAGACCTATCCGACGACCGGCGAGCCGGGCGACCGCGCCGCAGGGTTGCTCGCCGATGCGGGTCAGCCGTTACCTTTACTGGATCGGATCGTGGATTACGAAATCGCCGAATTTTACACGGTGTGGCAGATGTTTCTCGGCGGACAGTTGGCCAGCACCGGCATCAGTAAAGATTACTTTGAAAAAGTGATCAATCCCCAGTTGGAATTATCCGCTGCGTTACAAAAGCGCGGCGTCCGCCTGTATAAAACGCCCAACATGGATTTGTGGTACATCGCGTTCAACATGAAAGATCCGGTCGTTGGCGCGGCAGCGGATCCGGTCCTCCAGGCCAGACATCGAAAACTCCGCCAGGCGTTCGCGTCCGCGATCGATGTCCCGACCTACTGCGCGGTCATCCATAACAACCGCGATACTCCCGCGAACACCATTCTCCCCCCGGGCGTGGCGGGTTACACTTCCAAGCCCTACGCGTACCCATTTAACCGGCAACGCGCTAAGCAATTGCTCGCCGAAGCTGGCTATCCCGACGGGAAAGATGCCGCCGGCCATCCGTTGCGGCTGACGATGATCAGCGCGGGCGCCGGCAGCACGGATGCCCGGCAGCAAGCGGAATTTTTTACCGAACAACTCCATGCCATCGGCGTGGATTTGGTGGTGCAACAATTGAGTTTTGCCGAGTATTTACGGCGCGAACACGACGGCGAAGCCCAGCTGGTCTATGCCGGTTGGATCATTGATTATCCCGACGGCCAAAACTTCATGCAGTTATTGTATGGCCCCAACAAAACGCCGGGCGTTAATTTCTGCAATTACCAGAACGCCGAGTTTGAC
>Ga0114951_10004097_pt1 | contig 14495 bp, 10 predicted proteins | sample AM7aDNAmetaG_FD_88677 | JGI IMG/M metagenome (GOLD analysis project Ga0114951, IMG submission 88677) | Freshwater microbial communities from Finland to study Microbial Dark Matter (Phase II) - AM7a DNA metaG | ecosystem: Environmental > Aquatic > Freshwater > Lake | place: Finland: Lake Alinen...
GCAGGACATCAGTTTACTGGAAATTTCTGATGTACTTAAATGTGGTTTTAGTTGTAATATTCTCATGTTGCAAATATACAACATTTATTTTAATTATCTTGTTAGCGGTTTAGTATGAATAGAAAAACAATCTCCAACCGGCTATTACTAAAATTGTAGGCATATCTTTTTTATTCAAAATTACAAAACTTTTAATAATAAACAAATGTTCCCTTTAGCATAAATGCTCAAGAATCATAAAAATAGTTGTTATTAGTTTGTATCTATCATTAGATTATCAGCAATAACCAAAGCGGTCATAGCTTCCACCACAGGAACAGCACGGGGAACAGGACATACATCATGACGACCTTCAATATTTATAGTGGTATTGTTGCCTTCTATGTCAATGCTTGTTTGGGTTTGTTTTATTGAAGCAACAGGTTTAAAGGCTACTGAAAAATAAATATCATTACCATTGGAAATGCCACCTAGAATGCCTCCTGAATTATTGGTTTTTGTTTTAATAGTGCCATCGACATTTTCAAATAAATCGTTATGTTCTGAACCTTTCATTGCAGCAGCAGAAAAACCGGAACCATATTCAAACCCTCTAACGGCATTGATACTCATCATGGCTTTGGCAAGCTGTGCATGTAATTTGTCAAAGACAGGCTCACCCAAACCTACAGGACAATTTTTAATGATACATGAAATTTTACCACCTGTAGTATCTCCTTCTTTTTCTATTTTCTTTAAATATCCGAGCATTTCTTTAGCTGTTTTTTTATCAGGACAGAAAAGTGGTGATTCTAAAGTATTACTTAAATTGAACTCTGTATAATGTTTATTTACAGATATTTCACCAATTTGTGAAACATAAGCAGTAATTGAAATATTATGCTGATTCAGAAGCGTTTTAGCAAAAGCACCGGCTATTACCCACGAAAGCGTTTCGCGTGCAGAAGCTCTACCCCCACCTCTATAATCGCGAATACCATACTTCTTCTGATAAGTAAAATCGGCATGAGATGGTCTGAAAATATCTTTTATATTTTCATAATCTTTATTCTTAGCATCTTTATTATAGACAATGAAAGCAATAGGAGTTCCGAGGGTTTTACCTTCAAAAATACCTGATAAGAATTTTACATCATCATCTTCTTTACGTGCACTTTCAAAAGAGGTTTTGCCAGTTTTTCGTCTGGTTATTTCGTTATTAATAAGGTTAAAATCGACAGTAATGTTTGAAGGAAAACCATCAATGACACCGCCTACGGCTTCGGAATGTGATTCTCCAAAAGTTGTTAATTGTAATATTTTTCCAAAAGTGTTGCTTGCCATGAGAAGATAACTTATATAATTATTAATAAAAATTATACATATAAAACTAATTATTTTTTTTCAATTAGCCTGTTTTTAATCAAAAAATCAGCAACTACTTCAGCTGCCTTGTCAGCACCTTTTTCAGTAAAATGGACATCGTCGAAAAAATAAGTGCTATTTTTTGGAATGGCAACATCCAAGCTGAGAAAAGGAATTTTGTTTTTATATGCTATTTTTTCTGAAATTCCATTAAAATAATTCATCGCATTCATTAAAGAAACTGTAGAAGCAATGTGCTTTCCGTATGGCTTATAATCATTTTCACTCTGGTTATAGCAGAATTCTTTAGCAAACCACAAGCTATGTTTTTCATTTTCAGATAAGCTCTTGCAATAAATAGATGGTTCAGAAACTATTACTGGAATAGCACCATCTCTGGAAATTTCGTTAATCAGGGTTGAATAAAAATATTTGTAAGATGCTGATGATTTGTATGCTGATAAATTATAGTCAGTGACAATATCTTTTTTATTAAGTATTCTTTGGTTATAGAAATTTTTAATATTGTTTATAAGTTTCTCGGGAAATGACTTTTGAGGGAAAGCTGCATAAGCACTGGGGCCATAAAAATGTGAATAATCGTACTTAAAAGCATCAGAAGCCATCATCAGTGGTGTAAATGACCTTATAACATCATTGATAGTATGCATTATAATTACTATATCCGCATTGTAAGATCTATAAAAATTGGTGTAGGCTATTAAAGAATGCCGGGTGGTAAACCAATCCATACCTGCATTGAAAACATTGATTTTTTTATCAGGATATTTCTTTAAAAGTTTTTTTTTAAGCAAAATAGGATACCTTAAATCTGGTGGGAGTTTATCTCCTTTTGTTGTTGAACCGCCCAACATCAAAATGCGTATTTCATTATCAGCTTTGCAAGTATAAAGTTCTGAACTTAAAACTGGATTGATTTGTAAAAATGGATCAAAAAAACGGTATTTTTCACTGAATGAGATTGTTTTAATAAAAACAAAAAAAGTAATACAATAGAAGACTATGAAAAAAAGATACAAGAAATACCTTCTACCCCATTTATTGTATAGTTTTAAGAAAAAAAAAGGCAGCGTTAAAAGTGGCGAGAAAAGTAAAATATACAGTACAAATGATAAAGATAGATGAGATGAGAATGTAATTTCAAAGGTGTCTTTAATAAAACTCAGGTAGCCAATAATAAGAAAAACAGTTAAAATTAAAGTGATAATAAGATTAATTCTATCCTTTTTCAATTTTATATATTTTTCTGTTTAAAAATTACAACCAATCTAATTACTGATAAATATTTTCTGTATTATTGAACCTTGAGGACTCATTACTGATACTAAATAACTACCTGAAGGCACATTAACATTTATTTTGTGCATGCCACTATTATACAATTCCTGTTTTAATATTTCCTGTCCCAGCATATTGTAAATAAGCATGACAGAATGTTCATCAGATGATTTTACATAAACAGTATTTTTATAATTATATATTAAAACATCTGCAGCCTTATTTAAAAGCAGTACAAATCTATTATTATCTTCATTGATGGAGGTATTGAAAGCATAGGATTGTTGTTGTCTTAAATCGATCAATTTATTAAGCAGTTTATCTTCGAGATATACACTTATACCGGCATCAATATTAGTAAAATCAGATGCTTTAATAGTGAGCATACTGTTTGAGACATCTTTAAAACCTAATTGTATGGCAACCGGTTGTGTTAAATCGTTTGAAATGCTGTTTATTGAAAGCATATCATCATCTAGAGACATTGAATAAATCTGAGGATAAGCCATATTATCAGCCAACATTTTAAAGGCGTCAAATTCCGGGTCAAACAGACTGGTAGCAGCATTTTCAAGCCTAACAACAAGTCCATCAGTAAAATTATTATTACTTAAACTCAATCTGATAATATTTTGAGATGAGGCTATTTTGCTGCTGACAGAATTTTGATGAACTCTTACAGAATTATTAAAAGATAGTGTTGCATCTGCAATCTTTCCTGACGCATTGATATAGCTACTATTAACCTGTACCCAGAATGCTGTTGCCGGAGGTATGATGCGGATGAGATTTGTAGGAGTACCTACACCATGACCAAGTCCATCAACTACATATGAATTGTAACCACCGTTACCGTCACTCACATAAATGGCATTATTTAATTTGGTATTAGAAACAAAGCTGCCTGAGCCACCATTTAAAGTTACGACATCGTCCCAATTAATTGCCGAAGGGTAAGGATTACCTATAAAATTCCAGCCATGATTACTTCCGTTGCCTGTTCCTGTTCTCCATAAATCGGTATATGTTTTGGTCCCTGTATTAAGGTTTCCATTATTAAACGCTAAAGTACCATCTGTAGAGGTAAATCTTGTAAAATACCCTTTCATCGATATCATATTTCCAGAAGTTAAATCTAACCAATTCGTTGTATAAGGATCGTAATATTTTGCATAATGAGTATCTGCATCTGAGAAAACAGAATAATCTATATTGTTTAAAGGTGCTGCAACTGTTCTCCCATAAGTATTTACTGCTATAAATTTTTCAACATTTGCAGTGCCGTCGCCAGTGAATCCATTATCAATAAAGCTACCTGTTCCAGTGGCATCGCTCTTGATTACAAGACATCCTGTCCCGTTCAGTATTGTTGTTCCGCTTACAGTAAGAGCTTTCCCTGCGTCAATAATCAAACTTGCGCCTGAATTGACAGTTAAGTTGTTACAAATAGCCGGGGATGTTTGTGTTGATGTAACATGTACTGTACCAGAAGGAATAAGTACGTTTGTTGAAGCTGATGGAGTTCCACTAGCCCAGTTGTTTGATGTCTGCCAATTGTTATCAGAAGCATCACCAGTCCAAAGCCCATCTGCGGATATTACCTCACCTTCAATTGCCAGACAATTGGTAATAATTCCTGCTCCATATCTTGCAATGGCAAAAGTAGCTGTTGTGTTAGTACCTCCCCATGCATAAATTCTAAAAGTCAATGTTTTTGCATAAGTTACATTCTGTAATGCAGATATACCTGACAAATCAATTTGTGATTGAGTTTCTCCATCTGCAATACTAGTAAAGCTCACATCAGTACCTATTTCTGTAAAAGTTGTGCCATCTAAACTATACTTCCAGATATATGCATTTGGAGCTTCTGTTGATGAGCGTCTCAACCTGGCGTCCAAAGCAGAAAGAGAAATCATATATCCTGTTTTAGCATTAATAGTAAACTGAAAATATTCATTATTAGTTACAGCACTGGTTTTTGTTGCTGAAACGTCCCATGATTTAGCAGAGAATCCTCTTGCTAAGGCTATGGCAGTAATACCACTTCCCCTTGAAAGTGCTGAATTATTCAAATTTGCATTAAGTGTTGTTGCATTGTATGTTGTTTCATTTCCTGCTGAAGCCGGATTCCCAAATTGCCAGGCTACAATTGTTCCATAAGTTCCAATGCTTACAGTAGGCACGGTTCCATCAATTTTATAGTTTATATTGTTGTCACAATTTGTATAAGGAAAAATTTTAAAATAATATAATGTTCCTGATGTTAATCCTGTAAAGGTTGCTGATTGTATGCCTTGATTTATAAGTTTTTGTGAAGTGTTAACAGATTCGGAAATACCATCTGTCGGGTTTTGGATCTGATCAAAACTAACTGAGCTTGCACGTATCAGATAACCATCAGGTATTACGTTGCCTGAAGCATCTGTCCATGTCACTGTGATAGTGCTATTCAAGGGAGAGGTATTAGATGCCAGAAAATTAGTTACATGATTACTTGGTTCTTGTTTAATAACATTAGTGCCACCCCAAATAGCCTGTACATATTCAGGATGGTCAACAAAAGGATTTCTATTATGCTGAGCTGTGTTGTAATAGATTGCATTGTTTCTGTTTATTTCTTTGGTGCTCACCGTATCAGCATTATTCCATGCAAGCAACATATTAATGAACCACTGTTTATAATTGTTGGTTGTTGTGTCAATAACATATTTAGCTTCTGTTAAAGGAAAATTTTTCACCCAGGCACCCAGGCTATCCATATAGCGTGTTGCCATATATAAATAAGCCCTTGCAAAATCGCCTTTATATTCGTCTCGGGGTTCAAATACAATACCTGTATATCCTGTATATGAACATGGTCCTATTTTGCTTCCATTATTTGAAGTATATGTTGGAGAATTTGTTTGCCCGAGTGGATGATCACTTTTATGTAAATTTACATATTGGTCGGATGGGAATAAATGATGTAAATCGGTGTATTGTGGATGACCTGCATTATCAAGATGTCCCCACCATGAATTAGGCAAACTGTGTTCACGAGAATAGCATACTCCTTCATGTGAACCACTGGTACCACATTGTCCGGTATGTATTACAAGCGTCGTAACGGGTGTACCACCAGGAATATCTGTGTACATATCCCAGACTACAGTATCAGCAGGAGGTTTTACATCAGTGATAGCATAAGCATTCCAAACATTATCATAAGATAATTTAACATGACCTGTTTTAGTTATATTTTTCAAAGCAGATCTTAGATTATCTCCTGTTAATCCAGTTGCAGCATCGTAGTATCCCGAAGGAATCTGTCCGAATACTGATGAAAATAATAATATAAATAAGGGTACCCCAATTAGTATTTTTTTCAATTATATATTTTTTAAAATTCTTTGCAAATTTACAATAAAAAAACTTTTAACTACTAAACTTCATGTCATGAAAGTTCAATCAATAGAGGCAAATTATAAAAAATTATAATTTTTTTTATTTCCGGCTTTTATTTTTTTGAGGGAACACTACTGAGATTAATATGCATATAATAAGTACGCTAACAATTATCAGTAGTGAATATTCCATAGGAATTATTTGAAATGAGGATATAGACATCTTTGTACCAACAAAAAGCAATATTAAAGACAATCCATACTTAAGATAATAGAAGTATTCGGTAATGCCTGCAAGTGCAAAATACATGGCTCTCAAACCTAAAATAGCAAACACATTAGATGTAAATATTATAAATGTATCATTGGAAATAGCTAGAATTGCCGGAATCGAATCAACAGCAAAAATTAAATCTGAGAACTCAATCACTATAAGTGCTATAAACAAAGGTGTGGCAAAAGCCCGGGCATTTATTTTCACAAAGAATTTGCCTCCGTGCATCTCAGTAGCCACAGGCATGAATTTTTTAAACAACCTTACCAACGGATTTTTTTCCGGTTTAACTTTTACCTCCTTCTGAATAAGCATCTTGATTCCTGTAAAAATTAAAAAAGCTCCAAAAATATAAATTATCCAATGTAGTTTATTAATTAGAGCAACACCTGCAAAAATAAAAATACCACGCATGACAAGAGCTCCTAAAATACCCCAGAACAACACTTTATGCTGATATCTAGGATTGATGTTGAAAAAAGAAAAAAGCATAATAAATACAAACAAGTTGTCTATGCTTAACGATTTCTCAATCAAATAACCGGTCAGAAACTCTAAAGATTTTTCCTTCCCTAAAAAATAATAAATCCCGTAACAAAAAATTAATGAAAGACTAACCCAAACAGCACTCCAGATAAGAGCTTCTTTAATTTTAATAACATGAGCGTTGCGGTTAAAGATGCCTAAATCGACTATCAACATCAAAAACACAAAAGCTAAAAACCCCAACCATATATAAATGCTCATGACTAAAACAGTTTACTTTAATTCAGAGAACAAATACTTAAAAGCATACAAAATTAAGCTATATTTAATAATTGTGCAGAAAAATAAGAGGAGTATCTATAAATCCTCATTTCAAAAAAACAAAGTCTGTTTTCAATTGGCGGATTATTATTTATCTACATTATTTGTTATGTATTTATCAACTTTAGCATTGGTTGGATTGATATATACTTTTGAACATATCAGGTACAATCAGAGTTTGATTATTTTATCAGTTTTTTTGGTTTATGCGGCTGTTATGAATGTGATAGGTCTATTTAGAAAACATGACAGCAATTAAATCAGTATTTGAATAAATAGCAGTTGAAGAAATCAGTGAAAAATCTTACTGAAATTATAACCTATGCCAACAGTTGCATTTATTATATCAAATGTTTGTTTTGAATTTCGGTAATGATTAATTGAGCCTGTAGAATAAGTAGTTATTTTATCAGCAAATATGAAATTAGCACCGATGTAATCAACATTAAAAAGTATATCCCAGTGAGGGATGAAATAATAAGAGAAACCTGTGCCTATATTATAGCCTATAGCTCTTGAAGAAATTTTATCAAATCTAAACCATGTATTTGATATACTGCTATTTGTAAAAGAATATTCTGGTAAATTCAGAAAAAGATAGCCACTAAAAAACCTTATGTCGATAATAAACTTTTTAGTTTCAGGAATATGAGCTGCTACGCCCAAAAGATAACCATGTGTGGACCAATAAACAGATTTAGTTGTCCAGACATTGCCAGTTGAATAATTTAAATCATTTATTCTGGCATTAGTGTTATATTTATTAAAATTATCGAAAATTTTTAAACCAAAACTATAATTTCTAGTGACATTGTAACAGTAATACAAATAAAAATTAATACCTGTATTTGCATCGCCTGCACTAGTATTAAATAAATTTTTACTACTAAAATCACCAACAGAAAAACTCGGACCTAAAGAAATACTAATTTTATTTTTATCATATTGTGAGAAAACATTTACTGATAATAAAAAAGCTAATGCAATAAAAATTACTTTTTTCTTTATCATTGGTTAAATGTTAAAATAATAAAACACAATATGTGTAAGTAGAATAAAAAAGCAAAGTAAATAAAATTTTGTTAATTCAAAAAGCCTAAAATTTTTAAACTTTATATTTCTAAAGAAAATTACAGTATGTAAAAAGTATTTTATTTATTTTAGTTAACTCTTCTCTTATTCTTTTATTATTATCATAAAAAATAAAATCAGCAGTTAATATTTCTTACTCCTTATATGCCCTGCAAATTTCTCTCTTTCCTTTAGGTCCCGGCAACTTCTCAACAAGAAAACCGGCACTTTTCATTGCTCTTCTCACTATACCTTTTGTTGAATAGGTTACAAGAACGCTGTTTTGGCTCATGGCCTTAAAAATTTTTTCAAAGACTGATTCACTCCAGATATCAGGCTCCAGATCTGGGTTGAAAGCATCAAAATAAATAAGATCATAAAAGTTTTCTTTCAATGAGATTTTCTGTATTTCATTAAAGGATTTCATAAAACTAAAATTATTAGACAAGTCAACTTTCTGTTTCTCAACACATTGGTGTAAATCAAGAAAAATTTCTTTTTCATTTTTAACTATAGCGGGATAGTTTAAATGAGAGTATATATCATATTCTAAAGGGTAAGGCTCAATAGCATGATAATAAATGCTGACATCTGACGTTTCTGCTCTTTTATATGTCAGTAACGCATTTAAACCTGTCCCAAAACCCACTTCCAATATATTCACGTCTTTTTTCCGGTCTATCATGTAATTTAATCCTGTGTTAATAAAGATAAAATAAGACTCATTAACAGCTCCGAATCTTGAATGAAAAGATTCATTTTTGTCAATAAGACAAATTGAATGAGAGCCATCTTCAGTAAGAAAAATACTGTATTTATATTTTGTTTTTAATTTCATAAAAATACTTTAATATTGAATTACAACAGCTTATAAATGCCAGGACAATATTATATAAAAAAGCAGATGTTTAACAAAAATAAATACGTAATTTTATCCAATAAAAAGTAGATATGGATATTGATTATTTTATTAATATTATTGAACTGGAATTCCCAGATATTCCCAAAGGAGCTCTAAAGGCAGAAAGTCATTATAAAGATGTCATAGGTTTAACATCTATTAATGCACTTATACTCATTGCACTAATAGATAATGCATATGATGTGATATTAACGGCAGATGAAATTAAATCAACGACTACTTTAAGTGAACTCTATAAAATTGTTAAAAAAACGTAAAAATATAAGTACATAACATTATTATATATATATTTGTTTTCTAAATCAATTTTAAATTAATTCTATGAAAAAACTATTTTTATTAAGTTGTATTATATTTAGTTTTAATATAGCTGTTTTCAGTCAGAATTCTGAATCTTTTAAAGATGAAAGAGATGGTCAGACTTATAAAATTGTTAAGATCGATAACCAAACATGGATGGCACAGAATTTAAATTATGTTACAGAAAACAGTTGGTGTTATAACGATGACAAGAAAAACTGTGAAAAATATGGCCGTTTATATGCATTGGAAGCTGCCTTAAAAGCATGTCCAAAAGGGTGGAAAATGCCTTCTGATAATGACTGGGAAACACTTATAAATAATCATGGTTCGAAAGATAATGTAGGTAGTTTCTTAAAAGAAGCCGGTACTGCTAACTGGAAAACTCCAAATGTGGGAGCCAGTGATAAAGGTGGTTTTACTGCATTACCTGCTGGACATAGATTAACTGATGGAACTTATTCCGATGAAGGTATCTCTGCTTCTTTCTGGAGTTTATTTAATGATAAAGTTAATGCGTGGGGAAGACATTTATTTTACAATGCTGCCAATTTAAGAAGCTTTAATTCTCCTGAAATTAAAGCTTACAGCTTAAGGTGTATTAAAGAATAATTTGATACATAACATCGAAACAAGGCTTGGAATAAAATTCCAAGGTTCAAATAGCATGTCTAACAGTTGGCAGGCAAATTCAAAGGGTAAAAAATTATTTAGAAAATTATCTTTGTAAAAGATTTATTGTCTTGGATATTGGGTCTTGGGACTTTGAATTTGAGACTTGGGGTTTAATTTAATTAATTATCTAAAGTATATATTCTTTTGAAGTTCATCAGGTTCATAGCTTTTATTTTACTATTAAGTATTACTTATTTTATATTATTATCAACTTCTACGAATAAGGTAAGTAATTATCCACATCAGGATGAGATTGATTTGTGGGAGAATCAATTGAATGAGCTTAACTTTCTCATCATCAGGATTTCAGCAACCAATCTGATTAATGGCCTTAATCTGACCCCTGCACAAATAAATCAGTTATTAGTCCTTCAAAATGAAATTGACGCTCTTAATATAGCCCCTATCCTATCCTCTAAAGATTTATTGCCCGAAATAACAAAAATCAGAACAACATACACATCGTTGCTTAATCAATTAATATCCAAACAAAAGTTAACGGAAGATTTTAAAAAACAAGTATTTGAGGTACGTTTAGAGCATAGTTTACTGATTAAGAAAACATTGCATGGTAAAACAAAGGTAAATAAAACAAAACTTGAATGCATTCAGTGCCACGCTTTACCCTGTGATTTCCCTAAAGAAGATATAAGGTATAAAAAAAACAAAAAGGTTTATGCCTGGATAAGAAAGAAAATTGATAAAACTCATGCTATTGGCTTATTAGGTAATGAGGGCAATTTGAAAATATGGTATTCAAAAGAAAAAGTTGACAATATTCTTACCAATTCACAAAAAAGTATTGCCAGCAGCTTTAGTTGTTGTCTGTTGCCTCCCGATGAGCTATCAGATCCTATGAGAGCAGGACAGGCCTTTTCTGTTGACCAGTGGATAAAATATTTAAAAGAAATTCGCCAGTACGACAAAAAAACATGGCGTAACTATAAACATTTGTATATTAAACCTTTAGAAGATATTATTGTTGCCGTCTTGCCTAGTATTACGGAAAATAATAAACAAATTGCTTTGATGAGAATGGAAGCTATTCTTGAAGATGTAAGAAAGATGGACGATGTAACATTTGAGTTACAAAAAGAAGCTATTTGTAAAAGATTTGAATCCTGCTACAACTTCAATGATATCACTGGTGTGACTAAGCGAAGTAAAAAAATTGAGCAATATGTAACCTGTATGTTTCTTTTATTTCCGGGCAACAGCGAGGTATATCATCAATTATTAAAAAATCAATAATACACATTTAATCCTGTTGTCACAAATGGGTTAAGATGAATGGAGTCTCTTCTCAATACAGTGTTAGCACCTTTAGTGATATTTGATTCAACGATAAAATACCTGTTGCCATAGGTTTTACAAGTAATTGTGGTGTCATAATTCTGTCCTTTACCATTAACATAGCTTTCAGAACATCCGTTTGCACATGAAACAGCACCTTTTACAATTCTGAATAAAATTCTATCTGAAGTATCATGAGGCATTGTATTTTTCACATTTAACGCAATAGTAGCTTCAGGATTAAGTTCAAAAGTGTTATAATATCCTGCCTCTGAAGTTACTTCATTTGCATTTATTATAGTAGTATTAGTAAAATAATTACTCTTATAAATGTAAATGCGGTAAGCGCTGGCAGCCTGTTCTTTAAAATTAAAAGCAAATGAGCCATCCTGCCCGCTGTTTATACTGGCTATGTCCTGAAAATTTGAACTATAAACCCATGTCTGTACAGAAGTAGAAGCCAATGTTACAATTGCGTCAGGTACTGCCTGATTGTTACCAGGATCAATTACTTTTCCCGTAAAATTTACCTGACTGTCTTTCTTCTTGCACGTATTGGTCAACAACATTAAAGGTAATAAAACTGTTATTAAAAAAACTATTTCTAATATTTTTTTTATCATGGCTTAATGTTTAATAATTTTTTGAAAAAACACTTCTTCATTGTTTTTTAACCTGATAAAATAAAGCCCTTTTGATAAATCGACGAATTCGATGATCTGTTCCTTCTTTAATTTATCGAATGAAATATTTTTTTCTAGAAATATCTGACCCGTTACATTGAATACTTGTAGTTCAAAAGTAACATCTTTATCTGATAAATGGTAAATGATAAAATGCTCATCAAAAGGATTGGGATAAATGAAAATTTCTTTATCTTTAGATTCAATAATCTGATTACCTGTAATATAGTAATAGATAATATCTGATGTATCTGAAGCACAACCATTTATTGTCGCTACTACGTAATAAAAACCATCTGTAGTAGGGGTAAAATACTGATTGGTATCCTGAAAAATGTGCAGATTATTAAACCATTCATTGCCAACAGGTGAACTGGAAACAATAGCCAGACCAACCTGGGATATAGTTGGCTTAGGTGGAATAGGATTGATATTAAGTGAGATAAGTGATACACTGCTGGAACAATTATTTTCCGTTTGAGTAACATAAAAAACAGTATCATTATAAAGTGGATCAAGTGATAAAATATTACCTTGATGTACTAAATCAGTTAGTAAACTATCACTAAACCAGTTTATATTGCTACCATTGACAATTAAGTCATTTATTGAATCTCCTGCGCAATAGGCTGGTGGTTGCGTTATAGATGGTGGAGCCGGGGTTAAATGATAATAAATGCTGGTTGTGGCAGGGAAACTGGGACATGCCGGTGAACTATATTGTGTTATATAAATAATAGTATCAGAAAAAAATTGCGAAGCATTGATACTGTTACCTGTTCCAATTAAGTGTGTTAATAAATTATCAGCATACCAATGAATATTCTGTCCAGTAGCTACAATATAACTGCCTGTATCAGCTGAACATATATTATAAGAAGGCAGAACAACAGGTGCAGATGGAGTAGTGCCTATTACAACTTCAACTGGGATTGTATCACTGCAACTTCCAAAAGCAGTTTTCTTTAAAATATAATATATACCTGAGTTTGCAACATGATGAGGATCATTAAGTGATTGGGTGGCTAAGCTATCCATAAAGTATGAAACTGTTCCCGAAACATTAACATTATCTGTAAAGTAGTTGGAAATATCTACCGTATTAGGCTGGCAGACAGACGGTGTTGAAATAATATGAAGCTCTGGATTGAAACAAATGGTGAACAATGAGTCCGACTGGTCTGAGATTGAAGGAATATCAATATAAGTTAATTTAATGAGTACTTTAGCAAGAATGTTAGGAGCAATCCAGTTATAATGATCTCCATTAGGGCTGCCCCATTTACTTGTGATATTATGCCATGTAGCCCCGGTATCCACAGAGTAATCAAGATACAAACCTCCTGTAAGAAATGAACCTGTCCATTTAAGCTGAATGACATCTCCTGCCACATAATTCTCACCACCGTTCGGGTTTAACAAGGTTAAAGCAGGCAAAAACTGAATGGTAAAAGGATTATCACTGGTGTCGTAAATTAAATTATCGTTAACATCATAGATTCTGATTTTACAAGTAGAAGAGGGTATATTGGGTATTGTCCACATATAACTACCAAGAGAAGCAACAACACTATCCTGTATCAACGTCCAGTTTAGCCCGTTATCTGTAGAATAGAAGATGTTTATATAATTAGTAGATGTGGCAATCCATTTTATTTCCATTTGTGAAGATGGATAGAAGCTCAACCCAGGGTTATTAGGGGCAACGAGTGCAAAAGATGGATTAACAATAGAAAAAACATTATCGCTCATATCATACATTTGTGTCATAGGTAGAAAACTTGCTCTCACTAAGGCATGTGTTGTAATATCAAAAGGAACCTGCCAGTAATATGTACCACCAAAAGGCTGATTAAAGATATTCTCAATATAAAACCAGGTATTCCCAGCATCAACAGAATATTCAAGCCTTACCCCTCCTATTAAATTGGTACCTACCCATTTAATTGCATGTGTATTACCGGCAACGAACTGTTCTCCGCCATTAGGCGTAACTATGGTGATTGTAGGATATGGGTAAATAGTAAAATCAGATGCACTCTGAGAAGTAACAGTCGGATTTAATTCATCAGTAATTTTTACCTTGCAATATGTTGAAGGCAGGTTAGGAACAGTCCAGTCATAAACACCCATAGAAGCATTAATATTAGAAGCTATTATAGACCAGGTGTTACCATTATCGGTTGATAATTCAATTTTCAATGTTGTTGTATTTTCTGCAATCCAATGAATAAACACTTCATTTGTTGGAAAATAAGATTCCCCTCCAGAAGGACTTACAAGAGCAAAAGAAGGATTTACTATTGTGAAAGAGCTATCTGATTTGTCAGCAACAATAGGAGTTTCATAGTAGTAGACTCTTACTCCCGCATTGACAGTAGGCACAAAAGGTACAGTCCAGAGAAGAGAGTCACCTGAAGAATTTCCATATTTCCAGTCAA
>Ga0114951_10004098_pt1 | contig 14491 bp, 34 predicted proteins | sample AM7aDNAmetaG_FD_88677 | JGI IMG/M metagenome (GOLD analysis project Ga0114951, IMG submission 88677) | Freshwater microbial communities from Finland to study Microbial Dark Matter (Phase II) - AM7a DNA metaG | ecosystem: Environmental > Aquatic > Freshwater > Lake | place: Finland: Lake Alinen...
GAGGGCGAGAAGCACGTTGAGTTTGGTGCCCGCCTGATGCACTGGCTGTTCGATCGGCCTTTCATTAAGAAGGGGGCCGAGAAGTGCGAATGGTATGACACTTATCCGGGAATCAACTGCTCAGAGTGGAAGTGCCCCCATTGTAGGACTAAATGGGTGTCTGTCGAGGCCCCGTATTGCAGCTGTCAGCTGCGATTTTACTGGCAAGACTTCTGCCTCTATCACTCCCGGTTCTACGCTAAGCGGGATGGGAAGCTGTTCTCTCGTCTGTGCGTAGCGGACAAGCTGGCTATTGTGCTGACCCCGTCATGGCTATATTTGCCACTGGCTAGAGCATCAGGGGAGCTGCAAGAGGCCATGGGTCTGACTACGACCAGGTATGCGGCAATGAACCTGCCGAGCGATGATCCCCGTGAATGGCATCGGAATGTTAAGACATACCTGCGTAAATGGGTGGAAGAGAATAAGGAGAAGTGATGGCGTACACCGAGCCAGTTAAGTTCAGCAAAACCAACTGTTATGGGTGTGGGCACGAGGACGACGTTTATACCGTTGCAGAGTTCATACAGGCCGTTGAGAGCGGTGCGTTCATAGACTACGATGGATACGGCCATCCTGTTCGAGACGGGATGTCGGATACGTCCATAGTCATCTGCCCGTCTACGGCCGCCGAGGATATCCCGTCCGACGCAACGCACGTTGTCTGGTTCAACCGGTAGGAGACTCATGGCCAAAGAACAGAGAGCCCCGTGGGCGAGCATGGCATACCCAACCAGGGGCCGCGGACAGAGACATATCTGTTGTAAGTGCAAGAATCACTGCTTTACCGTGGTCCGAGTAACCGGTGGAGACCCCAACCTGACCCGTAAGATGTGCCCTGCCTGTCTCAAAGAGGCGGTAGAGCGATGGTTGAGCTTTAGTGCCGCTGAGAAGCGGGAAGCCCGGAGAGGAAAGAAGCATGATAAGTCCATTTCTTAGGGTGGCCATTGACGAGGCTGTAAAGGCCTATGGGGTGCTCGATGTCCTGGAAGGGCTGATCAAGGCGTGTACCGTGGCGAACGCTGAGGGCCAGAGTGGGATGTCTGCTACAGAGATGAAAGACCTGAAGAGGGACCTGCGAGCGGTGTACCACGCAGCCTTGGCCGGAGAATCACTGACCAGCCCCTCGGTTACCTGCGATCATGACATGACTAGCCTGGAGTTTGAAGATGAGTGACATGAAATGCCGTGGAGACCTTCATTTCAGTGGCTGTGCCCGGTCCAGGCTCCAGCTGCTGGAGGAGGCTGATGTCGGCCAGCAGAAGAGGATTGCGGACCTGAGGAGGATGCTGGACACGGCCGACAAGAAGATCAGGGCGATGGAAAAGGCCTTGAAAGCAGTGGAGTGGCAGCCTGGGCTTGATGCGTGTGGCGAGTACGGAAGTTCGTTCTGCCCCGAGTGTGGCTTTCCCATGGAGGAGGGCCACGACCAAGGATGCAAACTGGCAGCGGCCCTGGCCCTGCCCAGATAAGGAGACTGGGATGGACACGAAGACCGAGAAGTTGTACGACGATATCTATACCAAGACCAGTATGCTCGTCCCGGAGGCCCATGGATTGGCCGAGGCGATCACCGCATACGGCCAGGAGTTGAAGAAGGAGATCAAGGAGGAGCTGGCCGGGAAGGCCGCGGAAGAGGAAGGTCCACGCTACTACCGATCGAAGTTGGGTTGTAACCCTCCCTGGGTGATTTGGGAGTTCCCGGCCAGCGTCTGCCACTATGACGGTAGGACCACTCCTAGTATATTTCCGGAGACTAGCGACGAGCTTGTGAGCATGTCGCAGGCTGAGGGTAGGCTATGGATTATGAGTCGTATCAACGACAGGCTCAACCGGCAGCTGGCGGATGCCAATAAGCTGATCGGGGAGATCGAGGATCGCTTTAGTCCCTACCCTGGGTCTTACCGGGGCACCTGTGAGGCGATCGCCAAGTATCGTAGGGGCTACCCGGAGTCAGAGTGAAGAACAGAGAGATCCTGAAGCTCCGGACGATGGCCGAGGGTGACGAGCTCCATACCACGTGCAACGTCCATGATGCGGCGGGCGAGGATGCTGTATACTCGGCGGTCGTCCAGCAGGCGGCCCTGCTCAACACTGTACTGGAACGTACTGGGTCCACACAGAGGGTTACCATGCTGACCGTGGCCGGGCAGACCCTGCTGAAGAGTGCGGAGACCTCCGTCAAGCTCAGGAGCTGAATGAAACTACGTGCAGCCTATTGCAGCAAGCACAGACGGGCAATGACCCCGCGGCAAATAAAGCAGCACGGGTGTATGGACGGGCGTAAGCAGCGGCACTACGGCCGATGCATATGCAAGTACCTGAAGCGGTTGGATCCGCATGTGGCCAAGAAAGGAGCAAAGTGAGCCGAAAGACGTACGATCAGGGCTTTGATGATTACGGGCTGGGCCGTACAGGCAGCCGTCTTTACTATGGATGGGAAAGGGATGCCCGCGACTACCAGGATGGGTGGCGGGCGGCGGAGGCCCGCAGGGAGATTCAGGCTGCGGATGACCGTGCCCGGGAAGCTCGTAGGGCTCGTGATTGGCGGATAGCAGAACAGATGGCTGAGGAGGCCGAAAATGACCAAACGCAGTTCTAAGCGGTATACGAGAGAATATTTGAGGGCGGGGAATGTCACATGGGGCTTCCCATTGAAAGGCACTGGTCTCTGTGGAAGCCTACAGTTCACTGCAGACGATAGGTTGGCTATCTCCCATGGATTCAACGGTAATCTCCTAAACCTCGATCTTACGGCGGCCAAGGATCTGGCTATCCAGATCGGGAGAGCCCTGCGGACATGGAAGAAGACTACAAAGCCGGCTCTTCGCTGGTATCGGTGTAGGGACATTATTCGGAGTTACCCGGATCGAAAAGTGTACTTCCCACGCGGCGAATCATGGCCAACTTGCCCTGAGGAGATGTGCCAGGAGTTTAAGGACAAGCGTATCTCTCAGAAGGTGGCTTTGGCCCAGATAGCCCGGTGGAAGAAGGCGAGGGCCAAGTGAGCAGAGTGGAGAAGGCAGTCGTGATCTTGGTTAGTCTGGCCGGGGTGGCCGGACTTGTACTTTACTTGTTGCGGTGGATTCTGCCGTGAGATAAGGAGAAATGATGACCCCTACATATGCAAATGGCGACCCCAAACAGGGTCAGCCGATCCGTGTTGGAGACAAGATCGTATGGATTGACCGGCTGCTGCCGGTGCTGGCCGTCGGACCGTGCACCTACGAGGACCTGGCGGTTTACGACGGCCAGTGCCTGTTGAAGGGGGCGTACGGGGATAGCTACGTGCTTCGAGCCCCGTTCCTCTCCGAATTCCCGTGGAAGCCTGCAGAGTCCGTCCGGTTCTACGCGTCTACATCGACCACAGACGAAGAGATCAGGGCGATCTGGGAGTTCCCGGCCCGCCTCGTCCACCAGAAAGAGGGGATCGCCTCGGCCCTGTCCGAAGAGGATAACAGTTGCATCCGCCCGATCTCGCTCAGGTTGGCCAGGGGGATCATGGCCCGGTGGGCGGCTGAGAGGGAGAAGAAGCCTCGGTATTACGATATCGGAGAGGGTCGTCACGGGATCTACGAGTTCCCCGCCGGTGTCTTCCACCGGGATGACGGGAAGTCAGAGCCTGCCACACGCACAGAGGATTCGAGCTCTTTGAAGCGGATACCGGATGAGCAGGCTAAGAAGTCGCTGGCCGAATGGGCGAAGAAGGTCGAGCCAAAGGTTCTCTGGTCCGGGGTGATCGACGGGGTCTCCTACGAGCTGGTCCCGGAGACCGACGAGTATTGGGTGTGTACGGGGTGCGTAGCCGGAAAGTGCGGGAGTGACGAGTGCCGGAGGCTCTCCAAGGCCAAGAACTGCGATGATCTTCGCGGCATCTTCCGTATGGCCAAGGCTGGTAAGACGGCTGAGTACAGGCTGAAGGAGGCTGATGCCCTGATCGATCAGCTGGAAGAGACACTGTGTGAGAATATTGTCGAGTTTGACGTTGTGTCTGGCGCATACTGGTGTAGTGATTGTGCGGAACGGGCAGATGTTGAGTCAGGGGTACTGCACGATCCCGATTGCATATTGTCAATGCTCTCCGAGTACAAGAGGGGCCGGTCCAATGCGTACCCTTCTTAAGCTCATGTTCTGCGACTTGGGGCTGCACTGGTACCGCCCGACCAAGAACAGTGAGTTCCGCTGGTCCGGAGATAATCATAGGTGCCGTCTGTGCGGGAAGGGAGTCAAGTGGCTTTAGCCAATGCCAACTGGAGGCCGGACAAGCCATTCGAGACCCCAGTGCAGCGTACTCCTCGGTTCAAGGGGAAAACGAGTCAGAAGAAGGCCAAGCGGCTGGCCAAGATGGCTGAAGAGCTCTTTGGCCAGAAAAAGGAGAAAGATGCTGATAGCAAGCGTTAGCCTATGTCAGTTGGCCGGACTTACCCTGGGTGCTCTGCTGGTATCCGCGGTCATCGTCGGAACAGCCATCTTCGTGTGCGGCGGGCCCAGAGACCGGTGGGGTGATTAGATGAGCCACTATTGGATCATCGAGTTCCGGAAGGCCACGGAGCGGGATGTGAATGCGGCCTGGTCCGGGGATAAGGCCCGCTTCCGTTGCGGGTTCTGTGGAGACCGGATACGCGAAGGAATGTCGTTTGGCGGAATTTACACCAATGATATGCCCGGCTGCGATGGGAATCCTTTGATCTGCCAGATGTGCTACGAGGCGGCCGGGTCCACTCCTCAGGGGGCCCGTGGCGAATGGCTGAAGATGTGCGATCACATCGCCAGCCTTAAGCATAAGTACTGGCGTTTCTTCAACACAGGAGACTGAGATGTCACTAGAGCTTGCAGGTGTCTGGGGCATGGTCCTGCTGGTCGTGGTGGGCGTGGTCGTCGCCATCATACGGGGCTGTCGATGATCCAGTGCCCATTGGACTGCGGAGTGTGCTGCTGGAACCAGAGTAGTCCTCCGTTCATGCCCTACGAGCTGGCTGGGCTGCCCGCCAACCTCGTACAGCAGATAGACGACTACCTGACCTCAGATGACTACGACGACCTGGCCCGGTGCATCTGGCTGAATGGGGATGGGCGGTGTGCCGAGTACGAGCACAGGCCAGAGGTCTGCCGTGAGTTCGAGCGCGGCGGAGTATCTTGCTTGACACAACGAAAGGAAGTTGGTTATGGACCTCTGTGAAAGCTGCAGGTTTTGGAGGGCTTACGATGGTCCTCCACACACGGATGAGTCGCCTGGAGATTGTATGCGGTATCCTCCAACTGTGCATATTATGACCTTTCCTGATGGAGATTTCCGTGACGTAGAGTACGTACGCCCAGAAGTTGAGGCCTCGGATTGGTGCGGAGAGCACCGGAGAAATGACGAATAATGAGCATATCTGACAGAGTGCTGATGAGTCTGATAGCTGACGACGAGTGGACGGTTGAGAACTACGGGGCTCACCCGGGCTGCCAGGATACCGAAGAGGAAGTGGCTGAGAGCCGTATCCGACTAGATGCGTTTCGCGAGCTTCAGGAGTTCAGAGCTTCACAGCGGTGGATATCCGTGCGAGACCGGCTCCCGGCTGAGGGCGAGTATGTTCTGATCGGGGTCGAGGGCTGCGGACGCTTCGAGTTTCTGGGAGAGGCTAGATGGGCCTCCGAGGACTGGGGCTGGCTCGATCGCAATGATGATGAGTTCATTGAGGTGACCCATTGGAGGAAGAACATTCCCATGGAACTCCCAGAGAAGCCTGCGACTATCGCCGGGATCCAGCCCAATATGGGTAAGCCAGTGGTGTGGACCCCTCCGCCAGCCGCTGACTTCCAGTGCCAGTGCTGCCGGACAGGAAGGTATTCATGTCGACCAAACTTCTGAGTAAGTCCATCACCTGTGTCAGCTGTGAACGCCGGCAGCTGATAGCCAATACCGAGTTGATCCAAACGCATTGGTATGAGGGTCCCCACGGATGTACTGGGGGAGATACCTGGCACCCCGGTGAGTGCCAGTTTGTATGCGGCCATTGCGGGGTCCTGAACCGGCTGCTGACCCACCCTGAGTGGGACGAGCGGGCTGGGCGGTACGTAGACCTGGGCCAGGACTTCTTCCTCCAGCGGTATAAGCCCAGGTTCAAGCAGGTGACTGACGTGTACGACAGGGCGATGCCCGGCCAGTTCGCGAACAACCGGTGGATCTCAGTAGAGTTCAAGAGAAAGAGTGGGCGATGAACAACGGTAAGAGAGTGTTCAAGATCGGTGACGTCGAGATCCTCGAGATGATCATTTCAGGGCATTTCGGAAGTCCAGAGACGCTCCCGTTCAAGTTAAACGAGTGGCCTCAGGTACGTCCGGCATTCAGCCGGATACTAGCCAGGCTCCAGACGGCTGAGGCAGCTGTACGGTCCATTGCGGACCCGATCCGGCATATGCGTGAATCTCTGAAGGCTGGCGAGCAGCTAGATGGGGCGATGGCCGTCAGATTGGCAGAGGACCCGCATTACCTGCAGGGGATAGCCAGGCGGGCAGTACAGGACATGCCAGACCAGGAGTGATATGGGCAAGATCAACCGAACAGTCACGATCAGCGTGGGCCGAGAAGAATACGGGTACCACATACACGACAAGGACGGCAAGTGCATCAACAGCGATTACTTCGGGCAGGAGCATCAGGCCCGGAAGTATATGGAGGAGGAGCTGAAGAAGGGGCTGGAGGACAAGGAGAACGGGCCGTACACAGCCTTGTTCATCGTGGTTCCAGAGTGCGTAGAGGTCCGGGGTCAGCCGTACACCCTGGTCAAAGGTAAGCTTAAGCGGGTCAAATGACCTGAAGGAGCCTGCATGTTCAAGCGTATTGTGGATCTTGTCTACTTCTGGACCCATCGGTGGGCGGCTCCAGACCTGATCTTGGACCGGGACATGGTATGCCCCCGACGGATGGTTGTCCGCAGTCTGTTGAGCAATGGGTACACGTTTACCGTCCCGGCCAAGGCCACCGTCTGGGTCAGGGATAACCTGATTGGGATCGGCATAGATCGGCCCAAGGGGCATGGGCTGGTCCTCAAAGCTGGAGGGGCCATCCGCGGCTGGGGGATAGCAGGCCACTTGAACTGCACGGTTATCGGGTGCAGCACAGGTTACGCCGCAGCCCAGGTCGAGAATATCCCGGCCCAGGCCTACAGGACGTGCCCTCCTGGTTTCTACGATGTTCAACGTAAGTATGGGTACGGGGTGACCATGCTCTATAGGAATGGCAATACCCTTTTGGAAGGAAACGGAGAAATCCCATGCACATAAAGCAAGTGATTGAGGTCCCGACCGGCCACATCCTGATCGTGCAGGGGGATCGGGGCCTGCTCGAATGTCTATCCCTGGGCGACTATGGCAAGCAGGTCAACCTCAAGTGCGATGCTATGGGCCTCTTCCGGGAGCCAGATCAGGTCCGACACCAGCCAATGCTCCCCCTGGAAGAGAAGTGGGTTATCACCATAAGCACTCAATACGGGTGCTCCATGGGCTGCTCGTTCTGGGATGTGCCAAAGGTTGGCCCGGGCCGTAATGCTACGCTAGCCGATCTGAACGGGCAGATCTCGACGGCCATGAGCCTGCACCCTACGGTCCGCTCCGGCCGCCGGCTCAATATCCACTATGCCCGGATGGGTGAGCCAACCTGGAACCAGACGGTCATCGAGCACGCCACTAAGCTGCGGGCTGGCCTAGGATTAGGGTTCGAGACGATCCACCCCGTGGTCAGCACTATGCTCCCTGTGCGAAACGTGTACCTGCGGCATTTCCTGAGTCAGTGGATGAGGCTGAAGAATGAGCAGTTCTTGGGCGAAGCCGGACTCCAGCTGAGCATCAATTCGACTGATGAGGGAGAGCGTTCCGCCATGTTCAAGGGGAATGCCATGCCCCTGGCTGAGTCCAGTGAGATGATGTTGAGGGTCATGCAGGAGAGTGGCGTCCCCCGCGGCCGGAAGATCACCCTGAACTTTGCGGTTGCCGAGTATACCGTGGACGCCCAGAAGCTGGCCTCCATGTTCAGCCCTGCGTACTTCATTTGCAAGCTGACCCCCATGCACAAGACGACCGCGGCCACCCAGGCCGGGATCCAGACGGCTGGGGATTACACGACGTACCACCCTTACCAGGATATGGAGAGCAGGCTGAAATCAGCGGGGTTTGATGTTCTGGTGTTTATCGCCAGTCGGGAAGAGGACTCCAGCCGAATCACGTGTGGAAACGCTATCCTATCGGATGGCAGGAAGTAGATTGCCTATGTCAGGATTAACCTGGGCTTCGACGACCACCGGACGGTGGTTCGATGGTTTCAAGCGAGTGGATCGGGAAGAGTATGATCGAGACCTTCGTGAACGGCAGCGGCGGCATATCGAGCGGATCAGGGATCATCTCGATGGTGATTGGCAGCCATGTCTGCATGATGGGTGCCCGGAGTGCTGTGGTACGGGCATAAAGTCGGACGGGTCCATGTGTGTCCACATGATCCGCTGCCCGTGCCCCAAGTGTAACTTCAGATGAGGAGCGACCATGACCAGTAACGAGCGAGAGCAGTATCTGCGTAGATCGTTTCACATTCTGCGGGCGAAGCTAGTGGCAGCCTCGATCTGCGTGGCCCTGGAGGCCGTAGCCTGCTTTGTCCTAGCCATGTTCTGCGACCCATGGTGGATCCCGGCATTGCTCGGATCGGCCATGCTCACCTTTGCCTACTGTGCCGTCCTGGGGATGCCCGTGTCTTTGGAGAGGGAAAACAGGCGGCGGGAGCAGGCCAAGCGAGAGGATGAGGATGAGCTGGACCAGCTTCTGAGAGAGGTTACGGAGGAGGCCAAGGAGGAGTTTGAGGTGGGGGTCATCGAGGAGGTACCCCCAGGCACGCTGGTATACGATCCGGACGAGGCCGAGGCGGAAGAGGCCCGTTGGATGATGCATGAGATATGCAACAGCCTGACAACCGCCCAGCGGGTCAAACTCTTGAACAAGCTGTACGAAGAGGTCGATGCCAAGGCCCCAGGTTGCGGTGGCGGATGTAAGTGCAAGAAGGGGCCCAGAAGGACGGGTGGACCGCAGTCGCCTTCTGGGATCGGAGTGGGGGAGATACTAGGCCGGGGTGCAACTCAGTGTTCTTGGCTCGTGCTACCCTGTCGGGCGGGGAACTGTTGCATATGGCCAGGGAGCAGTGGCCCGAGGTCTGGAATAGACCAGGATTCCCTATAAAGCTGGAAGGAGCATCGGTATGAAGGTATTGATCGATCTGAACACGTTGAAGAAGAATCCGACAGGGGCTGTCTCTATCCGGATGCAGGGGCCTACCCGGCTGATTCGGAAGACATGGTGGACGCATATGGGCCGATCCTGGTATGAGCATGCCCAGGCCGGCCCGAATGGGGAGTGGCTTCCTACGCTTATATACGAGGTCTGGTCGAAAACACCAGACAGGTGCACTATCATCCGGGAGATAGAGTACCTCGAGGTGACCGACGAGCGGCCGGCACCCATCTGGACGTACAAGTACATGCCTCTCAAGCTGGTCTGTGCTGAGTGCTGTGACCAGATTACGATAGTCTACGAGACTCCCCACACGTCTGCAGAGGTCGTGAACTGCATGGGATGCGGGGCACTGAAGATTGTTCCTGGTAATGAGTTCGAGACGGTCGAAGAGGCATTGGCCAGGTTGCCCAAGCCTTAGTCTGCGTAAAGTGATAGGATATGTCCTTCTATGCAGAACGGTAAGGGAGACAAACGCAGGCGTCAGCAGGTATCGGACGAGGTGTTGGCCCAGAACTGGGCGAGAGCCTTTGGCAGGAAAGGACACAGTGATGCTCGACAAAGTGCGGAAGATCGGGATGAAGGACTACGAGATCACCGACTACAAGTTTCCGAGCCCGGCGTCAAAGAGGTGCAGGAAACGCCTGGTTAAGGCTTTGCGGTCGCGAGAAAAAAGGTGCGTGAGTAGCTTGACCGCTGAGTATGTGGAGAGGGTGACACCCATGGAGGTCTATGTCGGCTAAGAAGGAGACCAATGGACAAAGCTAAGTTCGACACCTGGAAAGAGCTGGACGATCAGCTCCAGGTAGACGCAGTGGGGCTCCTGAGACGCTATTGTCAGCTTGAGCGGGAGACGGTGCCCGGATACGAGCAGGAAGATGACTTCTCCATCAGCCTAACCCCCGAGAAGTACTTGAGTTTCTCTGACTTTTCGACTGAGTATATCTGTTATTCGGGGGACGAGTTCTGGACGTATGGAGGGCACGAGTACCATGAGCTGCAATTACCTATCCGGTGGCTGTACAGTCCGGATTGGGAGGCAGAGGCCAAGTTGCGGATCACTTCCAAGTTTGCCTCTGAGCTCAAGGCAAGAGCCGTGAAAAAGAGTCGGGAAGAGGCAGAGGAGCGGGCGAAGTACGCTCGGTTAAAGAAGAAATTCGAGGGAACATGATCGTATCTGAGCTGATCGCAGAGTTGCAGCGGATGCCGGGTGATGCCCAAGTCAAGATGGCTGGGACCCGAGAGGGTGGGAGTGAGACTACCTCGTGGGATGACGACATCTGGTCAGACCTGCAAGCAGTTCAGGACCTGGGGACTCGAGTAGTGTTGGAGCCTGATCAGAGTAGTACCGAGTACAGATAGGAGAACGCCTTGAAAATAGACATGGAAAGTAGGGAGGTAACCGTAGAGTTCGCGACCCTCTGCGGAGGAGACGTCTTCTCGTTTCACGATGTGCTGTACATCAAGCAGTCGGTAACCTCGTCCTACGAGCGTCCAGGGGGCGTCAGGCTTACGGATGGCAGACTGCTTCCGTTTGGGCCAAGTGCACTCGTAGTACCGCAGCCTGGGGCCACGGTCGTCATTCGTCCAGTTAAGTCTGGGGACTAGGAGACAGATGGGTATGTATTCGCAGTGTGAACTCCGCCGTGAGGTTGCGGGCGGATGTCAGGTAATGGTGAGTTGGATTCCGACAGACATCGCCACTGTAGGTAAAATGGTGAGGCTTAAGGACGTGGAGTATGGGGCTTGGACAGAGGGATGGGAAGTGGTGTTTGCTTCTCGGGGGAGTCTTCCGTACTCCATAGTCAACTATCAATCCCAGCAGCACAAGACTTCCTATCCCTCTATTTGTAAGTAAGAACGGAGACAGATGGCGGCTAGGAACATAATCACAGAACCCGCGGCGGTCACGGCTATTGCGAGCTGGTTCGGAAGCAACAGAATGTTGGCTCATGTGGTCGGCCATGAGCTCGAGGGCTGCAACTGGGTGGGGGTCCCGTTCGCCGGGTCGATGTCCGAGATCCCCTATATGACAGCTAGATCCATCCTGGTCAATGATCTGCACAGCCATCTGATGAACCTAGCCCGGGTGATGGCCGACTCGGTGAAGGGCCCAGAGCTCTACCGCCGTCTTAGGCGGAAGATTTACCACGAGCAGGAGCTTCTGGAGGCCCAGGCGTACTGTGCCCGACTGGAGCAGGAGAATGAGGCTCGGCCATTGGCGGACCTTGATTGGGCCGAACGATACTTTGTCTGCAGCTGGATGGGCCGTCATGGCCGGGCCGGGACGTTCAATGAGTTCTCGGGCGGGATCAGCTTCAGGTGGTCATCGAGTGGTGGGGACAGTGCAAAGCACTACTGGAGCGCCGTTCGCTCGATCGTAGAGGCCCGTAAGTGGCTCAGGAAGTGCAACTTCCTGTGCATGGACGCCATTCAGTTCATTGGGAACTGCTCGGATATCCCGGCCAACGGGTTGTACATGGACCCTCCGTTTCCGGGGCCTGGGGAGCTCTACAAGCACAAGTTCACCCTGGACCAGCATAAGCAGCTGGCTACGGCATTGGACGGGTTCAAGCAGGCCAGGATAGTGATACGCTTCTACGATATCCCACTCATCCGGGAGCTGTACCCAGAGAGCCGCTGGGTATGGAAGCACCTGGTGGGGCGGAAGTCGACGAATGAGGTGGGGCCCGAAGTGTTGATCATGAGAAACCCTAGAAAGTAGGCGGCTGTTACATGCGGTATCTGGGGACGGTCGTCACCCAGGATGGCTCGAGCTACCCTGAGGTAACCCATGTGTTTGTCGACAGATAAGGAGACGTGATGGCATTTACGCTGAAGGATGTTGAAGAGGCTGTGGACAAAGTGGAGAGAAAGGCCAGGCAGGTTGTGGACGAGACCTCAATTGACCTCGGTGGAGGCCTGGTAATGGTGAGTGCCGTTCTCAGCCATACCTTTGAGTTGCTGAAGATATTGACCAGAGACTGTGAAGTCCTACACCAGCACCTGGAGACCCGTGAGGGGCTGTGCATGACCCTCTGCTCTCTGGTCGGGGTCGATGCCGAGGAACTGCTGGAGCCGGCCGTCGAAGAGCTCGTAAAGATTCGAGAGAGCCTGCCGAAGACTGCGGACGGGCAGCCCATCTACCGAGGGCGTAAGCTGTACTGCTACTTCGGGTACAGTGACCCCCGAGAGGGGCGAGTAGCTCACTACTCTTACAGTGACTGGAGCCGGGAGTGGACGGTGATCGTGGATATCTTGGAGGGACCGAGCACAGGTTCCAGCAGTGATCGATATGCCAAGGATCTCTATTCCACCCGTGGGCTGGCCCAGGCTGCAGCTGACAAGGCGAGAGAGGACCGATTATGCCAAATCTGACACCGATAGAGATCGTTGAGATGATCATTTCAGGCCATTTTGGAAGTCCGGAAACGCTTCCTGGCAAGTTATCAGAGTGGCCACAGGTACGGCCGGCACTAACCTGGCTTGTACAGGCTGTCAGAGAACGTGACGAGCTGGTCTACTGCCTGCCTAGTACCGGGGACGGCCAGCCAATCTATCCGGGGCGTATCCTATACTGGTTCGGGGATGAGCGTGAGGTCCTGGCCGTAAAGGTCCAGGGGATCCTGCCCCAGGGAGCTGTTAGCTGGGTGATGGAGGTAGAGTTCCTGGAGAGTGGTGCCTGGCGTAAGGTGGATCAGAACGATCTCTATTCGACCCGCGAGGTAGCCCAGTCATTCATTGATCACGTCCTTAACCTAGCCACTGTCTGACGATCGCGGCCACCCGGTGAATTTCACTGGGGCCAGCTATCCGTAGGTCATATGACCTAGGGAGTAGGTCTTAGGTCTAAGGAGACCCAAGATGGACGAGAAGATTCAAGGTCAAGTTCCGTTCGCGTCAGTAGTGGAGATGTATACGACAGACGCCTGGGGTACCGGTGGCGGTACGGTCGGCGATCTGTTGAAACGGCCAGAGGTTATCCCGGCCATCCTCTCCCGGATGTGCGTGGCCCTCGAGGGGCTGCAGAAGTTGGGTGCGGTGTTCATGAAGGCATTGGCCGAGACCCCCGTGCCCCAGAAGCAGGCTCATGCGGTGGGCGTGGAGACGAAGAAGACGGCTACAGCCAAGAGCGAGGTATCTGCAGTCCGCAGTACAAGTACAGAAGTGGCGATCAATCCTGTGCTTAGCACCAGCAATGCGAAGATTGCGGCGGACGCAGCGTACAAGGCACTCGGCAAGGCGGTTCTTGCAAGGTTAAGGGGTCTGCGAGGAATTAACTCCATTTACGGAGAGTGTGGTAAGAGCCGGTGGGTGAAAGCACTGTGTGGCTGTTCTTACTGGAAACTGTTGGATATGGCGGCTGCCGGAGAGCTTGATGTCAAGTTACCGGAGCTGATACGGATGACCGAGACGTCTATGCTTCCATCACCTGACGATGTCTTTCAGAAAGGAAGCGACGGCCACCGTATTTACAGCATGTGGCGTCCTGATAATCTGGTTTTCAGGAGTAATACTTGTCCTCCCGAGCTCAGCGATCACGAGGTGAGGTCGACGGCGGAGTTGGCTTTCAAGGCACTCTGGAAAGCCATCTTACCCAGGCTGCGCGGTTTGCGGGGTATCAGTGCTGTTTATGAGGAATACGGGCGGCGTAAGATGGTGAACGCGATGTGCGGCTGTAGTCACTTGGAACTGCTGGAGATGGCGGCAGCCGGGAAGCTTGAGACCAGATTGCCAGCTCTGCTTAAGCTGGCAGAGACAGCTCCGTTCCCGAGTCCAGACAGCTTGTTTAAGGCTGGTAATGCTAGTCATCGCATATATAGCATGTGGCTAACTGCCAACCAGATTACGCAGAGTAAGCCTGCACATACGCCAGTAGAGAAGCTCGGAGGTGGCCAAGGTAAGTGGTTGCAGGAACCGCCGGCTAGCGTGGATATTACGACCGCGTGGGATGGCCTGTCACTTACTCCGAAAGCAGTATTCAGGTCCCTTTGGCACGTTCTATCCTTTCGGATGAAGGGCCTGCCTGAGATTTGCAAATGTAATGGGCATAGTCGCGCACGCTGGGTCACAGCTGTATGCGGAGTAAGCCTGTACGATATCGAGGCTATGGCATCGGTTGGAACGTTGAAAGAGAAATACCCGGGGCTTGTGGAGTTGGCTAAGACGGCCGAGCTTCCGCGGCCATCGCAAA
>Ga0114951_10004100_pt1 | contig 14487 bp, 22 predicted proteins | sample AM7aDNAmetaG_FD_88677 | JGI IMG/M metagenome (GOLD analysis project Ga0114951, IMG submission 88677) | Freshwater microbial communities from Finland to study Microbial Dark Matter (Phase II) - AM7a DNA metaG | ecosystem: Environmental > Aquatic > Freshwater > Lake | place: Finland: Lake Alinen...
CACGTTCTCGCCTCGGCTGCAGTTGCTATTATGGGATAAGCCCGTTGGAGTTTAAGCTCAGGTGGGCGTGCGGGGCCGTTATTCACCTCCCACACCTACTTTCTCCGCACGTCCGCTTGGGATTGGAGTCGATGACATGATGAAAAAGGAACTGACCTGGGAAGATTTCGAGGCGTTCGTCTCGCGCATCAGCGCACGCCTTAAAAACAGCAACAACCACTTCACTGCAGTGTCAGGCATTCCTCGCGGCGGCTTGCCCATCGCAATCAGGCTCTCGCACGAGCTTGGCATACCCTTCCGTGAATACGGAGAGCGGGTTGCGGAAGACGACTTCATTCTCATGTGCGACGACGTGAGCGATTCCGGTGACACCCTGAGCAAGATACACGGCGCCACGGATGGCACGGCAAATATGTGCTTCCTGGCATGGTTCATCAAGACCGACACGAAATTCGTGCCCAACTACTACGACCAGAGCATTGCGCGCGATGTTTGGCTCGTATTCCCGTGGGAGCGCAAGGACAGCGAAATGAAGAAGGACAATGAGGTGTGACCATGAACATTACCGACAGGACAATTTATTGGAAGGGCGAGATTTCGTGTTCGCACAGGCTGACACTGCCCTACGAGAGCCCTTGCTGCAACGACCACGGACACAATTACCACGTGGAAGTGTGGCTGCGCGGTCAAATGAATGCCAACGGCATGATAATCGATTACACAGAAATCAAGAAGGTGGTCATGAAATACGACCATGGCAATCTCAATGATTACATCAGACAGCCGACTGCGGAGAACATCTCTGAAAAGATTGCGCGCGTCCTGTTCGACCAGAGCAATGTAGTCGATGTTCGCGTTCGGGTTGCTGAGAGCGACCATACCTGGGCGGAGTTCAAGATTACGAAGGAGTGATGACCATGAAGCTGTTGTTTCTCGAACTGAGCAACGTGACCGATGAGGACATCGCGCGCATGAAGAGCGCGGTCGAGGCCGAGCTCAAAGGCACCGATACCAGAGTCGTGGTCCACAGGCAGCACATCGCCGCCATACAGATGCAGCAGGAAGCGGGCGAAGAGACACTCCACGTCCACAATTCTCGAGTTACCCATGCCGAAGCACAGAAGGTTGCGAAGATGCTCGGTGCTGTGAGTGAGCCAGGCAAGTCATACACGCACAAGATTGCTGACCACATGGATTTCGTGCTTGACAAGGACACCATGGCTGACCAAAAGAAACTGCTGCAGGACATGGATAAGAAAGGCGGCGTTGTAATCATCCCGCCGAAGTTCCACCCGCCAGCTCCATGCCCTTACAGCACACAGAAGAAGGACGAGAAGGCGAAAGCCTCCGCGTGGTACTATTGGGTGAAGACGCACGGGCATCCCAATCCAAAGGACAAACTTGCAGTCAAGGCATGGCTCAAGGCAGGGCAGAAGATGGAGGACAAACCGAAAGATGCTAAGGCTATGAAGAGTTCTAAAACCGTCGGCAAAGAGCCTGTATCGGGCGGTGAAAATCCGCAGGAGGCATCCGGCAATCTCATGCAGGAACAGAATGTGCTCGAAAAGGTGGCCCAGGAAGGCAACATGGACATCGCCACTCTTCGCGCCTGGCACGACTTCGAACAATCACACGCAAGCAACGAAGTCCCGGTGTGCGATATGTGCGATGCGCCTTGCACCGGCCCGGCGACCTCGCTCTACCGCGACAGGAAGTTCTTCCACGAAAAATGCTACGAGGGTGATGAGTGATGAAAATAAAACGCCTTGAAATGTCCTACCAGTTTCTCATCCATCATATGATTACTGGAAGAATGATAGAATGCATTGATGGACTGCCTGCAGATGCAAAAGTCTTAGGCTTGTATTTTGATAATGACCATCGCCAGATTTCTATTGATGTGGAAAGTTCCTCTTATGATGAGGTTCCCGAAGGCGGTGTTGTGCCGAAATTTATTGCCACATTCAAGATGATAACGGCAGGGAAGGAGTGATACTATGCACAAGGCAAGGATTGAGAATGCAGTCAAAATCATATTGGAGGAAATCGGGGAGCAGACCGACCGCGAGGGCATCAAGTACACCCCGACGCGCGTGGCACGCCTCTATTCCAATCTCTTCTATGCCTACTCGAAGCAATTGCGGGTCATGAATGAGCATGAGCGCAACACGATGCTCTCGCCCAATGTGATACCCATCACCGTTTCAAGAACACAAGCGAGGGCATGATTATCAGGCGGTCCACATTCAACTCATTCTGCGAACATCACCTTGTGCCATTCACAGGGGAAGCATGGGTGGGCATCATCCCGGGCAAGAAGATGATGGGCATGAACAAGATTGATAAGGTCGTGAAATACTTCGCCGCACAACTGCAGGTGCAGGAGCGCATGACTTCGCAGGTGGCGGACTGGCTTGACAAGAACATCAAGCCGCAAGGTGTAATCGTGGTCGTCAATGCGCGGCATCAGTGCGCCGAGCTGCAGGGCGACAATGGCGACTTCACCACAAGCGAGGTGCGCGGGATATTTGCAAACGAAGCCGAGGCGCGAAACGAGTTCCTGAAGCTGATGAGGAAGTGAAGTAGGTGGTACTATGGACAGTCTTGTGAAATCCGTATTGGGCGAGGATGTGCCGAAACGCGCGGTGCTCATACTCAGCGGCGGCATGGATTCGGTGACTCTGCTGCACTACCTGAAATCGAAGGACTATTCGGTGCATGCCCTATCTTTCAATTACGGGCAGAAGCACACGAAGGAGCTTGGGTTCGCGCAATTTTGGGCTGCCAAGACATGCTCATACTTCAAGATAATCGACCTCACGGTGCTGAAGGATATTGCAACGCAGTCGAGCCTCACATCGGATACGCCCGTACCCGAAGGGCATTATGAAGCCGAGAACATGAAATCGACTGTGGTGCCCAACCGCAACATGGTCATGCTGTCCTTGGCAATCGCATATGCAGAAAATGAGGGCATCAAGGAAGTCTACATTGGCGCGCATGCCGGCGACCATGCGATTTACCCTGACTGCAGGCCCGAGTTCCTTGGTGCGCTCTGCAAGGCATCGATGCTCGGGACATACACAGGAGTCGAAATCCTCGCACCGTTTGCAAAGATGCGCAAGCGCGACATCGCAATCTTGGGAAAAGAGTTGAAGGTCGATTTTGCAAACACCTGGTCCTGCTACAAGGGCGGAGAGAAGCACTGCGGCAAATGCGGAACGTGCGTGGAGAGGCAAGAGGCGCTTGAAGGTTTTGACCCGACTGCATACGGAACCGACTATGAAACGGTAATCAAGCTGGCATCGCGGCTTTCATTGCAGGACAGGCGGGCGCTTTCGCAACGATTGCTGCGCGAGAATATGGAACGGGAGGCATGAAATGATTTTGACCATCGATGAGGCACGCGAAGTGTGGAAGAAGTTCTATCCCACACTTGAGCAGTCGGCAGACAGTTTCGACCAACGCATCAGCTTCATGCAGGCGATGGAGGGCACGGCACTGTTCATCTACGATGGCAAGACGAACTTCCTGCCGCTTCAATACGAGCCCGAGAATGATTTTTATGCGATTGTGGGAGGCATGTGCGCAGAGCGGAACCGCATGACCTTCACAATGGACTTCTTGCTGAACAACCCGGAAGTGCCCGCGAATGTCTACATTGACTTCATTGACGTGCCATTCGAAGGTTGCATAGACGGGATGTGCCCGAACTTCTTCGTGGACACATCGAAGCTGACTACATTCGACGACTACGCGGCACGTTTCACACCCAAGCAGCGCAAGAATTGGCGACATGACCTTGCGAAGTTTGCAGACGTGGAATACATCGTGATGCCCGACAGGGATGCAGCATACACGCAGATGAAAGCCTGGAACACAGAGTCGTTCGGCACCCATTCGGATTTTAACCAAGGCTACGGTTGGATCTACGACAACTACGTGCGGCACGAGAATACGTTGTTCTACGGGCTTTATTTGGGCGGGGAATTGCAGTCGATTTCGCTCTACACCGAATACCCGAATGTCTACGAGTGCAACGTGTGGGGAAGGCGGCCTGGCATAAACAACCTTGGCAAGCTCGTGTTCAAGCAGGAAATCGAAATGGCAATACGCGCGAAGAAAAAGCGCATCCTCTTCATGCCCACGTATTCGCGCTGGAAAGTGGAGTTCAAGCTGGACACCGAGCCGGTCTATCGTTTCAAGAAGGGCACGATATCAGATATAGTCGAGGACACCGGATGCGAGATACCGATGAGCGAGAGATTGAAGTTGAAGGAGAGGGGATTGCTATGATGGAAACATTCGAGAGCACAATGTATGGCGGAACAGTGACGCTCAAATATTTTCGACTGCTGTTCATCTGCCCCTTCACGAAGAACATAGACCTCTCCCATGTCAAGATAACGTATTCTCCACGAGGAAAGCTGATTGAGGTTGGCTCACTGTTGCAATACCTGAAGGCGTTTGCGCGCGTGGAGATAACCCACGAGGCGCTTGCATGCCAAATCGAGGAGGACATAAAGAACGTTCTTGGAGTCGGGGCAAACGTGACGGTGCATTTAGCCGAAACCGACATATCGGATGAAGTGGTAATGTCAGTGGAAAGGGTGTCGGTATGAAATTGTTTCTTGTGGCAACGGGGCGGGGCAATCTGCAGGACATGATTGCCGCGAAGACCACACACGTGCTCATATCCTACATTTACCTGGAGAAGTCGCCAAAGGTAATCATGGCACTCCTTCGCAAACTGCGCGCACAAGGGGCGGAGGTAATGATAGACTCGGGCGCTTTCACATTGTTTTTCAAGGGTGGCATGGACCGCACGAAACTCATGGCATTCGCGTTCAGGTATTTCAACTGGCTTATTGCAAACAAGGATTGCTACGATGAGTATGTCGAGCTCGATGTGGACGTGGACTTCTGGACAAGCTCCGTTCCCACGCCCGGCCTGGTGTCATGGAAAGAGATTGATGCATGGAACGACCAGCTGACCGCGAAAATCGGGCGCCAGCCCATATCGGTGTGGCACTCGACGCGCACGATGGATGACTATAAGTACATGCTCGGCAAATACAAACACGTTGGCTTCTCCGCGGCAACCGATGAGTCGTCAATCCTTAAGAAGCGCGTGATGGCAGACATGGCGCATGAGAAGGGCGTGAAGGTGCATGGGTTTGCCTGCACACGGATGGAACTGATGCGCAGCGTGCCATTCGATACGGTAGACTCGACTACGTGGGTCATCAATGCCTCGATGTTCGGCGCGTTCATGATATATGCAAAAGGCAAATTGAGTTCGACTATGAAGGACGGAACGAAAATCAAATTCAAGAAAGGTTATCCTGCAAAGAAAATAAAACGCTGGTCGCTCATCCAATGGAGGCGCCTGGCGGAACAGTTGGAGGGGATATAATGGTAAAGGATATGGAAATCAAGGAAATTCCGGTCGACATCATTCATGTCAATCCCTGGAACCCGAATGTGATGCCGCAGTCGACATTGGACCACTTGAAGCAGGAATATTCGCGCGTCGGATACCTGCAGCCGATTGTGGTGCGCCCGAAGCAGACACCCGGCGGATTGTTCTATGAAGTCATCGATGGCGAGCACCGCATGAAAGCAGCAGTCGATATGGGCATGACCAAGCTTAAGTGCGTTGTAGTCGAGATGGACGATGAGCAGGCGAAAATCACGACCATCAATCTCAACCGCATCAAGGGAGCCGATGACCCGTTCAAGCTGACCGACCTGCTCAAAGACCTGAATACGACGCTCGACCTCACGCAATTGTCCAGCATCCTCAATATGCCGATGACCGAGCTTGAGACGATGTTCGAATTGTCCGATGCGACTGAAGACATCCTGAAGGACAAGCCGACATCGGTGAAGTACATAATCGTGCCTGAAAACAAGAAGCCTGGCGACAAGATTTACCTCGACTCGGTGGATGTGTATAAAGATGAAGGATCTGTCAAAGGACCTGTTTCGGCTGACAAAAAAGAGCCCAATGTATGAGTTCCAGCGAGATGTATATGAGGACCAATCGAAAAAGATAATCATAAACAAGTCGAGGCAAATCGGTATCAGCGATATCTTTGCCTACAAGGTCTGCATGAATGCCATTCAAGGCAGACCCAATCTCATATTCTCTCCCTCGGAACGTCAGTCCAACCACTTCGCGGACTACGCCAAGACATATTGGGAGGCGTTGCGCCCCTTCCTTGGTTCGGATTTCCTTGATAGCGAAAGCCGGGGATATATGTCCTTCAAGTCGGGAGGTTACTTTCATTCGTTGCCGAACTCGCCCGAGACGGTCAGAGGACTGTCAATCCCAACGGGCGGGCTTATTATTTTCGACGAGTATGCCCACTTTGAAAACCCGATTGAAATATGGAATGCCGTTTATCCCATGGCATCGCGCGGAGGTTCGATAGTCGTGATTTCGACTCCGAATGGTGAGGGCAACCACTATGCCGATTTGTGGCGCTCTACGGACATGGGATTCCGCAAGCACCTTATCAACTACAAGGACTGCCCGTTTTTCACGCCTTCAATCATCACCGACCTGCGGCGCACAATGGATGAGCTGTCCTGGCGGCAGGAGTATGAGAACGAGTTCATCGGCACCGCGATGTCCTACTTCCCGCTCTCACTGCTCAACCCGCGTATAGACAAATCAATCGCGGTGTGGAACTTTCCCGAGCAGATACCAAAAGGGATGCGCCTCATGTTCGGAGTCGACATCGGGCGACTGCGCGACAAGACCGCCATCATAGGAGTGGATGAACAAGGCCGGGTGCGCTACAGCCACACAATCAAGAGCATGTCTTTTGCGGACCAGCGCGAGTTCTTGAAAAAGCTCCTGCCCTGTGCCTCCATCATGCGCATTGACCAGAACGGGATTGGGCTGCAGCTCACCGAGGAATTACAGGCGCTTGCCTCCGCAGTCGTGGTCGGAGTCGGCATCACCAACAAAATCAAGCTCGACGGGTTCATCAATCTGAGGATGCGTTTGGAATCCAGCGAGAATCCGATTGTACTGCCGCAGGATTACGAACTCATTCGGGCGCTGAATTTGATTGAGAGACGCCAATACGGGACAACTGTGACCTTCGAGGCCGCGCGCACCGATGAGACAGGGCACTCGGATATAGCATTCGCCCTCATGCTTGCGACACATCCAGGGGTTCGGTCAAACCTGTTTGAGCGCGATTGGGCGCAGACCGTGGTGGCACAGCCCGCCGCGAAGAGGCATCACTTCGGATTTGACGTATCATTGAAAGAGAAGGATGAGGCATTCGCAGTCGCTCATCTGTCGGAAGGTTTGGATGGAACGTGGTGCCTGATTGATGCATACTCTGAGCGACTCTCGTTTCCCGAGCAGATTGAAAGGATAAAGCAGGTGGCGGTGAAGTATCCTGCCGCCAATTTGTTCGTGCGCGAGGAGGCGCACCACGCGCAGTTGAAGAATGCCAATCTGCAATTGTTCCCCGTGAGAGTGCCTGCCGACAAGATCGAGCGTTTCAATAATGTGGCACCCTTTTTCAGGACCGGCAAGGTGAAAGTGCTTGCGACGTGCAACCCGGGATTTTATGCCGAATGGTCATCATTCCCAAACGGTGTGGCGGACGACATGCTCGATGCGACTACGTTGGCCCTGACCAGGCTGCTGCAGGCGCATCATCCTCTGATTACCGGCAAGGGAGTTGTAAGCGTGCCGCAGAAACCCGGGACTCTTGGGTATGCGCTCAAGAACTTCACGAAGGTTGGGTGAATCCGTTCAATGGATGAACATATTCATTGCAAGCCGCCTGCCACATCATCATGATAACCCGACTTCGTGTGCGCGCATACCGATATGATAAACCCAAAATGACTGATTTTGAGGGCGTTCAACGACGTGGTGAAAATCTCGTTTTACGTCGTAGAACACAAAATCTCATACCCTCCTAAGGTTTTTTAATATATTATTTAATTATATAATTGATTAATGAGATATGAACGTATGAATATAGTGGGGGGTATCATTTTTCATTTCCCTGTCTTGTTCCACTTTTTGCAACAGATTGCCTTTGTGTGCCCGCGCAAAGCATAGTCTTATATAAGTTATGCAACTTAATAGAGGCATGTATGTCCGCAAGTCAATTTCTGTCACCAAGAAAAATCAGTCGTTCATAGCACGCACTTCGCTTAATCTCTCGCGCTTCGTTCAGGGATGCCTCGATGCAGCCGAACGAAAAGGGTGACCGCATGAAGCAAATATTCCTGGAGTACACCAAGGCCCAGAAAGAGCAGCTCATCGAAACCTGCTCGCTTGGAATAAGCATGGGAGTTGCGGGCTCCGATCTCCTTCGCACTTTCATGATTGAGTTGCTGAAAATCGAGGGCGGTCTGATGCTAACATCAAATCCCAACGACCTGGCGATGCTGTCAAATCCGTCTGAGCAGATAATAGCGCAATTGGTTGAGGTGAAAGAATGACGACGAAAACCGCTACAATTAAGAATTGTGAGCGCAATAATGCTGTTGCGCGTTTGGGTGAGTTCGATGGCTAGTTCAAAGACTAAGAAAATCGAAGAGAAATCACGCCTGATTTTTACGGTGCGGCTGGTAAATGCCATGCCAATGCAGGTGCGCACGTTCTTTCAAAACTTGCGCACGCGCTGGGAAATGAACCGGATAACCGTTGGGCGCGTTCTGCTTTTTGTTTTTGAATTTTCGTTGTATGGCATCATGGTGATGCTGGCGCTGCACATGATTGGATTCCCGATTTCCCTCGGAGCATTCTTGGGCTCGGGCTCCGCATACTACGTTCTGACAGACTTATTTGGCGAGTGGCATAAGAGCAAGAGGGGTTGATTGTATGGCAAAAACCGACATTTGTGAAAAAGACGGGAGCGAGCTTTTCCTGAAGAAAGCATCGATTGTGATTGTAGCTGCCACAGCATTGCTCATAATCGCGGCAGGAATAATCGTGGCGACTGCGGTTGCATTGGTATTTCTTGGTGTGATATGATGACTTTGAAATTAGCTATTTGCATTCCCATCCGGGAGAGAATGCTATCAAGGTTCGCCATCGGATTGCTTGGGCTTCCCGCCCATTTGAGGACGCGTGGCTTCGAGCCGGTTTTCTACTTCGACAACACCCCGTTCTACGAGTCACGCAATAATCTGGCGAAGACTGCACGGGCATCGACTCCGGACTATTACCTATGGCTTGACGACGACATGCAGTTCGTGCCGGCTGAGGTCGCTGATTTCGTGAAGCAGGCGATAGAGGACAAGCGCGACATTGCGACAGGCATCTACTTCAAGCGCAGGTTCCCAGACTATGGCGCCACCATCTTCAAGCAGGAAGGGAATTCTATGAACGAGGTACTCTCCTGGCCCGATGAGGTCTTTGAAGTCGACAGGTGCGGCTTTGGATGCGTGGTCGTGTCCGCGAAAGCGATGGATACCATGTATGACAAGCTCAGTGGAAACCTGTTCAACTTCACGGGCATCATGGGAGAAGATTTCTACTTCTGCCTGCGCGCGAAGCAGTATGGCTTTTCCATTTGGGCGTACCCGAGCCTGAAACTTGGGCACGATGGAATAACCTTCTGGCACTTCGAAAAGTACAGGAACGACAGGATTGCTGAAATGGGACTTGAGCTTGTGAAGGACGCAATGCTCACTGCCCAAAAAAAGGTGGACAAATGAAAGTGGCAATAGCTATCCCGGTATTGAAATTGATGCACACCCGCATGGTCATATCCCTGCTTGGCGTGCAGAAGGCATTGAAGGAAAGAAATCACGATGTTCGCGTGTTCTTCAATGCGACTGCGCAGCACGACGCCTCCAGAAACCAATTGTCAAAGGAAGTGACCGATTGGGAGTCGGACTACGTGTTCTGGATTGATGCGGACGTTGCGTTTTCCCAGGAAAAGTTCGAGCACTTTTTTGATACCGTGATAAAGGATGATGTGGATTTTGCCAGCGGCATATACCCAATAAGATACCCGCCATTTGCACCGGCAGTGTTCCTGCATGATGGAGAGGGACGCACAGAGTTCGTGACCTATCCGGACAAGCCGTTCGAGATTGGGCGCTGCGGTTTCGGCATGGTGCTCATGAAAACTGGGTTGCTAAGGACTCTTTATTACCTGTATGACCACATGCCTTTTCAATTTGTCAAGAAGTCGAATGGAGGCATGGAAGGCGAGGATTTCTTTTTCTGCCGTGCAGTGAATGAGAACGGCTACAAGATGTGGTGCTATCCTGATTTCCTTGCAGACTACCACGATGAAGTGACTCCGTGGCACATGAGAAAATACCAGGAAGACCGGCTGAAAATGGTGGCGGATTTGAGCGAATTCACAGGGCAATCGATTGCCCAGATATATGCCACGTGCTCGATTGCGAGCGACCTTGTCGCAGGAAAATGGAAAGCCACGTTTGGCGACACCACACCCACAGAGGAACAGGTGGATGCTTTCTACAAGAATTGCCCTGAATATCTTTATGACCTGACGTGGTTCTGGGGCGGTGGCACCTGCAGGACGAAAAATGCCGCCATTGAACAGGCCAAGTGGAAGGAGCCAAAGGCTGTTCTTGATTTCGGGTGCGGAATAGGCGACCTCTGCTTTGCCATGGAAAAAGCATGTCCTGGCGCGACGGTACACGGCTACGACATAAATGCCGCGACATCCGATTACATGAAGTGGCGCATAGCGAAGCACGACTACAAGACGCAGGTTTTCGTGGGTGGCGAGTTCCACTGGCCCGAGAATTTTTATGATGTTATTTTCTGCATGGATGTATTGGAGCACATGAAGAATCCGCTCGACTACGTGAGGAAAATCCACAAGATGCTGAAGCCTGGCGGCACTCTGCTTGCCGAGGTTTCCCCGATGAAGGCGGGGCAACCAATGCACATTTCAGGGAACGTGGACATCTGCAGCTGCGGGTTTAGGCGCAAGAATGAAAACGAATACGAGGCGATGAAATGACCTATCGGGCAACAGAGCGGTTCATACGGACCAGTGAGTTCATCAATGACCGCCTGCAAAGATGCTCGAAAAAGAACAAGACATTCTGGCGAGGTTTGTTCGATGCGAACGAGCGCAAGTTCAAGACAGAGCTTGCGAAGGAGTGCAGCGAGCACGCGGAGAACATAATACTGACATCGAAAATACTGCACAACGCGGGAAAGAAGCGAGGTGGAAAGCATGATGAAGCTAAACGAAGTGTATAATTACCGGGAGAGATTTGTACCGACATCGATGCTCAGGTTCGGCGTCGATGTGTTTGGCAAGAAGCTGCTTACACCTCACGAAGAAATGGCCGATTGCGTGCGCCTGTTTGAAACGGAACCGATTGTGAATTCCGGCATCACGCAGATGAAACAATTTATCATGGGCAATGAGATTGCAATAGAGTCGAAGGACAGCAAGACGCAAACCTTCTTCGAGAAGTGGATTGACCAGCGTGTTGATTGGCTCGACAATGAGATTGGAAATTTTGTGCAGACCGGGCTTATCACGGGCAACATGGCGATGGACGTGGACCGCGATGAGCGCAACTGCATTACGCGGTTCAGGAACGTGAATGACACTTCAAGGATTTTCAAGAACATCGACGAGTTCGGGCGCATGTATGATGAGAAGAAATACTGCTTCTACGAAGTCACGCCGACATCCGGCATTCCGAACGCCGAATATTTCCAGTACAGCTACTTGGGTTACAGGAACATTGGCATACGAAGAATTTTCGGCGTGCCGATACCCAAGAAGAACATTGTGCTTGGGCAAATGGGTTGGAGCAGGATGCCGATTTATGGCAGGTCCTTCCTGGCGAGCGCGCTTGAGGATGCGACTATTCTCAGGCAAATCAAGATGGCGTTTGCGGTCATCGCCAAATACAAGGCGGTGCCGCGCAAGATAGTGAGCTTCGGAGCGAAGGATGACAACGTCTCGCCTGAAGAGCTCGTGGAGCTGCAGGCGCAGATGCAGGACACTGAGCGCGGGGATAACATGGCGGTGAACAAGCCCGTCAATATTCAGGACATGAGCTTCGCGGGCCAGGACGTGAATTTGGATCCGGCACTGCAGTACGTGTGGAAGTCGACCATCAGCGGGTTGGCGCCCGCATACCTGGTGGGCTTTGCGACGGACACGAACAGGGCGACGAGCGCGGAAATCAAAGTTCCCTTCGGATTGCGGATTGAGGAGATGCGCAAGGTCATGATAAATGTCCTCAACAGGAACATCCTGCAGGATTATTTCAAGGCGTATCCGTGGCTCTCGCGCGACGCGACTTTCAAGTTCGGCGAAGTGTCGATGGATTCCACCGAGCAGAAAATCGAGCAGGACGGCGCGGGCTGGGAACGCGGTACGGTATCTTTCAATGAATATCGCAAGGCGATGGGCAAGCAGTCTACGGAGGGCGGCGACATATATAAGTGGCAGCTCGACATGAGGGTTGGGCAGATTGCCAAGGCATCCGCGACCTCGACTACACCGGTTGGCAGCAACACGATTCCGCCGATAGGCACGAAGGATGCACGCCCCGAGCTGGAGCTGCCACGGATATCGAAATCGGTACGCGCGCCCATGGCAGACAGCCTCAGCGACCTGAACCCGAATTACAAGAAGGTCGTGGAAAATCTCTGTGCGAATTTCGTGCGGAAGTCTGCGCACATCAAGGAAGGCTACGCTGACAGGAAAGCCAATGAGAAAAATGAGAAAGAGGCAAACAAGACAATCATGGGAAATGCCGAGCAGCTTGCAAAGGCGCTCGTATCTCAAACGGAATTGTGCGTGGAGCCGACTAAAATGGGCAGCTCGAAGAAGCAGGACTATGTGGAATACGCCAAATTTGAAACCAAGCTGTTCCTGACGTCCTGCGAAGGCATGAAGAATTACGAAGGATTGGTCATGAGGCTCAAAGAGAGCCTCTTGAAATGAGGGGATAATATGGGAAACGAAAAAGTGGAAACTAAACCGGCAGCCAAGAAAATCGACGAGATAATCGAAAACAGGCTCGGCGTATCGCAAGTAGGCGAGGAGTTCATTGCGACGAGGCATGTAGTCGAGTCTTACTCGGCGCAGCGATTAGTGAGCATGGTAGAGGCATTCGACAAGAGAATTGCACAACGCGGTGCCGAGATAGAGGCGATGATGGAAGAGCTTGGCACTTGGCAGAAATCACGCAAGGATTGGGAAAGTGCCTACCAGCGCGCGAAGAATATCTTGCTCAAGCCCACCGAGGTGGTCACCGATGGCGGAAGTAAAGAAAATAGTGGCACTTCTGGATGATTGGAAGTCGCGCAAAGAGATTTGCGAGGCTCTCGACATCTCCAAGAACTCCGCAATACACCATCTCAAGAACATGAAGCGAGATGGCTACATCGAGTCAGCGAAAGATAGGCGGCCATGGAGCCCGGTAAATTGGGTGGAATTGTACCGCTCGACCGGAAAGTTCCCTTTGGGACGCGATGCCCTCAAGTAAATCGAATTTAAAAATATCGAGCGTTCAAGGGAATAGCATGAATGACCCTACTTGGGCTCACCCACTAGCCATAAATCCAAAGAATGTGCCTAAGATGGCGACGGTAGTTCCCTACAATGGGGAGTGGGTTGCTTTCGATGAAGAGCACAATATCGTAGCTCATGGCAGTACGCGTGAGCTTGCGGCTACTTATGCGGGCTACAATAACTATGTAGTGAAATACGGCACCGAGAAAATCGGCAATCAGGAAGCTCTTCGTTTTGGCAATATCGTCATTACCGCGAAACACGTTGCTCGGCTGCAGGAATGCGTGTGCAAGGAACTGAGTGCGCCAACCGAAGGCCCGTCCTGGCTCACCAAGAAACTTGCCGATGAATTCCCCGACGGAAAGCGCATCCGAGTGCCGAGCGCGACGGGCAAGGGGCACTGGACCGTGACCATCTACAAGAACGGGAAAATCATGTGCGATTGTCCCGCGTTCCTCTACGATTACGTGGACAAATACGGCTTCTGCAAGCATGTGGCAACTGCGTTGGCTGATGCAGGCATCCCGATAGGTTACAAGAACGGTCTGCTTGCGCCGACGATTTCGGAGATGCTCAAGGACGGGAGCTTTGCGAACAAGGCGCAGTACGACATGGAAGTGAAGCGCGTCATGGCTGACAGGGCAAGCGGAAAGATAAACGAGACCGAAAAGAATTTCCAGCTCAAGCAATTGCGGGAGAAGCTGCCGGTGGAGTTGAGGGTATGAGCGACGATGAAGTGAAGGCAAAAATCATTCCAATTCTCATTCAGAGGCGCGATACGGGCAAATGGCCCGAGCCTGGCGTGCGAGAGTCGAAGACGATTATGGACAGGATACTCGATATGCTTTACGGATGGGACAGCAGCGGCGCACTTAATTGGGCAGACCTGGACGTGAACAAACTTTACGACGTGGCTGCAAGCAAATATATTGGAGGGATTGGCATGCAAAGTTTTAAACTGCACAAG